>Ga0315282_10012758_pt1 | contig 12806 bp, 19 predicted proteins | sample YL17G07_20_MG_FD_203693 | JGI IMG/M metagenome (GOLD analysis project Ga0315282, IMG submission 203693) | Sediment microbial communities from Yellowstone Lake, YNP, Wyoming, USA - YL17G07_20 | ecosystem: Environmental > Aquatic > Freshwater > Lake > Sediment | place: USA: Wyoming | collected... | reverse complement strand
TGTGCAGAGAAAAGTGCAATTTTGGCGCCATAACCCGTGATTTGAGGGTTGAGACTATTGCTTGCGAGGGATGCGGCGTCTGTACTATCGTTTGTCCAGTGAATGCTATAACTTTAACTGAGAGAGTTTCTGGAAGCTCCTACGTTTCAAAGACTAAATATGGCTTTATGACGCATGCCCTGCTTCACCCAGGCGAGTCCAATTCTGGAAAACTTGTTACCTTGGTTAGGCAGAACGCTAAAATATTAGCTGAAAAAGAGAACAGTGACCTAATCATAATAGATGGCTCACCAGGAATTGGGTGTCCCGTTATAGCTTCGATTACAGGAGTAGATGCTGGTTTGGTAGTTACTGAGCCGACATTATCGGGTATTCATGACCTTGAAAGGGCGCTACAGTTGCTAGATCATTTTAATGTAACTCCTTTTGTCTGTGTGAACATGTATGATGTAAACACGGATAACACTGAGAAAATCTTGGGTTTTTGCAGAGAAAACAGCGTAGAAGTTGCTGGCAGAATTCCCTTCAACCACAAGGTCACGGAAGCCATGGTTAACGGGAAGACCATCATGGAGCATTCTCCAGAGAGCGATGTTGCAGAAGAAATTCAGAATATCTGGAAACATCTGTGTTCATCCTTAAAGTCTGGGGTAGCCTTCCATAAGTCATGTTAGGGTCTCGCTTGGCTCAGCCAAAACTAGTGCACATGCTAATAATCGCTGCGAGCTTGCACCTTACCGCAAGACTAATTTTGTGCTTTTACACATAATTAATTGGAGATGCAGCGTTTTGGTTCGTAAGTTAGAAGTAACCGTTGATGATGAATTAGAGAAAGAAATGAGCAGATATCCAGATGTAAAATGGGCTGAGGTCATCAGAAAAGGAATAAGAGGATATATTCGTAACAGAGACATCCGTGAAATGTACACTGCACCAATCGATAGAGCACTGTCGCAAGAGAAATAGGAATTGTAAAGGTTCTTTTAATCTCGGAAATGACTAATTTGCTGGACGTGAAAACAACCGCTTTCGGCCCAGTTCCATCAAGGCGTCTGGGAAGAAGTTTAGGAATAAACAATATTCCACCAAAAACCTGCTCTTATTCATGCGTCTACTGCCAGCTGGGAAAAACCGGCAATATCATTGTTGACAGGCAAGCTTTCTACAAACCAGCAGACATTTTGAAAGAGGTTAGAAGGAAAGTCAATGAGGCCACCGTAAGGAACGAGAGAATTGACTATCTCACTTTTGTGTCGGATGGAGAACCAACTATAGACATTAACATAGGCAAAGAAATATCAATTCTAAAGAAGATGGGGACGCCAATAGCTGTTATGACTAACGCTTCACTGCTTTGGCTAAAAGACGTCAAACAAGATCTGCTAAAAGCTGACTATGTTTCTTTAAAAGTGGATGCTGTCAGCGAAGATTTATGGAGGAGAATAAATAGACCTCATAAAGACTTAAGATTAAACACGGTTCTGAAAGGCATACGAGAGTTTGCAGAGGAGTTTAAAGGAACAGTTGTAAGTGAAACCATGCTCATAGACGGAATAAACTACGGAAACGAATTGGAAAGAATTGCAGAGTTCTTAACAGAACTGGAGAAGCTGGATAAGGCCTACATCGCAATTCCAACGAGACCACCTGCAGAAAAGTGGGTTAAGCCCGCCAAGGAAGATGCCGTAAATGTTGCTTTTCAAGTTTTTTCTGAAAAGCTTGGCGCCGACAGAGTTGAATATTTGATAGGTTACGAAGGAAACGCCTTTGCCTTTACTGGAAATGTTGAAGAAGATTTGTTGAGCATAACAGCTGTGCATCCCATGCGTGATGAAGCAGTTAAAGAGTTCTTAAGGAAAGCAAATGCAGGTTGGCAAATCATTGAGAAACTCTTAGCTGCAGACAAACTTGTAGAGCTTGAATATGAGGGAAACAGATACTATATACGGAAACTGCTGAGTAAGAGAGGCAATGAAAAGTGAAAGTGCATCTCGAATGTATTCCTTGCTTGTTGAGGCAAGCATTAGAGGCAACAAAAATAAGTACGACTAATGAAATCATGCGAGAAGTTGCTCTTAGAGAAGTCACGATTTATCTTTCAAATGAACAATGGGCCAAGATTTTACCTGAGCTTGGCACAAATGTGCATAGAATTGTCAAAAGAGTCACGGGTAATACTGATCCGTATAATCAGCTAAAGCAGAAGTCCAATTATATGGCCTTAGAGCTTTATCCGAAACTTGAAACTATTGTTGAAAATTCGGAAGACCCATTACTAGCCGCGGCTAAAATAGCTATTGCTGGGAACGTCATAGATTTCGGGCCGAAAGTGGACATAAACTTGGAAAAAGAGATTGAAGACGTACTAAGTAATGAACTTGCTATAAACGACATAGACCAATTGAAAGAGTCAATTCTCGGATCTAGAAAAGTATTATATCTTGCAGATAACGCTGGAGAAACGATCTTTGACAGGATACTACTAGAAGAGTTGTTGAAACAAGACGTTGAAGTAACTTATGCAGTCAAGGATGCTCCTATTCTGAATGACGCAACATTCCAAGATGCTGAGACAGCCGGGATCACAAAGATAGCTAGCGTTATATCCATTGGAACCGATTGTATGGGCATGCTGTTTAGAGAGTGCTCAACAAAGTTTCTCAAGGAGTTTGAAAACAGTAACTTCGTGATCAGTAAAGGTCAAGGCAACTATGAATCTCTCAATGATATCCAACATAAGGAGGTATTTTTTCTTTTGAAAGTGAAGTGCCCGATTATAGCCGAAGATATTGGAGTGGAAACAGGCTCTGCAATCTTAAAAAGAACTTGTATATGTTAATTTTTTCATGAGTTCAGAAGAGGAATAAGCTCACGGTGTTGCTTGAAAAGTTCCACTACAGAATCCCGAGTAGCAAAAACGTGAATTTGCAATCGCTGAATATCCCGAGAGATTTCAAGTGCTCATCGTCATGCTTGATAGCAACAGGAGCTAACAGATAACACCACTATCGGCTCTGTGAATATTGCTTTCGGCTCCAAAACTATGATACCATAGAATAACACGTTCTGCGTAGTTTATTTAATAAACACACCGTTAAAGCCGAACACTATTTCTCTGACGTTTACTTTCTTGTGCCAACATTCGCCCTCTTCAAGATTGTGTATTGCAGTTGTGACGATTTCTTCTTCATCCATACAATATTCCCTCGTTCTCATAGTGTGTTAAAACAGATGTTTGATCTGAACCGAAAAAGGGCTGACTTGTTGATGGATTTCCACTATTAATTCGTTTATACGTTTTGTTTGTTCAGTCTTGATAATGCTTCTTTTATGGATTCAGCAACCGTTATGTTAAAGTCTACCAAGATCGAAGTTATTTTGTGATATTCTAGTAATTCTGATGCGCCTGGTCCCAGCTGAGACGCGATTACTAAGTCTACTCTCAATTCTGCTAACGTTTTTGATGCTATCGGTCCACAACCCTGATCTAAGGCTGTGGCAGGGTTATCGATTACCCTTACGTTTTTGATTTCGCCATTTTCAACGTTAACTACTGTGAACGTTTTCGCTTTCCCAAAAACATTCGATACGGTGTCTTCTAATCCTTCATATCCTTTTGTAGCTATAGCGATCCTGATCTTATCCAATCTTCCACTTCCACGATTCTTTCAAATGCTTAGTCTAAGGACCAAAAAAAATTAGGTTGAGCGACCTATTTGTTGAGTTCATTCAGTCGTTCCTGAATCTTCTTGAGTGTTTCCTGCATAGTCTTTAGCTGCTCTTCTATCAGAGTTTTCTGTTCAGCTAGCAGAGTTGCTTCATCTTCAGGTTTTATTGGTGGCGCCGTTCTGTAGGGTCCGTACAGATACCAGCATGCGCCTCTTCCGTAAAGCCAGCCAGGTCGCTCCCATGGCGGTAAATGGCTGAACGGTCCTCTTCCTGGCCAAGGACCTGTCCCTCCTCTTCCTCTCCATCCCATTTTTGTGTATCACCTCTCAAATATTTTTGTGTTTATGCACACAATCAATTATGTGATATTGCACAGAAATATATAAAAGTTGCGGAGTAAATTGATAAGTTGATTGTAATGGGCTGGCGACATAGACACAGGCGCGGTAGAAGAGGAAGGTTTCCTAAACCTGTTACCTTAGGGATTATTCCGCCTATAAACAGCTTCACCCCTACGCCGCCAAGTAACATGGAACCTGTTTTTATAGAAATGGCAGAACTGGAAGCTTTCAGACTCGTAGACTTGGAAGGTTTATCACAGGAAGAGGCTGGACAAAGAATGGGTGTCTCAAGAGGAACTATTTGGAGACTTGTTCAAAGTGCAAGAAGGAAAACGGCTCAAGCCTTAACTGAAGGACGCCCTTTGCAAATTGCAGCAAGTGAATCCTCCGAAGAAAGATGAAGCAACTCGGGCTGAAGTTGCCCTTCTGAAGGGGCAGATTGCTGGTTATGGCTTAGCAATTTGAGTTTATTTTCTAAACGCAAGGTATTAATAAAGTTTAGCTATCAAACTATTTTCTCAAAAACACATCCGCTAAGGTTTGAAGTTGACCAGCAAAAACGTGCACGTAAAGATTGGCGAAATAAAGACCAGCATTGATCATATCAAGAATCTGGAATTATTCATAGGAAAAGTTGTCGATGACTCTTGGGCGGAGCCTATGGGGCCGGACACAAAAGCATTCTGAGCGCCATGAAGTACATACGCATGATTCACTTCGAAGATAACGAATTCGAAGTTGCGGTAGCAACAACCGTGGAAGAAGCAAAGCAGATATTGAGCGCTGGATTCGACTACGTCACCGAAAAACGCGGCATCATGCTCTTCAGAAGACCAAAAAGGTTCTCTTTTATGCAGGATAAGCGCAGGAATACAAGGATAAGTAATTATAATTCAGAATTATTATAGGCTTTAAGCCATAACTGGTTAGATGAAGCCAGATGCCTCAAGAAAGCTCTTCTAGCGTTGACATATTCAGTTTGCTGTCGGATAGTGAGGAGAAGGCGAAAAAGAAGCGACGAGAGGAGCTTCTGGCATCTTCGGGCGTCAAAGAGTTTTTCGAGGAAGGAAGCATCAGCGTGGACAAGCGGACATGTTGGGGACTGGAGTGCAAATTATGCATTAAGGCATGTCCAACTAACGCGTTATATTGGAAGGCGGGCGAGATTGAAGTTGTTGATGATTTATGCGTTTATTGCGGCGCCTGCGTCTTAAGCTGTATGGTGGATGACTGCATAAAGATTACCCGAAAAAGGGAAGACGGCAAGGTAGAGAAATTTAGTAAGCCGATGGATGTATTGAAACTTGAGAACAGAATTAACGCAAAGAAGCGCTTTGAACGCGTAAGAGAAGTTTTCCCGACAGCTGAGGATTATTGCGATAGGTACAAGCGCGGAAAGCAAGAATGACTCCAGAAAGTTAAGGTTTTAACGTGCTCTCGGAGACTATACCCCCTTATATAAGGGGGCATAGTCTTTTCCGAGCAGCTAGGCTTCAAAGCGTTCAGCAACAACCATTAAATGAGGCAGAAAACCAATAGGATTTGAGAAAACATGACGATTGAAGTTGACTTGAAAGAAATAAAGAACCTGCTCTCGGAATTAAACAAGAAGATCGATGTGCTGCTTGAAGAAAAAGAAACCCTAGCAGTTATGGCTCTTGCTGAGAAGTCTCTTAAGGATTTCCTCGAAAAAGAACCAGACATCTACACAGTCAAAGACGTAAAAGCAAAGGTCAAATGCAGTTGAAAGGAAAAATAGTGCTCATTCACTTCCCATTCACATGCTAAAGAGCTCTCTTCATTCATGTTCTTTGAAATCAAACCTTTTCTTCAGCAAATTCAGAATTATCTGCCACTCCTGAGGTGTAACTCTAAAATTCGTTCCTATAGCTCGTTTCAATATTTCCATATTTCTAAGTTCTGGTATCTTTTCTAATTCTGTTTTCAGCAGAGGGTTCTTGATGCTTAATCTCAGCTTGTAACGAATCCTCACTCTTAGAAGCTTTTGGTTTCGGTCTGATTCATATTTCCAATATTTTCGGGACTCTTCCAAATCATACATCATTTGAGGATTTGATATTATGTCGCCAACAGCGTAAATTCCGCTTCTTTGCCGCGCCTTCCAGATTAAACCGATGTCACCCGCATGAATTCCGTCTCGATAACGATTAACAAGCCACGCGGCTTCTTTCACGTTTTCGTCAAGAAGAGAATTATAAACTTCATACCTTTGCGGGTTCCCTTGAAAGACCCACACTTTGCGCTGTGCTAGCCCTGCTTCGCAATCAACATTTTGGGTTCTTTCTTTATCTTTGTCGGGCATAAAGGGAGCACCTTCTGATTACGATTAGTTCCATGAAGCTGAGCGACTTAATAAAACTTCCATCAGTTCAAGCTTCCTTTTCGTCCTTTATATAAGGGGATGATCACCGCAAAGCCCACTAGCGAAAGGTTGATGGCGCTTTTTAGGGTTGAATGCTGCTTTCTGCTCTCTCTTTCATGAAGTTTATGGCCTGCAGCACCAATCTTGTGAGCCCCAGCAGGCTGAGCAACACTGCAATCGCATAGAACATTGTAAGATTCACCGCAAAAAGTTTTCGAAACGTACATTGATTATTCCGTATCCTAATGAGAGGATCAAGTAAGCAATTATGAATAGCGAACTTGCCGTGCTGAAAGGCTTAACAACCTCCTCCATACTCAAGGCGTCTTTTGCCGGCTCGATTGTTTGAACAAAAGTTTTACGGATTGTTTGAACATATGTCCCTAACCTTTGAACCTGCATTCTTATAGCGTCAACGGTTCTGTCTGGAAATCTTCCGGAGTCAAAAATCGCTTGAGGCGAAAGTTCTTCGGCAACCATGTCCAGCAGAAGGCTGTTTTCTTCATCTGCCCAAGGCTTTCCCCTACCCATCCTCACTGCATCCTCTGAAAACTTCCTTTTCCATGCTCAAACCGTCTTTAGAAGGCTCAATAGTACATACTATTGCGCTGGGCCTAGCACTTACTATACTACAGCCACAAAGCAGCCGTAGCGGCTCAATTGTCTCGACAATAGTTTTCCGTCTTGTCGCGACAAACCTACAACTCTCAAGCTGCCTGTTTGTGGACTATATTATAAAGACTGAAACTATAGTTCATTTGAAGTGAGTTTTGATTTGTAAGTGCTCCCGGAACCTCTTAACTGGTAGGCACCAAGTCGCAGTAGTAAAAACGGTTTTCTCGCAGCACGATTTCTCCTTTCGTGAAAAATATCCTCTCGCTAAATATAGGCCCGTCATACACGAAGGAGTGAAATTCTCCGTTTTCGCCACACGGGTCAACATTAAAAGGAAGGTCAGCCAAGAATTGCCTGTCAAACTCTCTTCCGACGAAATCTTTTCCGAGGCTTTTTGAGTCAACGCATGTGACTACCGCTTTGAATCCGAGATCTATGAACGTGCGAGCAAGCTGACGAGTGTCCCTTTTCCACAAAGGAAAAATCCCCTTCATCCCTACCTTAGAAAGGATGCCTTCACGGTACTTTCTCACGTCTTCCAGAAAGATGTCCCCGAAAACTACAAAGAAAACACCATTGGTCCTGCATCTATTGAGCGCTTTCAACAATATTCTTTCGTACTCTGCGTCGGAAACGCCTTTTGAAACGAACATTTTCTCAAGCGGAAAACCCAAAGCTTTCGCCTGTTGCTCAAGCAAAACATGCCGAACCCCGTGTATGCTGACTCTATCATAATCCCTCGTCACAGTTGTCAACAGCTCAAGCACCTCGTAACTTTTTGCGTTTAGAATTTCATAAAGCGCGAGCGTGCTGTCTTTGCCCCCACTCCACGCAACGATCACCTTTTCTCTCATAATTATGCCACCTAAAGCTATGGAAAGCACCAAGCCGCTTTAATAACTACACAAGGTCAAAGACGTATCCCCAAAAGCAATATGCGCCCCGTGAATAAAATACGTGGTTATTTTTGGATGGCTATGTCGATGTATGCTTCCGCATCGTATAAGACCCCTTCTAATCCTCGATGCCTTCCACCTTTCATGACCAATCTTGGTCCCGAAACCTTGCGAGCAACATAAACAATGCGTTTGCCGATTACGCCATCGCCTTCCTCAGTAAGTATTGTCACGCTTTCGCCTTCCTTATGCGACCTTCCTCCAAAAGTTTGTGAATGATTTTAAACGTGACGCCATATTCTAAACCAAGTGCGTCAGCAATTTCGCTGGCGAAGCTGGGACCAGGATGCTTAATCAAATAGTCTTCAATCATTCTTTCCGCCTTGCATAAATCTACTTCCCGAACGCTGACAACTTCCATGCTCCCAAGCTTGTCGCGCACTGCTTCTCTGAGGAAATCGGCAGAACTCCTGTAAAGTCCTGCTTCAACAAGTTGCTGAATTTTGGCATAGTCTGCCTTGGAAAGTCTTACAGCCACTTGAAATGTTCCGCGTTCTAAAAGTTTCTGATGTTGTGTCATATCATCTCACTTTGATACCAATTGGTACCAAAACTTATAAGTCTTCCCTCAAAATCATTCACCCCAACAGTCAAACTACAGACAAGCTCATTAGCCTTCCATAAGCTAATCTAAATATATCCGACCGCCACTTATACGCACAGGTATAAATGATGAAAGTGCTTCTCGTCAACCCGCCACAGACTTTTTATCCCGGCTCAGATGCTCCAGCGGGTAATCTCCCTCTAGGTCTGATGTATATCGCAGCGGTGCTCGACAAAGCAGGATACAAAGCGGAGATTCTTGATGCGTTCATGTTTGATTCGTCGTTCCTGAAAGTTGGAGATACAATTGAAGTAGGCATGTCCTATGGAAGAATAAGAGAGGAAATACGGAGGAGCAAGCCAGACATCGTGGGTATAGCGAACCCCTTTACGTGTCAAGCGGAGCATGCAGTTAGAGTTGGCAACATCGTCAAAGAGGTAGACCCGAGCATTTTAACAGTTGTAGGCGGTCCGCACGTCACCGTAGTGCCAGTAGAATTCTTGGAAGAGGCGAAGAATGTCGACATTGCAGTAGTTGGGGAAGGGGAATACACTATGCTTGACATCGCCAAGTGTTTTGATGGACACAAAAACATAACCGACGTAAAAGGAATTGCCTACCGTAAAGATGAGGCAGTAGTGCTGAATTCGCCTAGACCTTTTATTAAAAACTTAGACGAACTCCCATATCCTGCTTACCATTTAGTGGATATGAAGCAATATCTTAATCCCAAAAATATAGAATACCGAAGCTTTAAGGATAGGGCAATATCCATGATAACCAGCAGGGGTTGCCCTTTTAACTGTTGCTTCTGTTCGGTTCATCTGCACATGGGAAAGATGTTTAGAGCGCACTCTGCAAATTACGTTCTAAACCACATAGAGCATGTGGTAAATAAATATCGCGTGAAGACCATATTCTTCGAGGACGACAATCTTACATTTGACCTAAAAAGGTTCGAAGCAATTTGTGACAAAATAATTGAAAAAGACATCAAATTCAATTGGGAAACACCGAATGGAGTAAGACCAGACTATTTGACTTTAAGTCTTCTGAAGAAAATGAAAAAGTCAGGATGCCAAAGCGTCTTCTTCGGCATCGAATCTGGCGACCAGTACATTTTAGATAACGTTATCGGCAAGAGCCTTAAACTAGAGGACGTAATCAAAGTTGCTAAAATGTGCAAGGATATAGGGCTGAAAACAGGAGCATTTTACATCATCGGGTTTCCAGGCGAAAAGAAAGAAAACATGCTGAGAACTGTTGAGTTCGCCCTTAGGCTTAAGAAAGAGTTTGATGTTGGTATGCACCTGTTTTTTGCAACGCCGTCATACGGCACCAGACTGTACGAAGAATGCAAGAAGAAGGGATATATCCCAGAGAATCTGACACCACGCGCTTTCGCCGAGGTGAGACAAACTCAGGGAACGCCTCTAATAAAAACCGAAGACTTTATGCCGATCGAGGTAAAAGAAATAGCTTCCATGGCAGTTAAACGATACAAGAAGTTATCCTTAATCAATCACATTAAGAATCCTGAGAACGTATTAAAAACGGCGCTGAACCAACCAAAGATCATTATAAAATACATCAAGAACCTACCATCCGCGTAAGTGCCGTGAATTAGAAGGCTTGCTGATATGATTCAACCGTTTGATCCTCTATCACTCTTTTTCTTTTCACAAACGTAGAGGCACTCGAGCAAGACAATGCTTGGAACGACCACTATTTCTCTGCCTTTATCACATGAACGAAAAATCTCTAGTGCTTTCTTGCCTAACCTTCCATCTTTTGAAAGAAACCAAAGAAAACCATGAGCATCTGTTACGTACATGTTAAGCACTGAACTCAAAAATTGATTTTTTGGCCTCTTCGATGTTTTTCTCTTCTATACGGACTCCCTTCAAAGTTCCTTCTAACTTTGCCGCTTTCTTGGGCATTTTCCGAGGTTTCATGAGCAAAATTTTGAGTGCTTGGATGTCGCTCTCTATCTTCTTCAACTCTGGATAGATTTCTCGTGTTTCAGGTTTCATGTTTCTCATTTATCTTAGGTCATGAACGAATATATAAACATAGATTTCGCATGTTTTCCATCATTGTTTGCGATGTGAGGCACTACCAGCAATGGTAATTGATCTGCATTCTCCACAATTGGCGCATTCATAAAAAGACGAACAACTATCGTTTGGCGGGCCCGAGGGGATTTGAACCCCTGTTCTTCGGCTTTCTCCCGTGGAAGCGTCCGGAGGCCGACGCCTTAATCCGTACTGGGCTACGGGCCCGTTCAGACCAGATTAATTAGGCTTCAAAACTTAAGCTAATCGCCGTTATTCTTGGATTAATTCTTCGTTTATCCACCATGCTTTTTTCTTTCCAGATTTTTCTCCAGCGTAATAGTCTATCACGGGTTTTCCAAACTGCTTCTTTGAGTTTCTCTGGATTCTCCTTAACCTGTTCAGGATCAGCCACCTGTTCGTTTTCATGTAGTCCGCCAGTTCTGGTGTGGTTGCGCCTTTGTAATGCAAAAGATAATCCACTATTTTATGGTCTGTTTCGTCGATGCAGAATGTGTGCAAGTTTATTTTCCCATGTTGGTACGTGAGCAATTCCAAGTCTGCAAGGTACTTCCTGACTTCTCCAAACTCGCGTTCAATTTTGCCCATTCTTTCTTCTAATTCGAGAAGTTTGTCCGCTTTAGGCGTTTTCTGGAGCTTTTCGATTATGGCTTCGCGGATAAAATTGCTTCTGTCACCTTCTGGAACGCGCAAGACCATCTCGTGATAAACTTCTTCTGGAATCTTCACCGAAACCACTCTGACCTCGCTCAGCGCTATCACTCTCCAGTACTTGATTATGTAGCTCTTATTATTTCATACTTTTCTTCAAAAAATCTGTAGCCAGAATCTGAAAAACTTAAATGCAACTCCAACACGAGCTTAAGTCAGAGGTTGCGTCTTTGTCAAAAAAGACCACGATCTCCTTAATCAAATGTGACGTCGGCTCCTTAGCAGGGCATCATGTTGTTCCGAAACCTCTATTTAAAGTCGCTGAAAAAAACCTCAAAGAAGCAACAGAAAAAGGCGTGATAAACAACTTCTTAGTTTTCAATGCTGGCGATGACCTTGAACTGCTCATGCTGCATGAAAAAGGAGAACAAAACATCGAAATTCACGAACTTGCTTGGAACACCTTCAAGGAAGCTGCAGATAAAGCTTTAGAAATGAAACTTTACGGAGCAGGCCAAGACCTTCTGAAGAACGCTTTCAGCGGAACCGTTTGCGGAATGGGTCCAGGCGTTGCAGAAATGGAGATAGAGGAAAGAACCTCCGACCCAATAGTAGTTTTCGCCGCTGACAAAACCTCTGCTGGCTCCTTCAACTATCCCCTCTTCCGCATGTTCGCCGACCCCATGAACACAGCTGGCCTCGTTATCGACCCAAATATGGCAGGTGGCTTCAAATTCGAAGTGATAGACAACATAGAAGACAAATCAATAATCCTCAAATGCCCAGAAGAAACGTATGAACTACTAGCCTTAATAGGAACGGTTGGGCGATACGCTGTCTCTCGAGTTTGGCGAGCAAGTGACGACTTGATCTGCGCGGCAAGCAGCGTAACTAAACTTTCGTTGATAGCCGGAAAATATGTAGGGAAAGATGATCCGGTCATGGTTGTCCGAGCGCAGCATGGACTGCCAGCTGTAGGCGAAATTCTGGCGCCTTTCATGCACAGCTATTTCGTTCAAGGATGGATGCGAGGAAGCCATTGGGGTCCACTGATGCCCGTAGGACTAAAAGACTCAAAATGCACAGCCTTTGATGGCCCTCCAAGAATCGTTGCCCTAGGCTTTCAAGTGTCAAACGGTCGAATTGCATGCGATGATGAAGGGAACCCGATGATTGCAGACTTGTTCGATGACCCTGCCTTTGCCTTGGCGAGGCGTGAAGCCGTGCACAACGCCTGCACGCTACGGCGCATGGGCGAATTCGAACCAGCGCGTTTAAGCTCTGAAGAGATGGAGTACACAACCATACAGCAAGTTCTGGGAAAGCTCGGAGAACGCTTTAAGCCCATCAAGGAATAGCCGAATCACTCAGGCAGATTGCGTGTCCTAGACCAGTTTAGCTAATACTATGCACCGATTCTCAACAATCTCGTGCAGTTTTCTGCGCAGTTCCTCTCCCGCCATCTTCTTTTCTTTCAGCAACGCTGTTTTTCTTGCCAGCTCCGCATCGCCGAGTCCTGCGAACCAAGCTTCAAAATCTCCCCGATTTACGTGAAATTCTATCGAATCTACA
>Ga0315282_10012757_pt1 | contig 12807 bp, 14 predicted proteins | sample YL17G07_20_MG_FD_203693 | JGI IMG/M metagenome (GOLD analysis project Ga0315282, IMG submission 203693) | Sediment microbial communities from Yellowstone Lake, YNP, Wyoming, USA - YL17G07_20 | ecosystem: Environmental > Aquatic > Freshwater > Lake > Sediment | place: USA: Wyoming | collected... | reverse complement strand
TTCTTCCGTTTTTCGAAAAATCTCTACCGCGGTACGCCAGGCTAACCAAAAACCAGAGCCAAACGGACTCTGGTTCTCTCTTAGTAGCGGGGCCAAGATTCGAACTTGGGACCTTCGGGTTATGAGCAAAGATCTTGAATCCGTGCCACTGGTACGTCCTGCACGTAGTGCATGGGTTTGTGCGGCGGGTCTTGCAAACCCTGACGCTGCCCGCCAGGGCAAGTGTCAGCCAAACCGACGAACGCTGGTTTACTCTTGCCCGGCACGCAGCAGTAGTTGATCGATGTGCGTAATGTTACAGTGTGCAGACAAGTTTATCCGGAATAGAAATACTGCCAAGTCGGAAGAATACGGACCCGTACTCCTTCCCGTTCCAGTTCTTCAGTTTGACCAAGTGTCAGGATGACACCCTCATGAATGGCAAATATTTGGCAGCTTTGCACAAGTCCTTTGATCTCCCGTTCCCTAGTCTTGCTATCAGAAAGATCTACACTGACTTGGATGGCAGCGGTCACGTTTCCCCTATCGGTGACCACAAAGTCGCATTCACTGCCATTCTGCTGATAGGCGATCTGTTTGCCCTGTTTTAACAACTCTAAGGCAGCCGTGGTTTCCAGCAGTCGTCCTTTATCCTGACTCAATTTATAATCCAGTGCTGCACCTAATCCCTGATCAATCACATAGCACTTTTTCTGGGCGTTTTCTGACTTAACTACCGATGTCGACCATTTGTTCACGAAGCGGTTGAGATAGATCGCCTCCACATAATCCTGGTAAGAATACAGGGTATCTTTGCTGACCTTGTACCCCTGCGATTTAAGTTCGTTGTAGATCTTGTGGACACTGAACTCACCTGCAGAAGTCCCAACAACCCGTTTGCAGAAATACTTCAAGATCGTGCTGTTGGGAATCTGGTATCGCTCGATCAAGTCCCGGAACAACATCACGTTAAAATACTCTTGCAGTATCTTTCCCTTTAGCGCATCCTCCTGTCGGATCAGTTCAGGGAAACCGCCCTGATGCATGAAGCGTTCAAAGTGATAGACTAGGGCAGCCTTATCTTTGCTGCTGTGCGGATTCAGTCCAGGTGACAGAATTTGGGCAAATTCGCTAAAGGAAAGCGGGTAAACCTCGAAGGTGAGTGTGCGTCCGCGCAAAGTAGTAGCAATCTCTTGAGACAGCAGCCTGGAGTTGGAACCCGTGATGAACACGTTCGGGCTGATCGAATCATGGACGCGGTTAACAAATTTTTCCCAACCGGGCGCCTCCTGTATCTCGTCAAAGAAAAAGTAACAGTCGGACAATTTCAGGGCTGGATACAACTCCTGATAAGCCTGGAGGATCTGATCCAATTCTGAGGAAGAGAGATGCAGGCGTTCGTCCTCGAAATTGAAATATAAAAGTCTCTCGTTGGGCACGTCGTTTGTTCTCAATTGGTTCATCAGGTTGAAGAGGTGATAGGTCTTCCCACTGCGCCTTACACCGGTCAGCGTGACGACTTTACCACTGCTTGCCGGGATCTTGAGAGTCCGCTGCCATACCTCGGGAAGCACCTGTTTCTGGTTGTCTGTGATAAGCGTTTTGAGTAAATCTTTACTGTTCATAAGGAAATTATACAACAAATATTTCCCTGTTTCAAGGAAATTCTTGCGTAATCAAACTTATACGAAGGTAAATATGCGATTATTGGACGCCATCCCAGTAAGCGAATTTGGCATTGTAGTCATAAAGCGCTTCGGTGGTAAATGCAATGCGCGGGTTGCCGGTAGCATCCAGCGTCATCCCCAATCAGTCAGATGCAAAACGTCATCATCTTCATCGAAATAGCTGATATGAGGGTAATCTTGCGCATCCAGAGCGATGGAGGGGTTTTCGCCCGTGCAGCTTTCATCAACTACTTGAATGTGCCACGTTGTGCCGTTCTAGAAGGCATACTTCAACTTCCAGTCGTTGCAGAAACCAATCTCCAGCCCGGCATCGTAATAAGCGATGTGCGGGTTATCCATGGCTGTCCAGCGTTAGCGAAGCTTGGCTGCCGACGGAATCGGAGTTATCCACCGTCTGAATGGTGCAGGTCCCATTTTCGCAGCGGGCATAATATAGGTGGTCGCCGCCGAATGCCACATGCAAAACCCCGTTTGCATCATACATGGCGGCATGGTCGCCGGTGTTCTCACTGATGAAATTGGAATCATCTGCGCGCTGAATGATCCAGGTTGATGCACCGGTTTTGGCGAGTTCCGTCCCAAACGCGGTTCTGGCTGTAACCGCCATTTGGGAAAACACAACAACGACAACAAGAATAAGAATTTTGGAAAGAGCTGTACGCATTGTCAATTCTTCCTGAGTGAGATCTATCGTACAGCAGCCTAACAAAAAACCGTAGCCTTAGCGACTGCGGTTTTGCTCTTAGTAGCGGGGCCAAGATTCGAACTTGGGACCTTCGGGGTATGAACTAACGTCCTGTTTCACACACTTTCGATCTACATGCTATTCATTTTAGCCTAACCCAGCGATTTATGATCTAATCAAACCAGGCGATTTTCTGTTTATAACTTCTGAGCTAATTTTATCGCATCTTTAAGCTATATGGGAGAATGGGCTTATTTTCATCTGCCAAGAGATTGGAGAAGGTTGCCTGCTACCTGGCTGCCTGACCCTTACCAGGATTGGACTCGCTTCGCGACCAGCAAGCAAAGCCTGCCCTGAACGTAGTGAAGAGATGACTTTTCAGGACACACCATGCCATTGTTATTAGAATGTGAATGCCCCTCGACGCCGCGCTCTGCACTTGCGGTGCGGGAGAGGTTTGAAGGTGGACACGGTCGGTGTTATCCTCGGTCATGATGTGTGACGGGAATGCAGCGAGGGTACGGTGCGTGCATGCGAGCCGTCGCGGCCTATTCGACAAGGAGTAGAACATGAGTATTCCTTTGCCTCCAAGTTTTGAACGTTACCTGGCCGTCGATCTGCACAAACACTATGTGGTCATCGGCGGCCTCAACGCCCGGTAGGAAATGGTGCTGGCGCCGCCGGCTATCTCCGTGGCGCGGCGGAAACTATGGGTGACTTGTCAGACGATGGCGCGAAACACGCGGCCGCCATCGAGCGGAAAGCCGGGAATGAGATTGAATAGCGCGAGGCTGCCATTGATGCAGGCAAGATAGGTCGCGAGCGCGGCGAAGCTCGCGCCGAACCAGCCCAGCGTGCGCGAAACTCACGATCGGTCCGGCGATGGCAACGCGAAATTCCACGCCGGGCGAGCTGGGTTGGCGCCCGATCTTCACGACCCCGCCAAAAATGAACGGCGTGATGCTGCGCACCGGGATGCCGTTGCGTAACGCGATTACCTAATGGCCGAGTTCGTGCAGGACCACCGATATGAAAAACAGCAGGCTCGTCGCCAGCCCGATCGCCCAGTACAGCCCCGTGCCCCAGCCCGGATACTGGGCGGGAAAATACGAACCCGCCAGCGACCAGGTGACGAGCGCAAAGACGAGAAACCACGAATAGTCAAGCCCAATCGGGATGCCGAGAATGCGCCCTGATGGAATCGAACGTGTCAGAGACATGGTTGTTTCGTTCCTTTCAATTATCGTAACAAGTTCTCATAGATGAGGTACAAGGCGACGATGATCGTGAACCAGCCAAACGCTTTGGCAAGCTTCTGTTCAGGCACCCGACCAGCCAGTGCCGTGCCGGACAGGACGCCACCAAGACCACCGAAATCAAACAGTCCTACGATCGTGAGGTCTACAGTCCCGAAACTGAGATGCCCCAGAAAACCAGAAACCGAGGCCATAGCGATGATCAAGAGCGAAGTTCCTACAGCCTGGCGGGTTGGAAAATTTCCCACCAGTACCAAAGCCGGCACAATGAGGAATCCTCCACCCACTCCAAAAAAGCCGGTCAGGAGGCCCACCACCAAACCGAGTGCCAACAAGCGGAGCCAATCCATTCGCGTGTAAGCCTCACAGGGCATGCCAGCAGTTTGGAGTTGTCTCTCAGCAGTCTTCTTGCGCAACATATCCATGGCTACGGCGAGCATCAGGAAGGCGAAGAGCAACAGGATCGTTTTCCCGGCGACAAGGCGGTTCAGCCACACGCCTGGGATCGCGCTGATCATGGACATCAGCCCGAAGACGAGGCCGCTATTGATCCGCACGTCGCCGCTGCGGCTATGGGCAAATGCACCTAACAGGGCACTCCCGCCGACGATAGCCAGCGAGGTCCCCGTAGCAGCGTGAACGTCCTGGCCGATCACATAAACCAGGATAGGCACGGTCAGAATGGAACCTCCACCCCCCAGAAGTCCAAGGGAAAACCCGATCAAGGCGCCGAAGATCAAAGAGAGAATGACTTGGCTCATGTTAAGGCCGAATATATGCCCATCCCTCCACCTGCTTTTTGACCAGTTCCCCTACGCCGGATGAGACGACCTCGACCGATTCCAAAAGTGTGTCCCTGGTGATTTCCAACTGGCTCAAGGAATGGGCACAGGCAGCGAAGCGAACTCCCTTAGCGGCAAGTGGCTCGATTTGTTCTGCGTGCGAGCCGGGGCCTCTGACGAGCGCATTGACGCCACCACCATTGGCGACCAACTCGACTTCTACATTGTTTTCACCCAGGTCAGCCAGCAGGTTTTCAATATTCCTGAACACCTGGTCGGCACGGCCCTTGCTGGGCTCATCAAGATGGAAAACCACACGGTACTTGTTCATCATCTCGCTTTGCTCGGTTGGCGTCAGGCCACAGGATGTTCACCCATGCTGAAAACACGATCCTGCAATGCCGTCCAACGGTCGGTATAACCCGCGTTGCGAAGCGTAGCGGTGCAACAGCGGGTTCACGCCGGCGTTAGCCCGCGGCCCTTGCCTTGAGTGTAACCCTCCAAATTTATTTCTCAATAGGAACTCCGATAAGTGTGCTCCATTCTGCCCATGAACCATCATACAACCGGGCTTTGGGGTAGCCGAGCAGATAGGTCAAAACAAACCAGGTATGGTTGGATCGCCCGCCAACGATACAGTACGAGATTGCTTCCTTATCTGAAGTAACACCGTTGTTGGTATATAAGGCTTGCAGTTCTTCAACCGACTTGAATGTTCCATCCTCCTTGAGCGTCATGTCCCAAGGAATATTGACCGCGCCGGGGATATGACCACCGCGCTGGCTGGCTTCTGCCTGATATTTCCACCAATCCCACAGCTGACCATGATGTTCTTTTGGCGTGCGCACATCCACCAAAATGCGCTCCGGTTTGCCAATGGAATCTAGAACCCAGTCGCGCAACGCACGAATACTCCAATCTGGTTCTCTCGCGATGTAGACAGACCGCGTGACAGTCGGTATTTCTGTCGTCAGTGGGCGACCTTTAGCAATCCACTTCTCGCGATTTCCATTCATAACACGCACATCGCCATGACCATAGATTTTCAAGAGCCATAAGGCGAACGTCGCGTACCCGTGACGACGAGCGCCATAAACGATGATGGTCGTATCGTTTTCGATACCCGAGCGGGCCAGCAATTCCTCCATTCCCCCCTTGTTTGGTAAATCCTTGCGGATGGGGTGTTGGAAGTCAGTACTCCAACCCCATCCCACTGCACCGGGAATATGTCCGGAATTATAATCACTCAGGTCATAGCCTACTTCGACAACACGGACTTCAGGTGCAGTGAGGTGCTCGGCGACCCATTGCGTGTCTACAAGGACTTCAGGATGAGCATAACCTAACATACCAACCTCCTGTGGAGAGTAAGGCTCCACACCGGACTTGTTAAGCCCTACAGCGAGACGAACGGCTTAACGCCCCACATCACGCGCACGCGAAGCGCGGTCGCCCCAAAACCACGCATGAGAGAACCATCCTGGTGGATCTGAACACCCGTCCGCGAGCGAAGCGGGTCGCGTGGATGCGGTTGTTAGCCGCCGAGAAACATGATCTCGGCATGCCGCCGCCCTAATGATACTACCGCCTTATCAGAGGCAAAAACACACCCCACCATACCCCCTCATACGCGCCGAGGTCATATTCATTCCATGGTCGGGCACGGCCTTCAATGTCTGTCGTCAGCCAAGAGATGTTCAGTCCCTGATCCAGCGCCGGCGAGCCATCGCGCAGGCGATAGTTGCTCCACAATCGAGGCTCCAGCAGGATGGCGTTGATGCCCACAATAGGTTCGGAGATATTCCAGAAGAGATTCGTATCAGCGGTAATGACAACATCGATAGAATTGCCCTGGGAAAGCCCAGAGCCATGCCCAGCGATGATATTGTTCTGCAATGTGACTGTGGCATTCTGCGGCGCCACCACGCCGGTGACGCCATTATCAGCAATGGTATTGTTGACCAGCAGAGCCCGGCTGCCGGGTGATCCTGATCGAATCACAGATACGCCGCCGCCCTGCGAGCTCGCATGATTCTGGATAATCAGGTTATTACTCAATGTAACCGGAACACTGCTCTCCACACATACCCCACCGCCATACCCAAACATCGACCCGGTGGTATTACTGATAATCGTATTACCCGTCAGGTGAACATCACTTTCGCTCACCCGGACCCCCCGCCATAGCCAGCCAAGGCGGCCGCCCAGTTATTCTCAATGCGATTGGCGGCTACGTTAACCTGCGCAGAGTTGTCGACATATAGACCGCCGCCACCGCACCAATAGTCGCCGAGGCAAGCCTTGTTCCCCTGAATGGTGTTCGTCGTCACGTTTGCGCTTGTGACATTTACAAGATGGAGCCCGCCAGAACCTGAATGCACGACGCTCCCCACGTTATCCAGAATCTCGTTTCCCCACACAGAAACATCGCCACCGTTGATAAATATTCCGCCCCCGTAACCATACTGAGTGGATAACGTCGAGGAGGCACTGGACGTATTGCTCACAACACGGCTGTTCCAAATCTGCACGATACCCCCCGGGGCAAAGACGTAGACGCCACCTCCTAAAGCGCCGCCCGCTGTACTCGCCACATTGTTCGTGACGACACACTCGCTCATATAGAAATTGGTATTCGAAGCATACACCCCTCCGCCACAACCTGCGTCGCCACAATTGCCATCGCCATTACCGTGCGTAAGCGTCAAATGCTGAAGGTACACGCCGCCCGCATTGGTTATACTGACCACCGCCCCACCCCACTGAGCATCTAACACCGTCTGGTTGACATCCGGGTCAAAGGCGTCAAAATTCTGGCTGTACCCTCCCCGCAGCGTCACTTGCTTGTTGATCGCAGCCACCGTACCTCCAGGAGCGTAGGTACCACCCGCAATACGGATTACATGGTCCGTGCTCGCGGCCGCCACAGCCTGCTGCACCGTAGCATAACAATCACCACATTCGCCACCGCATCCGCTTCCACTCAGGTTGACGCAATGAACACTGGGATCAGCCCGCACCGGCGCCGGCGGCTCCAGCCACAGCAACAGCCCAGCCAGCAAACCTCCCACTAAAACTGCCATCCCGCAGTAAATCAGCCGACCGATCATTTTCTCACCTCCTTAACAAAACCTTCAACGAAGAATGCCACCGTTCATCTTGGGTGGCTAACGACCTGCGCATAACCTGCGCCGCCGAAACGCAGTGGAGGCGGCGTCAGGTGGATGCGCGTGTTAGCCCGCTTTGTGAACAGGAACGGGCTTCACTTCACGGCAATACGGATAATTTTGGCAACCGTAAAATTGCCAATCCTTATGCTCACCTTGCGCCACTGTCCTTAAGACCATTGGAATACCACATTTGGGCAAAGTGGAATTGCACTGTCGGGACTACTGTTTTCAGGTTGTGAGAGCGTAGCGGAAACACCTAACTTATCTTTCAAAAACGGCGCAATTTGAGTCGCAATTTCTCTTGAATTATACTCCCGTTGAACTGGCACGCCCAACAAAGGCAAACCTGCCACTTGAAAAACTCTTTCAACAAACTCGTCTCGCTCTTGTCTGGCATTTCGGCGGTGACTCGAATCATCCAACTCGATGCCAAACAACGGTTTCATAGTACTGGAATCGCAAACGAGAAAATCTAAATGCTGCTGGGTTATTTTATTGAAGTAGGCCACATTTTCATTTGGACGAGATACAAAGAAAATATCTGCCAATCTTACCTTTGACTGAATTGTTAAGCGTATTCCAACAAGAGACGAAAGAACTTTATAAAAAGAAAATTCTGCTGGAGAGAGAAAATCATCACGCAAACGATAGGGGAGTGATTCAGAACCGGATTTTTTCTTTGAACGTCCCAAAAACGGCAACATTACGCTCAATCAACCCGATTTTTCATTTGCGCTAGCTGTCATCTCGTAGAGTTTATCTCCTGGGAAAAGATGCTATTCTTGCAAACAGCGGGCTAACGATTTATTATTAAAACTCTTTCTATGCTGCAGTTATGCCAAATAATCAACATTAAAATAAATTATGCTGCAATGATGCATGATCATTTTCTTTTTATCCAAACCTTATTTTTTCATTAAAATCATTGTATAAGAAACCCCGCTATGAGTCAACAATTATTAACGATCAACCGCCCCAAAAATCCCGAAAACTCCTCGGCTAAATCCGAGACGCAATCCGTCTGAAGCATTATCCCTTTCACACCCAGAAAACCTACGTACATTGAGCGAGGCGGTATATCCTTTCTCACCATAAACGCCATACCGCCGAAATGGGAGCAGCAAAGATTGAAGCATTCCTTATTCACCTTGTTAAAAACGAAAACGGGTCATTATCCACCCAAAACCAGGCTCTCAATGCCCTGCTATTTCTTTAGTTGAACTACCATTTGCCTTAGCACGCAAGTATCCCAATGCGGAAAAAGAATTTGCCTGGCAATTTAGCTTTCCATCGAATCGACTTTCAACCGATCCGCGCTGCGGAATTGTGCATTACCCTCATCTCGACCCCAGTGGATTGCAGCAGGCAATCTAGGCAACCGCAAAGCAGGCGAAAATTGACAAGCCGGTCAGCCCTCACATCTTTCGCCATTGTTTCGCAACTCATTTATTATAAGCGGGTTATGATACCCAGCACTTGCGGTCTCGGCAGGTATCCGCATGGCGCAGGAGCTGCTTGGCAATTTCGTTCGATTCCATCCTTCCTTCAAGCCAGGCAGCGCCAGCCCGCTTTTTGGTCGATCTTGCCAGGGAAGACTGTACTGGCTTAGGTACCGCCGGCAACACTGTGCTGAGCAACGATTCCGCATATCCACAAAAAGTGGACGGCATGCACCGGAATCGGTGGATGACATACTCCGGAATCACTGGCGACTTTCGACCGGATTACGCATCCATAAGCCATCCTATTGCTTATCTTTCAATGGGATAGAATAATCGGATTAACGATTTACCTCCTAGTGAATTCTTTTTTTATAGCCTTCCCAATATGGTTCACGCAACTCTTTCTTGAGAATTTTCCCCGTTCCTCCCTTAGGTAACTCATTTCGAAATTCGACCGATTTGGGAACTTTGTACCCTGCCAAATGGTCACGAACGAACTGCAGGATTTCCAACTCATTGGTTTCCATGCCTGGCTTTAGCACGACCAGCGCCTTGGGCACCTCGCCCCACTTTTCATCAGGCACACCAATGACCACCGTCTCAAATACCGCCGGGTGATTTTGTATCACCTTTTCCACTTCCACCGAAGAGATATTTTCTCCACCAGAGATGATAATATCCTTTTTTCGATCTACGATTGTGATATATCCCTCACTATCAACTACCGCCATGTCTCCAGTATGAAACCAACCATCCTTGATCACTGCATCTGTCGCAGCCTGGTCTTTGCGATAACCTTTCATAACCGCATTGCTACGAATTATGATCTCACCCATGACATTCTCATCTGCAGGCACATCGTATCCATTCTCGTCAACCACGCGTAGTTGGACTCCAACAATCGGCAGTCCAGTCTTCACTTGTGTAGTTAGTCTTGCTCTTTCATCAGCTTTCAGGTGCGGTTTCGGTCTTGCAATTACTGCAAACGGAGAAGTCTCTGTGAGCCCATAGCCCACGATCGCTTTGCACCCAATCTCCGCCTCCAGTTTTTCAATCAAAGATAATGGGGAAGCTGCGCCACCGATGATAACTTCTTTCAAAGAACCCAGATTATATTTTTTTAAATCTGGGTGTTGCAAAAGACCGGTGAATATTGTCGGGACTCCTAGGATTTTTGTAATACCCTCCTGTTCAATCAAACGTAGCATCTCTCCAAAATCTACCTTGCGCAGCATTACATGCTTTCCCCCTACTGCCGTTAGGAACTGGGGAGTGCCCCACCCATTGACATGGAATAAGGGTACAACATGCAGGAGAGCATCTTCATCAGACACCTGAAAACCAATAATTGCATCCAATGTGTGTAAATACAAACCTCGATTTGTTATTTCAACGCCTTTTGGATGACCGGTAGTACCAGAGGTATAAAAGAGCTCAACCACTGCATCTTCATCAATATTAGATAGGTCAACTTCTGTATCTGAAGCTGCGTTCTCCAATAGTGTCTCATAATCTTTTGCCCACTCACATTCAATATTCGATTCCAAAATAATGTAATGCTCTACAGTTACGAGGTTAGGTTTTATCCGTTCAATTATCCTTAAGAAATCCTGGTGAAAGCACAGAACCCGGGTTTCAGCATGATTGATTATGTATTCTATTTCTGAATGAGAAAGTCGTATATTGATCGGGTTTAATACCCCATTCACCTGCGGAACAGCGTAATAAGCCTCCAGCAATTGATGGGAGTTATAGGTAAGAAACGAAACCACTACTCCCTTTTTTACCCCAATACTCACGAGCACATTTGCAAAACGATTAATTCTCTGATCATACTCGGCATAAGTAAACCGTTTCGCTCCATCTACAACACCAATTTTGGATCCATACAATTTCACAGCCCGCTGTCTAAATTCAAGAGGGGTCAGAGGAACTATCATACGGTTTCTCCTTTATCTCAATCTTATTTATCTAGGATTTACGTAAATCTCATTTGGACAGATGGCGATTTGAGTTGTTGGCGTAAATAGTCGCTCAAAAGATCATGCCGGACCTGATAAATGGTCCTTTGCGTAAAAAGGGCCACCGGTTGGATCCGGGTCCAAACCAGCAGAGCACAGCCGACGTGGTTACGAACAATTCTTTCCTTTCGACACTGGCAATCTTCAAGACCAATCAATTGTTTGGTTCCATAGTGGAACAGTTCGATTTTCTAGCGAAAGTCGCACACATCTTAGACTACCTCCACATTATCTTGCTCCATCTCGTTCATGACGATGTAATCTGTGCGCTGGGTCGACAGCACAACCCGAAAAAGTTTCACTCTATGAGCACCAGGAAATCCTTTGACTTTGATAAGTTTGCCTTGCTTTTTTCGATTTTTGTTCATGCAAGACTATCCACACATCGATATGGTTCGGTGCTACCAGAACTTTCAACTTGGTGATTGTTCTTGAGCGGGTAGTAGTAGATTTTGCCCAACCTTTCGATCTGCAATATCATTTTTTATCTTACGCATCAAGTGTCCATCAAAACTGCCCAAAACGGCATTATCTTTTAGTAGACACTGTTGAGCAGCTTGTCTTGCTTATGGTTTAACTTGGTCTTGCCATCTCCGTCTGGGTCATAGATGCGATAATCGACGGGCAGCACTCTGGGCGACGGGGCACGCGAGCTCGCAGTTCCGGCAGTACTTTATAACCTCGCTGGGCTCTTCGATTCCCATGATCGAACCATCTAGTATTTTCGCTTTTGCCTCGTGTTGGTCCTGCTCCTCCTTGCAGTATGCTCTCTCGAAGGCTCCGCTTCGGAATGCCCCCCTCGGACAGGATCGGTGGCAGGGCATGTTGCAGCCATTGCACGGGTCGAAGTCGATAGGACCGGTTGGCTCGAGCTCGGCCTCCATGAAGATCCCTCTAAGACGGACACGCGTTCCAAACTCCGGCGTGACCAGTAGGTTGTTTTTGCCAATCACCCCCAGGCCGGCCAGCGCGGCAGCATCCTTTAGAAAAGCGCCTCCGTACTCAATCTGGTACGGGAGCGAAAGGGCGTTGATTCCGAGCTCTTCCCCCAGCCAGATCCGCAGCTCTGTCGACTGCGCCTTCAACACACGGTTGCCGGGGGTAAAGCCCGGGACCTTCATGCTCCACCAATCAAGTACGGGCTCGGATGCTGGATGAGCTAAAGCCCACACCAGCACTGATTTGTGCTCTTCGCGCCATTCAACACCCTTATATTCTTTGTAGAACGGATTTTTATCATAGGCCTCATAGGAGGGGGAAGCTTTCAGGTCTTCGATTCTCGCGATTCCCGCCAACGACGCCCCCAACTTTTTCGCTTTCTCGACGATGGTTTTCTCGATCTTATTGCCTTCGGATTTCATGTGCTTGGGTCCTTTCCACCGCGGAGCCGAGCCACCATCTCGGCCCGTCCTTTATCGGTGCTTTCGATCTGATTGATTTTATTGAAGTACATACCATCGATACTGTAAAGAGGTGTGTCGGGATACGGTCACTTTGCATGGTCGTTCGGAGGTTTCGCGTTCAAGATGATCAGAGCATCGGCCGCAACCACGCCCTGACCTTCAGCCAAGACCATCAGTGGGTTGATATCGAGCTCGATGATGGACGACGGGTCATTCTCTACCATGCCCGCAACTACCAGGATGACATCAGCGGTGGCGCTTAGATCAGCAGGTGGAGCCCCTCTGAAACCATTTAAGAGAGATGCACACTTCAGCTGACCCAATGCGTGCAACACTTCCTCTCTGGTAGTCGGCAGCAGGAGTGACACACTGTCTTTCAAC
>Ga0315282_10012756_pt1 | contig 12808 bp, 11 predicted proteins | sample YL17G07_20_MG_FD_203693 | JGI IMG/M metagenome (GOLD analysis project Ga0315282, IMG submission 203693) | Sediment microbial communities from Yellowstone Lake, YNP, Wyoming, USA - YL17G07_20 | ecosystem: Environmental > Aquatic > Freshwater > Lake > Sediment | place: USA: Wyoming | collected... | reverse complement strand
GTGAAACGACGAAGCAATCTCTTGTTTATGAGGTGAGATTGCCACGCTCCCGTTGGTCGCTCGCAATGACAATGTAATAGCATTTAATGCGTTTGTATTAATAAGATTTTAAAACTCTGTCAAGCACAATGAATTTTAACCAATCTCTTCAAAATTTACATTCTTTTTATTCTGTGATAGCTTTCTCCCATCATTAATGATAGTAAAGTGCAACCAGAGGAGGTCTGCCGGTGCTGTTATTATTTGCACTTTCTTTATTTGTGAGCGCCACTCTGCTTTTCTGGGTCGAACCAATGTTTGCCAAGATGATCCTGCCCTTGTTAGGTGGATCTCCGGCGGTTTGGAATACCTGCATAGCCTTTTATCAGGTGGTGTTACTGGCGGGCTATCTCTATGCGCACTTAACGACGAGATGGCTTGGTGTACGGCGGCAGGCGATGCTTCACCTTGTCCTTATTATCTCAGCCCTTATAGCTTTGCCTATCAGCATCTCCGACGGCTTGACACCGCCGGTCACCTCAAACCCTATTGCATGGCTGTTTATTTTACTTCTGGTGTCGATAGGGTTGCCTTTCTTCGCTATCTCAACGAACGCTCCCCTGCTCCAGAAGTGGTTTTCAACTACGGGTCATCCTTCAGCGAAAGATCCATACTTCCTCTATAGCGCCAGCAACTTAGGGAGCATGGTTGCCCTGCTCGGTTATCCCTTTTTCATAGAACGGTACCTTTCTCTTGCAGGGCAGTCAAGGTTGTGGACTGGCGGCTATGTGTTTTGGGCGGGATTGATTTCTGTCTGTGCGGTAATAGTTCTGCGCTCTTCCCGGAAGAGAGAGAGTCACCTGGATAGCGGAGCAGTGCCCAACTCTCAAAGCATAGCGCTGGCGCCCCAAAGCATCGGTGAACTTACGATAAGCCAGCGAGTGCGATGGGTGCTGCTGTCTTTTGTTCCTTCCAGCCTGCTCCTGGGCGTGACAAATTACATTACTACTGACATCGCTCAGGTTCCCCTCCTCTGGATAATCCCATTAGCCATTTACCTGCTGACATTTATCCTGGTTTTTGCCCCAAAACCCATATTGCCTTACAAACTGATGGTGCGTGCACAGCCGCTTCTCCTATTGCCGGTAATAGTCATCCCGTCTTATTGGGGTCTTTCAATTTTGTCCTGGGCTATCATTCCCGCTCACTTACTCGCATTTTTTGTGACTGCAATGGTTTGCCATGGTGAACTGGCAAATAGCCGCCCTTCAGCCGCCCATCTCACTGAATTCTACCTCTGGTTGTCAGTAGGAGGAGTGCTGGGTGGGTTGTTTAATACCATAGTAGCGCCGATCTCCTTCGAGACGTTAGCAGAATATCCTCTGGTTATTGTGCTCGCCTGCCTGCTTCGGCCAGCCCCAGACTATAAAAAGGACAAGCCACTTGCACGCTGGCTCGATGTTGGTTTGCCATTGATCACCCTCATTGTCTTTGGGGTTGCCAGGTGGGGATTCGGAAAGGTCATGACCTTGGGACCCATACGGTTAGGAAATATTCCTGGTTTTGGGCTGATTGCCGTTATTATCATTTCATGCTTAGTGGGTGTCCTCTGTCTCAGTTTCAGTGATCGACCGATGCGTTTCGGGCTGAGTGTAGGAGGCATTCTTCTGGTGGGCACCTTCCTGGCCAGTGGACAAAATCAAGTACTGTACTCAGAGCGAAACTTTTTTGGTATTTCAAGGGTATGGTATGAACCAGAAAGTTACTGCAATCTTCTTCTCCATGGAACAACTATTCATGGAGCACAGAGTCTGAATCCAAAACGAAGAAGGGAACCCTTGACCTATTACCATCGCACGGGTCCACTCGGACAGGTCTTCGAGACGCCGGCATCCGGAAAAAGTCAGGTCGCCGTCGTAGGCCTGGGCACCGGATCGATCGCCTGTTACGGCCGACCAGGACAGCAGTGGACCTTTTTCGAGATTGATCCTGCTGTTGAACGCATTGCCCGGGATAAGAGATATTTCACATTTTTAAGCGAATGTCCCGCCAAGGTGGACGTGGTTCTTGGGGACGCCAGGCTCTCGTTAGCACGGACACCTGACCATCGCTATGACTTGATTATCCTTGATGCCTTCAGCTCAGACTCTATTCCAATACATCTATTGACGCGGGAAGCAATGAAGCTCTATCTAACCAAACTAACGGATGGAGGGATTCTCGCCTTTCACATCAGCAACCGGTACCTCAATCTCCAACCTGTAATCGGTGACCTTGCGCGAGATGCGCATCTGGAGTGTCTTCTCCAGGAAGATAGAAAATTAAGCGAAGCTGACATAAAGGGAAGAAAATTGGGGTCTGATTGGGTAGTCATGGCACATCGAAAATCTGATCTGGGCAAGCTGCCCGAAGACCCGCGGTGGAAGCCATTGTTAGGTCGGCAGGGGGAAAGACTCTGGACTGATGATTTTTCGAACATCCTCAGCGTATTTAAACTGGCCTTTTTTTAGATATCATGCAATCTCTACGAAAATTTAAAGGGTCTGCTCGTTGAGCAGTCTGCTAATCATGACATCTTTCAACAGGCTCACTAACCGTAATGTCGAAAAATCACCATTTTCCAAGGCTTCAGTTTCCAGTTTAATCACCGACGTTCTGAACTGATTAAGAGAGTCAAGATTGTTTAAAAAAATCTTTAATTCCTCATAACGCAATGTTCTTGTATCCATCTTCCCCCCCCCTTTTTGTTACTGTTTTTCCTTATCTTTTTCTAACCCTTTAAAAGGAAAGCCAATTTTACTTGACCATTTTTATATTCCAGAAGAGGGATCATGTCAAGTAAAATTTCTATATATAGTGTTATTGAAAAATACTAACACAAAATGTTGATAATTAACCAGGCAAGATATATACAATATTAGGTAATATTATATAATATGAGGGGCTCTCGTCCGTCCCCACTCTATCCACACTTAAAATTTTCAATGATTGAGTGCTATTGAGAAATGCCGCCTTTAGACACCAATATGGACACCAAAAATGGGAATGATGAACACTTTACGAGAAGCTAACTTCTTTAGTTTTTTAAAATCTTTGTCGATAAAACAAAACAGTATGAGGCGTCCATAATAGATTGAGGAAGACCATGGAGATCGATAATAGTTGGCCAATGAATTTTAAGAATGTATCCATTAAAATGACGGATGGAACAACTTTCGAAGGAAAAGTAAATATCGGAAAACATGATAGGTTGTCCGATTTACTAAAATGTACAGATGAGATCTTTGTCACCGTTGTCGTCATAAAAAAAAATGGGGAGCAGCAGGGAAAAGTATTCATGATAAATAAGAATTCCATTACGTGGGTAATTGAACCTGAGGGGGACAAGGAAATGTTGATGGCCGCTTTTTCCTCATTGTGACCTGATATTTTTACTGATAGGAGCTTCTTTCCACATCCCTTGGAAAATGATACCCACTTCCCTGAACACGGGTATCTCCTTATCTTAGGATTTTATTACCTTTTGTTGGATTACGGTGAGAGAATACGCTCATTTATGGGGGATTGCAAGGGGATAGTCGGTGGAAAAGCTATAGGAAGAAAGGCAAGTTATTCGATGATCTTAATATAGACCCACAAACCATTCTGATCGGGCTTCCAGTCAAATACTTTCCCCACCACTTTTCCATGGTGTTTAATAAGGCGATCATGCCTTAAATCGTGCACTGCCTTCTTTATAATCTCAGGATCAGTAATATGTCCCTCCATTGTGAAATACTTTCCGTTGTTTAGAACATGATCAGTAATAATATGATTTAATTCAATCATCTCTTTCCAGTCCCTATTGGTCTATTGAATTTCTTTTACATAAAGTTAAATCTTCCGTGTCTATTAGCAGGCTGCTGAAAAACGCCCATCTGCTTCGTTCCCTTCGTCCTTCGTCGTTGCAGCGTACGTCCAAGTACGCCTCACTCCTCAGGATTTCGGGCGCCTTGCATCTGAACATTTTTAATCAGCCTTACAAAAGTTGCCTTTTCAGCAAACTGTTAGTGTTTTTACTTTCACCTTGAAAGAGTCAATATAGAAGAAGCACCACCCAGAGTTCAGGTTGACAAGAGCATTGCTATTTACCCCCTGAAATGATGCTTCCTTCATAAACGATAGCTTTCTCTGTCATGAGATAGTATGAACCAGCAAAGGAGACGGAGGAATGAATCTTGAAGAGGCATATCTCTTGGTGGAAGATATAGAGGGGGGTTACCAATTGGTGGAGATACAAACGATTGACTCATGGGCATGCTGCGATACCCATAAACAAATAACATTTGAAGTCCCCGCCTTCCTCTGCTGGTAAAAACTTATTATTGATGTTTTTATCAAGTACAAATTACTACTGAATCCTGTATCCTGTCAAGGGCAAAAATTGAGATCTCTGAAAAACAGAGTTCCTCGTTGCTCAACAATCCACCTGAGGCGGAACAATTCTGTAAGGGCGGGATGAACCCCGCCCCTACACAGCCGAATTTGCGAACGTTTCTGAATGCAAGATTCTACCGCGAAGCGCGGGCTTCGCTCTTATTTACCGAAAAAATCTTCAATTCGCACTCGGAACCTTGTTTCCGATTTCTGCAGAGATCTCAAATTGGGAAAAATTGGGAATTGATGTCAGATGGGTTATTAAGAAGGACAGAAAGCAAAAAAGGCAGGAGCCATTGCTGACCCCTGCCTTGAAGATATTAACTGAATGCTTTCCTTTGCCTTTATAGTAATTTTCAAAGTAGTAATATAACTGGGGACAGATGACTGTTAACGCTCGAAGTCAGCGATGCTGCCCGGCCGCGTTCGATGCACTGTCTTGTTCGGGTTTTTGTATGTCTTTGGGCATGCAAATCCACAAGATGATATATGGTAGTAGTCCAAACCCAAAAAATAGAAGGCAGATAAGAAAAATGGCTCTCCACATCCATGATGGAATCTCAGTTGCCTCGCCTAAACCACCACAGACACCTCCGATCATTTTATCTTTGGATGATTTTCTGGCATTTTTTAAATTCTGCCACGTGCTCATGAATGCCTCCGATGACTTTTCATTTTTCCCTAACTATTGTTTATATGGTTTTCGTATAAGAATCTTTACCTAAAAAGCAATCTATATAAGAACCCTACACAAAATAGGTATATTTAAGGTACTGCATTATTGTATTAATTGGGTATTACAGATGCACTTATAGCACTCTCATCAGGGATTGCAAGGGGATTGTGGGCTCTGGCACCACCAAGGGGATTTCTGAAAACAGGAGCAAACCGACCTCCAAATTTAAACCCTTAATTCTCATTTTTAAAAATCCGATAAGATTGTTGTGGGGGGGGGGTCCCCAAGCAGGGAAGGTTATTATTAATGCCTCTTCCTTCCCTGACTCCCCCTCCTTTCTCATGTAAAAAATTTCATTTTTTCAACCCCCGTTGTGTGCTTATGAAGGTTCTCAACAAAAAAACTCCCATCAGCACTCAGGCTGACAGGAACTATATCCACAACACCTGAAAATGATACCCTTCTTTGTCCCAGACCACAGGTAACTCCTGTTTCATGATGGTAATTACCATATCGCATTGAGATGGATATAAGCCCTTATAGCCCCTTTATTGGGGATTGCAAGGGAATAGTTAGGAAAACCCATTTCTTGCCAGAATAGGTAGAAAGCCAAGTCCAGAAAAAAATACCTACATTTTTTAAAATCTTTGCCGATTAATAGGATGAGATCAATACTTTAAGGGCAATAGGTAAATATTCAGGATGATTTATGAATAAGAAGATTTTGGATACGGTAATTAATGATCCGTGGCCAAAGAATTTTAGGACCGTAGCTATTAAAATAGCAGATGGGACAATCATCAAAGGAAAAGTGAATATCGGTGACTATCACAGATTGTCCGATTTATTAAAACGCACAGATGATAATTTCGTTACGGTTGTCGCTACCAAAAAAAATGGGAAACCGGAAAAAATATTTATCATAAACAAAAGCTCCATTGTTTGGGTAGTTGAATCTGAAGACGAAGAAATGTTGAAGCCTGTATCTCACTCGTATCTTCTTATCCCATAAATTCTCCCCGGCATCGCACTCACCGGACCGTGCATTGTGCTCTTCCCATTCAAGTCAATGTCCTCAAGTTTGTAACTTTTTAAACTTCATGCACATACTGATATTTGCCATCATTCTTGCTTAAATACTGTCTCAGGTGGAGCATCAACACAGTTTGTGAAGAATAGCTACCTTTTTTTCAATATCGAATTTAACGCCTCACATGCATCTGCCCATCCACTCTCACAGGCCTTTTCGAAATCAGGTATTGCCTTTTCTACATTTCCCATAGCGGAATAAGCGTTTCCGCGACTGTTATAGATTACAGTATCATGGGGATTTAGCTTTATGGCTTTAGTAAAGTCTGCAATGGCTTTATCATATTGGCCTCTCATGGAGTAGGCATAGCCCCGATAGTTATAGATAGAAGCATTTGGGGGATTAATAGTAATAGCTTTGCTATAATTCTCAATCGCCATTGCATATTTACCTTTCTTGAGATTGGCATTCCCAAGATACAAATAATCCACCGTGGGCTTAGTCGTCATTTCAACGGGAGCTGTGTCGGGAGAGGGACGAATTTGACTTACAGGAGGTAATGTAGAGCGTAAAGAAATTTGACCCGAAGAAGGTAAGTTAGAAGATCGAAGCGGTATTGGGTGGTCCATTTCATCAAACATCAAATAACTCCAAAATAAAAAGCCTATTGCTAACACTCCCACCATCAAATCAAGATTCCTACTGAGAAACGTAGCCTTACTCGGACCGCTAAACTCAGGCGGTGAAGCCATCTTGAATTTATAGTATGCGAATGTTCCGCGTATTGAGTTGATGAACATCACTGTAATAAGTATTGCAAGCCAAACGTTTTGCCAATGACTGGACCACCAGCCTATTCGTGTGAGAAAATAATATACCACTCCCACAATTGCTGCTACTCGGGACATCTGGTATATGCAGAAAGCTATAATCGCGAAGAACGTAGCGTCGACCAATGCACCTAAGCCACTTGTCCCCACTAACGCAAATATAACGTTAAGGATCGCAGCTAAAATTGCGGCCCAAAATCCTTGTCGAATAGCCTTCACGGCATTTTCCCTATCTGTGATTACTGGCCATATCCGATTTTTCCACTTTAAAGATGTATCTTGGATTAATCCTTCTTTCTCGTCCATGAACCTTCCTTTCCTTGGCCCTTTCGTAAGAATAATCTTTTGTCCTTTATTTGTATTTGGTCAGCAAAGTGTAGATGAAAAACCACAAAATCACAATGTTGATCAGGATTAGCAAAACACCCATATTCTTATATTTATTCCCACCCTTTAATTTCGTCTGCTGGCTATACCACTCATTAAAAGCATAGTCCAAGAGGTTGCGTTTGCTGCTTTCATCTATTCTGGTGAATCTGACACCCTCGATAATATGAGATCCTCCGTTTCCGTTTACCTCTTTCTTCCATATTACATCACCTGCAATGAGAATCGGCTCCTTTTTTGAAGGCAAAATTAGTTCTGATTGGAAAGGTGAGTCTATGTGAAATTTTTCTTTGCGAATTAATTCAATGCACATCCCTTCCCGATTAATGTTGATGGTAGAAAAATCATACCATTCGTTATTGTTCTTTTCTAAGTACCTCGCTTTCAAATTTATTGGAAATCGTGTTGATTGTCTCATCTCTTCCATTGTATCCTCCATTAATATGTCGATCCCCGTGTGCCAGCAACACAATGTAATAGGGTTTGAACAGGCAGGGGTTAGGTTGGCCTCTGCCTCTCTTATCCTTCTTAAAATTCAATTCAGGTGTCTTTCGGCTCACTAATGTGGAACCTATTTCCTATCCCGATTCCCTGAAATGATACCCACTTGCCTTCAAACACGGGTACTTCCTGTTTTATAAGGATTTTCTGATTGTTTATCTATCTATTGCCTATATTATATATATCCATATAGCACTTTTATGGGAGATTGCAAGAAAATTGTTTAAGGATGTTTAAGGAATCTGCAGGTCATGTATAACCTTGTTTTTAATGGCAATTCAGGCCGAGAAGGCTGCATTACCATTTACTCCACTGTTCACCTGAGAAGGCGATGAAATTCCAGGAGCCTAATGGAGAGTAGATACAGCACTCCGTCTTCGATGTGATACGTGCACAGGGGAGAAGATGTGGCTAAACTTCCCTTGAAGGAACGGCTTGATTGCCTTGAGGCATTCAAAACATGCATCAATGCAGGAGGGAAAGGGGTTGTCCTGAAGGACTTTGATGCCCCGTACTGTCGTAGTCCGTTTCAGGGACGGGGCTAATGCTAAACCTCTTAATGATTGCTACACATAGTGCACGATGGGCATAGAGGGAGGGTCACGGAGAAGGGTTAATGACTTCTGTCTTTTCTGATCTATTTTGTTCCATTCTATATTGACTGACTTTTCTGCTAACAAACTTTGGCATCGCACTCACTGGGTTATGCAAGGTGTTTTTCCCTGAAAGGTCAACGTCTTCTAACTTGTAGTAGTAAGTTTGTCTGTTCTTCACACCCTTATCAACATACTCATACGGTACACCCTGAGCGGGTGACCCCTCAGTAGGAATCAGGGAATCATTGATTTTCATATACTCCCCATCCTCAGATTCAGCTCTGTATAGGTTAAACCCTGCGTTGTATTGTACTTGCTTATTGAACCGAGGAGGATTTGGTTTTAAAATACTTTTTTAATTCAATCCCTTCTTGTACCAGCTTGTGCACCTGATCCAAGTGAAAAGGTTTATGCACGATTAAATCCACACCATTTTCCTCCATCTCGGATTGCTGAAATTGTACATTCCATCCGGTGATCAAGGCAACAGGTGTATTTGCATTTATCATCTTAATCTCTTTTGCCACCTTCCATCCGGACATCTCTGACATTCCCAAATCTGTAAATACCAGGTCAAACTCTTTTTTCTTAAACAGCTCTATTCCTTCCCTTCCATTGTGGGCTAATTCTACCTCGTGGCCATCCTCAACGAGAATATCGCAGAGGAGCTGTCGAAAATTATCTTCATCATCAATGACCAGAATTCGAGCGTTCTTTGATTTCTCAATCACCGTTTCACCGTCATTCTCTTTATCTCTTTCTTCTCTTTTCTCCAGAGCGGGAATGTGGATGGTAAATGTTGTCCCTTTCCCTACAACACTATCAACGGTTATGGTTCCCCGATGACGATTAATAATACCATAGGATACACTTATTCCTAATCCAGCAGATTGAGGTCCTTTCGTGGTAAAAAATGGCTCGAAAATTCTTTCCTTTATTTGCTCAGAGATTCCTGTTCCGCCATCCTCAATCGTAATCGCAACAGTGTCACCCTTAGCTTGGGTTAATACTTTAATTTCACCTCCATGTGGCATTGCCTCGACTGCATTATTGATGATGTTGGTGATAGCTTCTCTGAGTTGTGAAGCATTCCCGCACACAAAAGGTACCGGTAAAAATTCTCGTTCAATGTCAATCTTTATTCCTTTCGATTCAGCTCCATCCTTCAACCTCGCCTTAGTTAACTCTATGGCATCGTTTATCACCTTATGGATATCAACCTCCGTAACATATGCATCATAATCGCATTTATTTCTTTTTTCGTATAAATTTTGGATTTGGCGAATCTTGCGGGCACCATTTAAGGCTGTTTCTTCAATGAGCTCCAGCCCCTGTGCATGAATTGACTCCCTTTTTTCCTTGTTTTCATTTGGATATTCAAGGCCTTTTCTCAATAATTGAGTCCTTCCAAGGATGACAGCCAACACATTATTAAATTCATGGGCAATTCCTCCAGCCAGTTCCTCGAGCTTTTCAAACCCGATATGCTGTTGTTCCACCCTTTCCCTTTTTGAAATATCTCTTACAATAGATACACCAGCAACGTAACTTCCTTCGTCGTCCCGAATCATCGCTGTATTACATTCGATATTAATAGTTTTTCCCTCCTTGGTCCTTGAAATCGATTCATATGAAGTAAATCCCTTCTCAAAGAGCTCTCCCGTTTTCTCAAGTATCTTTTTCCTCATATCTCCATCATCAATAGTAAGTATGGAAGCATGTTCTCCAATTAATTCTTCCTTGCTGAAACTACACATTCTTTCCATAGCCGTGTTTACGGAAAGGATGCGTCCTTGTACATCGCAAATCACTATTCCATCCTTGCTATTATCGATGACACTCTCTAAGAAATCTCTAGCTTTTCTGATCTCTTCTTCTGACTTTTTCCTTTCGGAGATTTCTCTTATGATTGATATGGCTCCCACTTTATTGCCCTCATTATTTCTTAAATAAGTAATACTTAACTCTATGGGGCATACACTTCCATCTTTTTTTACCCAGGCAGTCTCAAAATTTTTTACAAAACCTTTTTCAATCAATTCAGTACTCAAAGTATCCCCAATAATTCCTTGTTTCTCATCTTGAGGTATAAGTTCGGCTGTCTGCTTTCCTACGAGTTCCTCTCGGGTAAAACCTGTCATCTCTTCTACCGCTCTATTTACGCTCATTATAGATCCCTTAGAATTGCTGATCGTAATTCCATCCGGGAAAGTCATAAAGATATTTTCTAAAAAATCCCAGCGTTCTGTTATATCTTTTTCTACTTGTTTTTGCTCAGTAATATCGCGAATCACAGCGGTAAAAAAAAGTGCATCGCTTACCGTCCATTTCGTAAAGGATAACTCTAAGGGAAATTCGCTGCCATCTTTTTTTAACCCAATCCCTTCAATTGCTTTATCGCTATCTTCTGATTCACCGTGCGGGAAGTTGAAATTATCGCCTTCCTGATGAGCTTCGCGGAATCGTTCAGGAATCATGCTACTATATGGTTTGCCTAATGCTTCATCAGCCGAGTAGCCATAAATGTTTTCTGCTTTCTGGTTCAAGAAGACGATCTTTCCCTTGCTATCAATGGTAATGATGGCATCGTTGGCAGTCTCGACTATGGAGCGGAGTTCCTCGCTCTCAAGCAGCACTGCCTCAATTTGCTTGCGCCGAGCGATCTCGGCCTCCAGTGCTTTGTTTGCATTTGCCAATTCATGTCGCTGTTCTTGGAGCTGCATTCGATTGGTGAACAGTTGTTTCACCATGGACTGAAATTCTTGTGTAAGGTAACCAATTTCATCGCCTTGCTGAAAGGACAGTCGTTCTGGCACATCGTCAACTTTACCGAAGGCCGTAATCTGAGTTATAAGATATGAGATAGGGTTAATCACTGTTCGTTTGAGCACTAACCACATAACAAAGAGGATGACCAGTATGGCTGAAAAGATTATAAGGGTGGCGAACCATACAACGGTGCTTCCCTTTGTCGTGATCTCTCTGGGGATTTCTGCCTTTATCAGAAGGGCCGGTGCACCCTGAATATCGGGAATAATAGCGTATGCCCGTAAGAGCTTGTCGCTGCTTTTCCCGATTACAAATGAGGTGCTATTTGTGATCTGGTCTATAACAGCTCTTTCATCTGTTGGAATCGTTTTATCCTTAACAGTCCAAACTTGATATCTAAAAGGTCTTTGTTCTGAAAGTGTTTTGATCAAATCGACATCAAGGAACCGTCCCATGATAAGAGTTCCTCCGATTTGCCCTTGACTCTTGCTCATCATGATAGGCCTTGATGCAATGAGCACAGGTCCATGCTCCGTCATGAAAACACCTGCATGGGAACTCTCGGAGATTCTATGAATAAGCAAAGAATGCCCCGGAGAAACAATATCCAAGAAAGAGGTATACAATCGTGTTTTATCCCTGTCTTGCTTATCATCAATATTACCGATTACTAATTCACCCTTAGTATTGTAAATGCAGAAAAAATTATAACTATTATCCTTCAATGCCCCAGAAAGTAGGTTGACTTTAATGTACTCTTTATTTCGATCTTCAATAACTTGATAGGTTTCATCCCTTGTAGCCCAATAATGGGTTAATGAATCAAGTTGAGTAATTGCTTTTGTGAACGCAGCAACACACTGTTCCATATCTTTCTTTGCTTCATTCCGTTCAATCTCAAGGAAGTTCGAAAAAACAATCAGACGTTGAACCGCATAATTTAGAGCAAGAAACAGGACACCAACGGATAAGAGAATAATTAAATGCTTTAGTCTCAGGGATAGATTAGACATCTTCTTAGACTTCTGCTCGTTAATAAAAGCTATATAATAAATCGGTTAGTTAATGAAATTCTTGAGCGCATTATATAGGTTAGCATCAAATTTCCAAGAGTTACGCTCCTACAAGTGTGCTCCATCTACTATCCTTGTTGCCCAAATCCGAGTCTCTTTTTGCTGTCTCTCCATTTGATTGATAGTGCTTTCTTGAATTGATCACCCAATAACAAATCGAAAATGTCTGCTTGAATCTTTATCATGTGAATCAGAAGATAGTGAATAGAGGAAGATAAACGATTCTTTGCTCCCGGCTAAGGGTTAATCTAGTCAAGGTGCATTATATGAGTTTTAATGCTCCTATTGTGATGGGGGTCACATGAACGAAATAAATGAATGAATTACAATGATATTAAACTGAAGAAAGTACCGTGAAAAAGACTGGAACTTCAAAGAAGCTTAAAGAAATTTTAGCTATTAACTTTGCCTATAAATTCAAGTAGTTCAATAAAAAATCCGATTAACATAATGTGAATGTATGATACCCGGACGAAAAAACCAGAATAAGGGTTACAAGAAGTGGAACAAAAATTAAATAACCGCATTCAATCACTAATGCAGTTCACCTC
>Ga0315282_10012755_pt1 | contig 12808 bp, 14 predicted proteins | sample YL17G07_20_MG_FD_203693 | JGI IMG/M metagenome (GOLD analysis project Ga0315282, IMG submission 203693) | Sediment microbial communities from Yellowstone Lake, YNP, Wyoming, USA - YL17G07_20 | ecosystem: Environmental > Aquatic > Freshwater > Lake > Sediment | place: USA: Wyoming | collected... | reverse complement strand
CTCACGGCTAAAATGACGATTCTTTTCTCCCATATACACGCCTCCTTTCCAATAATACAAACTCTTAGGCGTGTCCATCAATTCGGGGGAGGGTCAAGTTGTACTATTGAGAATTATAGCAGGGTTTGATGGTGTGAACTTCAGGAAGGAGTTGACGCTTTATGACTATATAAAATTCAATTACTTTTCTTCCAAGTCTGAGTGACGATTTCTGTATTGGGTTAGCAATACACTTCCGCCCCAAACAAATGCGCAGATCATAAGTAGTGCTCCGATCACATGTGCGGTTTTGGCCATCAGATGATCATATTCAAGCAAACTGAGTTTGCGCAGGATGAATTCCCAATCATGGTAGTCTTCTACATCCTGACCGGTTACGCCACCTAACGACATCAATTTAAGCGCTCTTGCATCGTTTATATACGGAGCCAAATCTATGAAGTTCTCCCCCAGCCACCATAATGATATTGAAGCTGCAAACGGATCCTTTGTCTTCACAAGAAAAGTTAAAAGACAAATTAAAGGCACCAAACACTGTGTCAGGCTCCCGCCCAATGTCATCATGAATTGCCCAAAGACACGGAACAAGATATGACCAGCCTCGTGAAAGGGAAGGTTAATGAGATGCATGAAACTCATTCCGGAATAATTGCTCTCTATGGAAGAAAATATAAATTTGAGGCCCCAGGCAATAATTACCAATAATACAAATACCCTGCCGATCAAATGATATATACCAATTTCAGGGTTGACATGAAAGAGCAGATTTTTAAGATACGCTTTTATTTTACTTGAATGGTGATTTACTTCCTTAGAGGAGTCAAGTTGGGGGATGACCGCAGATTTGTCAGATACCTGATTTTTTATTGATAGATATTTTGTAAAGACAATACCGCATTTTAAACACTCAATTCCGCTGTCGGGCTGATCAAAATTACATTTAGGGCACCTCATTATTTTTGGGCTCTGAGATGCCTTGTCTCAATTATCAGTCGTAACATGAACTATTTTAGCAGATTGTAAAGTTGGCAACTTCAGGAAGGAATTAATGAGTGCAAATCAGCAATTTTAAATCCATTTTACTTTGGGTTCTCTCTTAGGAGGACGTTCAGGATAACTCTTTGGATAACCAAGAAGTACAGGGCCAAATATTGTTTCGTCCTCCTTTAATTCAAGGATATTTCTTATTTCTTCATCGTTGGTTACCATTGCACCAAAACCAACCCAACAACTTCCCAGTCCCAAGGAATAAGCTGCAAGCATCATATTTTCACACGCTAAGGGACATGAATGATCAGCATATCGCCCGGAGCCAATAACAAAGACAATCGCAGGCGCTGAGTAATAAACAGGATCTTCTAACTCATCATAGAGCTTCATAATCATTTCATATCTTTCTGGATTAACCTTTTTTGCCATTTCGAGAATCTTTTTTGCATTTGGCAGTGCAGCCCGAACAAGTTTGTTTTTGGTCTCTTTATCTTCGACTACAACAAATCTCCAAGGCTGGCTGTTCATCGCAGACGGTGCCTCATTTCCAGCTTGTATAACTGTATCTATGACATCCTTCGGAATTGGCTTAGACTCATACGATCTTACTGAACGCCTCTTTTTTATTGCTTCAAGCACTGGATTCATTTTTCCCCCTCCTCTTTGAATCATAATAGTTTATTAATAAAAAAGTATGCTTTGATACAAAAAAATGGGAATAGTGTGAAAATGTTTTATTATTTATGATTATAAATTACTCAAGTAATAATCTACATAATTTTGAGTATTTTGTGGATTGCGACTTTCAGGGAAAGAACTCTACATAATGAATTTACTTCATTGTTTAGCAGATAATGTTTCTTGATAAAATTTAAAACAAATCGTTTAGAAATAATTTTCTTTATGCTTATTCATGACACTGTTGCGCGAAAATTTTGAAAAAGCCTTAACCGTATCTTCTTCTTTGTGGGTTTTTTCAGTATTAATCTTTTTTTCATAACTCTTCAAACTTCTGGCCAGACAACTTATTATGTTCGTTGCAATGTCAATAATCTGTTCCTGCGAAAAATTATTTCTCTTTAAGATGCGGTAAAAAAACCTTGCAACAATTTCTGAACCTTTCTTAGTGTCCTTCGATGCAATATTGAGTATCCTTTCAAAATCATAATTATTCATAACTTTCTCCTTCTCTGTTTATAATGCACAGCGCTTTCTGCGTCCCCTTCACAAAGGAGTTGGGTTTATCGGGAAAACAGCTACCCAAAAATTATTTTTTGCATATTATTTTGAATTAAATATCCCCCGTTTCCCTTATTATTGATACAACTTGATGCTTAAATAGTCAATTTAAAATTATTAATCACCTATAAAGTTTCTAAATTTAAATTAAGGGAAGATTGGCTCCCCCTGCGTGTCGCTCCTGTTACCCCGGGAGTCCATCTATCGGTTATGGTAGTTATGGTTAAGATAGATGCTCCGGTCTTCCCCTCTGTAGGACAGGGTCGACAAACTCCATCTTGGTTTTTCGAGGCTACGTCTGGATTCGCTTACGCTACGACCCGCAGGCTCGCTCAACTCCCTTTCGGAGTCTTTGTCAGGGAACTTAGTGCTTCAGGTCACCCTTCACACCTCCCTCAAGCTATGCGGGCGAGTTACCGAAGTCCCACGGTCGGACCTTTAACCGACAAGCTATACAATATACACGGCATGCGATTTATGGTTGAAATGCTAATACTTCGGAAATAAAAGACAAGTTTTTCTTTGCTACCCTTTATTCCCTTTTTATTTTTTATTATGTTAAGGGAGGGTAAGGGGAGATTGAGGCAAACACGAGGGATGTTGGGGTAACATCCCTACTTGAGAGGTGAATTGTGTTTACCTTGGGGTAAAGAATTACCCTCCCTTATATATTTATACAACATCCATTAGAAAAATTTGATACTAAATGATTGCTATTAAATTACCAGTAATAAACTGGTATTAAGTTAATGATAAAAGGTAGGATTTGAGGTTTGTTTTTTTGTTCTTTAGTCCGAGTTTCCTTCTGATATTTTCCCTGTGAAAGGCGACAGTTTTTGGGGAGGAATTTATCAATTCAGCTATCTCTTTGCTCGTTTTGCCCTGCCGTAGAAGATTTGCTATCTGAATCTCTGTGGGGGTAAAGTTCATATACTTGGAGGACAACCTATGGGAAAATGGTGAGATAATATCGTTAAGGTTTGATTCCAGGATATTTACATAGGCCTCTTGTTTTTCATCTAATCTATTCTTCTTCAATTTTTCTAAATAGGGAATAACCAGTTCCTTTACGTTTAACAATATCTTCTCTTCAAGCTCTGTTTTATCGTCTTCCCTTCTTTTCAGTAAGACTTTCAATGCGATGTTTGCCTCCTCAAGATTGCTGCTCTTTGTCTCCAATTCCTTCTCTCTTTGTTTCAGCGCCTCCTCCGCTTTCCTGCGCTCGTCTATTTCTTGCTTCAATTGCTCAGTCATTGTTACCAATTCAGCAGTTCGTTCCTTCACTCGAATTTCCAGTTCATCGTGTGCTTTTCGCAGCGCCTCCTCCGCCCGCTTGCGCTCTGTGGTGTCCCTGAAAATACCCACAAGATAGGTTTTCCCAGGTAATGTTATTAAAAATGAATTAATATCTGCATAAAAAATACTGCCGTCTTTTTTCTTTACTGGAATATCCTGGGCCAGCCCTATTTCTTTTTTTGATTGCTTCTCGAACTGTTCTATGACATAAGGGAGGTCTTCCTCAGGATGGATATCCATTACCCCCATGTTCTTTATTTCTTCCAGGGAATAACCCAACATCTGGCAAATTATCTTATTACCGATATAAAATTTCTTGTTTTCAATATCTGCAAGAAGTATCCCATCTGTCGCGTTATCAAAAATTGTTTCATATATTTTAGATATTTCTGTCTCGGTAGTTTTTTGACGTATTTCTGCCAATTCATTTATATGTTGCTCTTTCGTCTTATTCTTATCTTTCATCTTTTATACTTCTAAGATCATTGATTAGTGATATAAATATACAATATTTTCAAAGTCTTAGTCGCTGAAGACTTCAGGAAGGAATTAATGAGTACAAATCAGCAATTTTAAATCCATTTTACTTTGGGTTCTCTCTTAGGAGGACGTTCAGGATAACTCTTTGGATAACCAAGAAGTACAGGGCCAAATATTGTTTCGTCCTCCTTTAATTCAAGGATATTTCTTATTTCTTCATCGTTGGTTACCATCGCACCAAAACCAACCCAACAACTTCCCAGTCCCAAGGAATAAGCTGCAAGCATCAATTTCCTCGCCGGTTTCTTATGTCGCCATTTTATCAATTGAAGAACTCAATCAACAATCGCGACGCGATTTCCGGCTATTCTTCAGGGATGAAGTGGCCGCTGTTCTCGATCTTGACCAAACAGAAGTTGGTCGCCTTGCGTGGGAGAGCATCCTTCAGCCAGCCGTAGCCGGTGGCCCCCAGCGCCAGAACCGGCACATTCACCTCGCGGTAGGTATTGTGGTCGATGATGTCTTGTGTGAACGTTTGGTACCATCCATATGACAGAAAAGTCTTTCCACCTGATTTAGAATTCAGGGCTCCCTCAGCCGATTTCCTTTATTGCCTTCTCTAATCTCTTTAAGACTTTCTCTTTGCCGAGTATTTCAAGAACCTCGAAGATTCCCGGGCTCTCTGCCTTACCCGTAACAGCAACTCGAACAGGCTGAGCAAGGTTGCCAAGCTTGATATTATGCTTTTCAACAAGGGTCACTAGGACCTTTTCAATTTCCGGTGCGATAAAATTGTCGAGTCTTGTAAACGCCTCTCTCACATCGATCAGATAGGGAAGACTTTTTTCACTCAGAAACTTTTCCTTTGCCTTTTTATCGTATTCTATCTCTTCTGCTATATAAAAATGCAAGGAATGAGCAAGCTCAATTAATGTCTTTGAGCGCTCTTTCAACGCGTCAATAGCTTTTGATAACCATTCTTTATCTAATGTCTGGCCATCATGGATAACTTTTTCTCTTAGGAGAAAAGGCATAACCATCTCTGCAAGTTTTTCAGAAGGAGAGTTCTTGATATACTGACTGTTGAGCCAGAGAAGTTTCTCGGGGTTAAAAACAGCAGCAGATTTCCCAACAACTTCCAAAGAGAAATATTCTACCAATTCATCCCTTGTAAAGATCTCCTGGTCTCCGTGTGCCCATCCTAGGCGAACAAGATAATTCATAAAGGCATCAGCAAGATATCCCATTTCTTTATAAGACGTCACAGATGTTGCACCATGTCTCTTGCTCAGTCTTGTCTTATCATGGCCTAAGATCATCGGTAAATGGGCAAATTCAGGGATTCTATACCCAAGAGCTTTGTATATGTGAATCTGTTTTGGCGTGTTATTCAGGTGGTCATCACCCCTTATGACATGAGTGATTTCCATATCAACGTCATCAACAACGACGCAGAAATTATATGTGGGAGTCCCGTCAGATCGCATGATGATAAGATCATCGAGCTGGGCATTATCAAAGATGACATCGCCTCTAATCAAATCTTTGACAATTGTCTCTCCTTCCTGTGGCATCATAAAGCGAATTGCTGGTATCCTGTCCATTACAGGTTCTTTCAGGTTTCTGCACCGTCCATCGTATTTCGGCGATTTTCCCTGTGCCAACGCCTCCTGTCTTCTCTTCTCGAGCTCTTCAGATGAACAATAACAATAATATGCCTTGCCCTCTCCTAATAGTTTGTCAGTATAGCTCTTATAGATATTGAACCTATCTGTCTGCCTGTATGGTCCTTCATCCCAGTCAAGGCCAAGCCACTTCATGCCTTCGATGATGGTTTCTATAAATTCCTCTGTCGAACGTGTCCTGTCAGTATCTTCAATCCTGAGTATAAAGGTGCCTTTATGGTGTCTTGCAAAAAGCCAGTTAAAAAGGGCCGTCCTTGCCCCACCTAAATGCAGATGCCCTGTCGGACTCGGAGCAAACCTTACCCTCACCTTATCTGTCAAAATAACCTCCGTAACAAGAGAACTAATACAAACGTAATAAATAGCGTGTCATTGCGAGGAGCGAAGCGACGAAACAATCCAGTTTTTTATGAGATTGCTTCGCTATCGCTCGCAATGACAATGTAAAAACATTTAGTGCGTTTACTATAACTTAACAATATAACAGATTCAGAATATGGGTGCAATTTCATAGGAGCGTTGGCTGGGCACAAGCAGGGGCATTAACTATTCTTAAACCAAAACTCTTTCAGCTACAGGTAGGTCTTTTTGCTGGATTTAACAGAGATTAATCTCAGAGAAGCAAGATTACGGATTGTTTTTGCTAAACACCTATAGTCTTCAGCATCTCCATTTCTTTACGTAGAATGGTATTTATAACCTTGTTGAGTTCAAGTTCTTTCTTAGATGCTGTTTTACTAAAAAATTCTTTGACTTCTTTATCAAGATATACTGGGATTCCAAGTTTTTCTATTGGTCTGTAAAATTTTCCCTGTACGGCTTTCGAAAAGTCATATTCTTTTTTCATAGCCTCAACTCTTCCTTTCGTTGCGTGTAAAATAAAACGACAAAGTCGTGTTCATTGGGTTCCCAGAAGCCGTTGCTGTAAAAGGTCTTCGCAGCTTCGCCGCCCGTCAAGAACGGCATGGATAAAAATGGTCTTGCCTTTAGTTTCATATACGATGCGGTAAGGCTTAAAGAATATTTCCCTGAAATCAGTTATTCCCAACCGTTTCATCTCAGGGGGGTGGTTGCCGCGCGCAGGCATTGTCTCAAGGGAAGTCATTGCCTTGTGTATATTGTCAAGCAGATGCTCAGCCTTTCCCGGTGAATCATTCATTGCAACATAATTGTAGATTGCGTAAAGATCGTTCAGTGCAACTTCGGTAATACGAACTTCGTATTTCACGATTTCTCTGAAAAACGTATTTTCTTTTTTAGTTCAACGAATGCCTGCTGAATTGGCTTATGCCTGCCTTCAAGCATATCCTTTCTTCCCATTGCCAGTATCTTCAGCATAACCATGCTTTCGCGGTCTTTTTCATATTCTTTTATATCCTGAATTATTACCCGTGCTTCTCCGTTTACTGTTACAACAACCGGGTTGCCGGTTTCAGATATTTCGCTGATTATTTCCGATGCGTGAGATTTAATATGGCTTATGGGTTTAACGGCTGTGCTTAGTTTCATCCTTTCCTCCTTTATAGTCAGAATTAAGTCTTAATTGCAGTCTATCACTTTCTAATGAAAAATCAAAGCATATTTCAGGGGAGTTTATGCCACCCAGATAATGTACCTGTCCCTTTTTCTTTTCATTTTTGTTTTTCATAAAGCCTAAGAGCCGATTTGACCTTACCCCTGTGGCTCTGTGATACACTAAGGAACTGAGCCACTAAGCTACTGTAATCCCGAATTTTTTTAGACTTTCTGTCAGAGCGAGCAAAGGAAGGCCCACTACATTTAAAAAATCTCCATCAATTCTTTCAATAAAAACTGATCCAAGCCCCTGAATTGCATATGCTCCTGCTTTATCCAGCGGCTCTTTTGATCTGACATATGCGTTCATCTCTTTTCTGCCGAGCTTTTTGAAATATACCTTAGTTTCCACTGATCTCGATAATATTTTTTTGCTGGCAGTATCCATAATGGTAAAGCCGGTGATTACTGAATGTGCTTTTCCATTCAGCATATTCAGCATCTTCTCAGCTTCTTTGTCAGTATGGGGTTTGCCGAGCAGTCTGTTTTTGAAGACGATCAATGTATCTGCAGCAATGATTATCGCGTTTTTATATTTATGAGCGACAGTTTCAGCTTTTTTGCGCGACAGGAATTTTGCTAGTGCGCGAGGTTTTAACGACAGATTAATATCCTCTTTATAATCACTCGTGCAGATAGAGAAATTAAGGCCTGTTTTTCTCAGGATCTCTTTTCTCCGCGGTGATGCTGATGCAAGTATTATTTTTCTCATAGCAAAATATTAATTTTCGTAAGAACTAAGCGTACTGGCCAGCTGCATAGCCAGACGACCAGGCCCACTGCAGATTATAGCCTCCGAGCTGTCCTGTTACATCAATAACCTCTCCGATAAAATATAACCCCGGGACCTTTTTCGCCTCCATTGTCTTGGATGAGAGTTCATCTGTATCAACTCCGCCAAGAGTGACTTCCGCCCTGTTATATCCTTCCGTACCTGCTGGTTTTATCTCCCAGTTTTTAAGATGTCCAGAGATGCCTTCAAGTTCTTTATCCGCATACTGGGATAAGGGTTTTGACTTAATATACAATTCGCACCATTTGTGAATAAATCTTTTGGGAAAATATTGAGCCAGCAGGTTCTTAATTTGTATCCTGCTTTGCCGTTTTTCAATAAGTTTCCCATAGATATCAATGTCTGGCAGCAGATCAATGTGAATAACATCACCTTTCTTCCAGTATGATGAGATCTGGAGTATAGCTGGCCCGCTCAGTCCCCTGTGGGTGAAGAGGATATTCCCTGAGAATCCTTTATTATTGCAGCTTACCTTAGATTTGACAGAGACACCGCTCAACTCGCTGAAGATCTCCAGGTCTTTGCTGCTGAACGTCAGCGGGACAAGTGCCGGTTTCGGCTGGATAACACGCAGTCCAAACTGCGCGGCTAATCGGTGGCCAAGCCCCGTTGCCCCGAGATTGGGATAGGAAAGACCGCCTGTTGCTATAATAAGAGATTCTGATTCAATTACCCGGGAATTCGTTTTTACGCTGAACCTGCTTTTTTTTGTAATTTCCTCAATCTTGCAGTTCAGCTGGAATTGAACCCCTGCCGAATCGCACTCCTTTCTGAGTATGTCCACAATCTGCCGGGAACTTCCGGCGCAGAATATCTGCCCGTCTTCTTTTTCATGCCAGTTAATACGGTGTTTTTCAATCAGGGTGATAAAATCCCGTGGTGTGAACCGGGCAAGGGCAGATTTGCAGAAATGAAGGTTAGCGGAGAGGTAGTTATCCGGCTGAATGTTAAGGTTTGTAAAATTACAGCGGCCTCCGCCTGAGATGAGAATCTTTTGGCCGACTTTCGATGCGTGGTCCAAAATGATGACCGACCGTCCCCGCTTCCCCGCCTCAATGGCACACATCAGTCCTGCCGCACCAGCGCCTATAATAATCACGTTACTGTGCATTGTATTTCTATAATACACAAAAAATATCATCATATGGAGAGTGTGAAGAACTTGGGGGCAGGTCTTTATTCTTGCTGTTAAGGCATGGGCTTGTACTTGGCATGAGCTTGAAGCGACACGTTAGGATTAATTTTTATTTCCGGACTTTTTATCATTATTATTTATCTCCTTCTATTATCTTTATCTCAATCTTCCCTCTGACTGCAGATAATGTACCCGACCCTTTTTTATCGCCGGATAATGACACGTTTCTCTTTCATATTTGTGTTCCTTGCTTGATATGATAACCAATTTTATTTCTTCTGCAAAAATTAATAACGGATAACGCAAGGTTATTATAGAATTCCTCGGAATTTTTGAATTCAGATGATTTAACATTATAATTCAACCTGCCAAAGACAATTTTGTCTACAAAAGATACAGATTCCAATATTTCCATCAAATCCTGCTTAATCAGATTTGGCGTAGGATATGGCTCCATACTCACCCATGTTTTAAATCCTTTTTTGTGCAAATATTTGAGAGAGTAGATTCTGTCTTTAAAATTAGCCGAATTTGGCTCGAATTCTTTCTTGAATTTTTCACTTAAAGAAACCAATGTGATACCATACTCATTTTTATTATTAAAGCCATTTTTACTACCAAGCTCGCTTGGAAAAATACCCTTTGTTAATACTGTGCAGCGGATATTATTCGCATTGAGTTTATCAATAATTTTTAGGCTTAAATCACATACCTGTTTTTGTTTGTACATAAATGGATCTGTAGAAAAACATAAATGAACATATTTTATTTTGTTTTTGTATTTCGGTATTTCTTTGTCCAAAAGCTCTAAGGCATTAGAAACTATTTTAGGCCGGCACCACTCTTCATAGGTTTTGACAATGCCGCACCTTTTTTTCATCATATAGGCATAGCAGGGATATTTACATCCGTGAGAACAACCCTCCACGTGATTCAAACAAAAGTCTGCGTATTCTACTTCGCTTTTGTAAAGCAGAGATTTTCTCTTAATAGTTTGCATCCTAAAACAATTCCTTCTGCCCTTGTGGGTCTATTTTAATAACACTATTCCATATTTTTTGTGCGAGAGAATGTTTTGACGCAAGTATCAGAACATACAACTCAACGTCTTTAGTATTTTTTACAAGTACAGTTGGTAATCCTGTATAAACATCTCTGTCCGAAGAAGCCATCCTCAATCCTTCTTCAGGATAACCAATAGATTGAAGTTGTTCTTTAAAGACATCAATTAAAACCTTAAAGATTTTATCACTTGATAAACCGTCAATTCCTTTTCGCCACTTGTCAGTCCCTAAGAAGTCATCAAGTATAGTGCTTTTACTTCTTAACCATGTCCCTAAATTTCTTTTTATAGACCCGATGGGAAAATGCAGCAAAATATCCATTTTATTTAATTTTGCCAGGGTTCTGAGGGTTTCAAATTTTAAACCGTCAGGGCCAAATGGGTCTATGAAAGCAAAATGATATCTATATGGTTTTTGGGATAATGTCTCTACCAGCTTTTTAATTAAAGCATTTGAATCTCCACACCTAACATTACAGTTTGATTTTGAGTTTATTCTTTTTTCTAATGCCTTCGAATTGTCACTGCTGATATCAAAATAAAAATACTCATTAAAGGGCGCCTCATCTCTTTTAAAAGCCCGAATTCCACCGCTATCGATTTCTCTTTTTTCATTTTTGATAATGCACTTCCCCGGACCCGCGAATAAATCTATAAATACAGCGTTGTTATTATCAGCAAACTTTCTTCTTGCTTCACGCGAAGCATTTAGAAATCTCTCTAAGAAAAAGTATTTATCTTCAACCCATGGGCCTACGCATTGGATAGGTAAACCGTCTGAACCAGCTATTGTGCAATTACCATTTTCATCTTTACAACTCTCCTTTTTACAGTTTCTGATGGTCATTTTATTAACTGCTTTTTTACAGCTTCCACAATCTCAATCTCCTGCTTCTGCCTACGATATAATGAACCCGTCCCTTTTTTCTCTATTTTTATCTGTCCTCTTTTTATCGTTCTATTGACTTCTCAATAATCCCTGCAACATCAGCAGGGTCTTTTGAAACTGCCCATTGCCATTTGCCAAACCCTCCATGGGCATTAACCGCCCTTACCCATTCATCCAAAAAATTACGCTTTGTTTTGTCTTTTGGAGCATCCTGCCCTTTTATTTCAAGAACAAGATAATCACCTGTTTTTAAGCGGATTATAAAATCGGGACGGTATTTGTGAACTATACCTTCGAAGACATAAAGAACTTCAAAGCCGAGGTGATCGTTCTTGACCCATGCTGAGATATTTGAATTCCGGTCAAGTTCAAATGATTCACTCGCTTCCCATGTGCTATCAAAGACACAGAAATTGATATGAGATCTTTTTGTATGTGCGCAGGGTTTACCTGTATACCATGTACGCATGTCACCAGTTGAGCGGATAGGATTATCACTGTCAAATATAGGCTCAAGCGACTCTGTATTTTCGCACCTGATTTCTTCCCAGATGTGCTGAACCGTCTTAGACATATTCAGAAGTATCAAAATCCTGCGTCTAATCTCCTCCTGATAAAAAAGAGGAGGATTGATAATTATTTTGTTAGATGCGATAAATTGCTCTACAATCCTGATGAGCTGTGCAAGAAGAAATTCTTTGTTACCACTCCAGGTCGGCTTCATTTGGTCATATATATCCCTTGCGGTCTCAAAGATTATTTTCTGTAATCTGAATTTCTTACCTAAGTCTTCAAGGTCGATTTCAGATATTTTTGTAATATCGGGTTTGCCGTCTATAATGGGTGCCATCTCAACCAGTTTTGCAGTGTCATATGCATTTAATTCAATCGGCTTTACCTTTTCTATGTCCAGCTTCAGTGTGGGCTTATATGAATGGTTGATGCGTATAATATTGGGCCATCTGATTTCATATTGCAGTTTTTCTTTAACAGGTTCTATTTTCGTTTTGGGTGGCGGCGGTGGCGGTGGCGGCCCATCTGTAGACTCATGAGGCAGAAACGTGAAAGGCACTCCAAATATGTTTACATATTCTGCATCGAATAAACCTGTTTTGGGATTAACTTCATACGAGGTTCTCCTCAACCCCCTGCCGACAACCTGTTCGCAAAGCAATTGGCTCGAAAATGCACGAAGACCCATAATATGCGTAACGGTCTTTGCATCCCATCCCTCAGAAAGCATACCAACAGAAATCACTTTCTGAATATGCTCTCCTTCTTTTCCAGCCTGTCCAACTGTATCAACAGTCCTTCTTAAAATCTCTGCTTGCTTTTTTTTGGAAAGTTTTTTTACAGGTTCATCATTTTGTTCTTCTTCATCTACATTTTCTTCAATAGGGCTCACCTCTTCCTGCGATTCAGCTATTTCAAGAACCTTTGAATCTATGTGCAGTATTTGTTCAGGAATGCACAGTTCATCAATTCGAATCTTTTTATGTTCAAATGCATAATGCACTCTCGCAGCGGTCTCTGTCCTGTTATATAAACTTGCATAAATAAAGCTACATATGAGATAATGGCATCATCCCCTAAATAGGAGGTGCCATGAGAGCGGTTAAAATTCATGGAACGGTCAAAAAGATACAGGAGTTGGTTAAACTTA
>Ga0315282_10012754_pt1 | contig 12809 bp, 14 predicted proteins | sample YL17G07_20_MG_FD_203693 | JGI IMG/M metagenome (GOLD analysis project Ga0315282, IMG submission 203693) | Sediment microbial communities from Yellowstone Lake, YNP, Wyoming, USA - YL17G07_20 | ecosystem: Environmental > Aquatic > Freshwater > Lake > Sediment | place: USA: Wyoming | collected... | reverse complement strand
TTATAAAAAGTTGGAGAGTTATGGAGTTATGGAGTTATAGAGTTTCGGAGTTATGTAGTTATTTTTAGCTACCAAACCCATGGACTCTCGAACTCTAATAACTCTTTCAACTCCTACCCTTTTAAACTCTTCTAACTCCTCAACTCGTTTAACTCCTCCACTCTTGAACTCTTAAACTCTTTTTACCGTTCCAAACCCCCTCGAAACCGACTTCCCAATCCCCCAGTAATCCGGAATCTCAAAATACTCTTTAAATGATCCTCTCGCCGGATTCAATAATTTCTTTGATATAAGGATTCGTTTCATCATAATCAGATCTTGCAAACGGATGAGGTTCTATACGAATATCAATTTTTCTTCTCAACTTCATCAATTGAACGTCCTCTTCAAACCCATCCAAATCTTCTTTCTCCAGAAAAACAGCCAAATCAATATCACTCTCCTCATTAAAACGGCCCTTTGCATATGAACCATAAAGATACAATCTCCATACCTTTATTTGGTTTTTTTCAAGGAGATGGATATATTCTTGTATCTTTTGATAAATTACTTTTTTATCTTCTCGATTAGCCATTGTCTAAACTGCTTTACTTTAAATAACTTTTGATGCTCTCTAAAAACTCCTTTGCCAATTTAACATGTTCTGATGCATCTTCGTTCGTCACTTCTGCAAATTCTTTATAATCTCCTTTCTGCCTTAGGTTGAACATTTTGTGGAGTATGATGGAGTAGTATTTGTCACACTTTTTCGTTTGTATGAACTCCCTATCAAACAGGGTGATAATCCCAACATGCTTGGATGTCTTAATATTCACATCGGTTTTTAGAAAAAGTGCCAAAACTGCATAAAACATAGAATAGTAGGCCCTATTTGTGATGGATCTTGAACTAAAATTTCCCTGAAGCATCCTCTCAGCATCTAATAGGGTTTCTTCAGCCTGTTTAAGCCTGTACAAGAAAAGGGCCTCTTTGTCTGTCATATACTCACCCCTTCTTCCGCAATATTTTTCACAATGGGAGCTACTTTTAAAGGAGAATTCTCTATTTCATTTCGCGTAAAAATAAGAGGTGAGATAAAAACAGAATGTTCAAATCCTACCTCCCAGGCAATCTCGTTAATCTTTTCTTCCAATTCTCTATCAAGCTGTTCCACCTCAACAAATACATCTAAATCCGAATATTCATCTGCTTTACCTTTTGCCCTGGAACCAAACACTTTTATGTCAATAAGCTCAACAGTTTCCGACAATTTCTTTTTAAGCTCCTTTGCTACTTCGTAATCTTTAGGTTTCACATTCTTCTCCTTATTCTTATGTCTATTTTCGCATTTCTTATGTTCTATTTCCCATTTCTCACTCTTATAATGGTTCCAAACCCCCTTGAGACTGACTTTCCAATCCCCCAATAATCCGGAATCTCAAAGTTGACGGAAAAGTTACCGAGAAATCCCAGCATGGGAGTGCCTTTAAGAGAAGTCTTAACCTCTTTGAGATGATGGATATCTGCCTCAATGGGCGCCGGCACCGTATACCCCAAGCTTTTTGACATGGATATGATGTTGCCGATGAGAATCTTCTCCAGAAGGTCCTTTTTCTTCACCCATGTGCCAAGCATCTGGTATTTTTCATAATTCTTTTCATTCAGCGCAAGCCAGGGGGTGAGGAAGGAGTAGGATTGAACGGTCTCAGTGGTTCTTATTGAGATATGATGAAATTCTAATTCTGTAGTGAGGATAGTATAATTTTCACACCCTAAAAAAAGTGTTTTTGTTGCCAGTTCAAGATTGGCAAGGAGTTCTGCTCCGTCTTTGAATCCAACAAGCAGACATTCACCATTAATTATCTTATACTGAACCAGAGGGTGGTGGTAATCAATTTTCCTGTCTTCACGATGTTGATGAAGTAATCGTTCTTCGGGATAGAGATTGGACACTGCTCCGCGCAAGTCTTTGGTTTTGACTTTCCGATCAAGCGCTCGGTCAAACTTGAGTTTGAGAATACAGAGCCTTATTTTATCATTCATAATATTAACACTCCCCCAGTAGAATCGTCATCTAAAACCAAACCTTGATCCGTAGAATAAAATCTATCGTGTAATATCCACTGTCCCAAATATTCAGCTGCAATATCCTGTGGATCAAATCCGCGTTTTGCATATACACTAACCGAAATTTTTGCTATCCTGCCTGCAATCGCTCGCCATGCCTCTCTACGCTTCCAACGGTCGTCTATTTTATTTGCTTTTGTCATCTCATCTTTTAATTCAGGATCCTGCTTTATAACGAGAAAGGTGTATTTCTCCCGTTCTTTTCCCCGAAGTAGTTCCTTGACAGACTTATCTTCCTCCCATCTGGCAAATTTTCTAAGATGCTCCATCCCTGTATCCTTCTTTGCGGTCAACATCTCAAAGTAGCGATCTGCAAGGGGTAGAATTTCCCTTTCTTCAATCTCTGTAATCTCCTCTGTTAGTTGTCGGGTAACCTGCAAATGAACATCATCGTACACCATATCGGAATACCGTTTCCCCTGTTCATTGCTCAGGTCAACAACTTCAACAGTTGCCGGATGAGATAGTCTGCCGTTGCGATTACAACGGCCAGCAATTTGAATTAAGCTGTCAAATGGAGCAAAGTCTCGAATTACAAAATCCATATCAATGTCAACCCCTGCCTCTATGCACTGAGTTGACACAACAATACAGGGATTATCTTCCTTGATAGTCTTTATAGCATCTAACCTATCCCGTGGAGTTACATCTGCACTGAGGAAAAATAAGGGGATGTTAGAAAACTCACGAGGCCAATCATCAGCCAGTTTATCACGCACAAACCGGGCGCTCCTGCGGGTATTCAATGTAATCAGAACCCGTTTGTTTTTTTTAAACCACTCATCTCGGTGACTAAAAACCTCATTACAGAGATCACTTATCTTAAGTTTTTCCTGAAGCCTAAACTGCAACTTATATCGGTTGAATGTCTCAAAATAAACAGAGTAATCCTCGACGAGTGGTTTTGCATCCGAAATGATGGCAGGGAGTGTAGCCGACATCAACAAAACACTGCTGTTACCAATCTTTACCAGACATCTCAATATTTCTTCCAATGGCTTCCAGAGCTTACAAGGAAGAGACTGAACCTCATCCATTACAATTAAAGAGTCGCATAAATTATGAAACCGCATCTGGTACCTTGTCTTTGAATCCATAAGAGTCATTAAAAACTGATCATAAGTGGTGATTGTCAATTCTGTTCGCCATGTATCAACAAAAAAGTGTTCAGCATCTTCCTCCAATCCCTGCTTATATTTTCTGTCAGACAGGGAGTGACTTGTTAAAAACCATGAACCATCAGCCTTTTGACCACCAGTTGTCAAGAGAGATTCATACTCCTTTATTGTCTGGTCAATTACAGAGAGAAATGGCAACACAATTATTGCCTTTGGGCATAGTCCTTTCTTGCTCATATTCTCTCGCAATTTTAAAAGCCATGTGGCAGAAAGCATCGTTTTACCACTACCTGTTGGTGCTGTCAGGCTGAAGATACCAGGCCTTTCAATCTCCTCAATCTGGCTTTTCAGATCAACTCTTAGTGATTGTCGGATTTTATTAACCGGCGTATCTTCTGGTGAGCCAATCTTTTGGTCAACCCATTTAGACATCCAGCATCTTGGCTCTCTGTGTAGGTACTTTTGAGGTTCTTTTACGGCAAGAAGTGCCTTGTCAGCCTCAAGCAAAAGAGAAAAGAGCAACTGGGTTTTTAGTCTAAAGATAAGGGCATCCTCAATTGATAAGCCCTCAAATTCAGGCAGGACAGAATCATCAAGATATTTTAAAACCTTTGCCCAGGGACGCCCCTCAAGATTTAGCCTTGAAATATCAAGACCACAATGCTGATTTAACCCATCGGCCTGCAAGGTTGCAATCTGTCGCTTTAAAATTTTGGGCAACATTCCGCTGCCTATGTCCCGTAATCTTTCTGCCAACGGTAATTTTCTGTGGTGGCCGAAGACAATAGCAGATACCCTCATTGCCTCCAGTGCCTCCCACTTTTCCTTTCTGGAAAGTAAAAGGGTGAGAAGCATGGACATTGGAGTATGAGCTTTATCCATTGGGTCGCCGGTGTAGACAGATGGATTCTCAATATAATCCTGAAATGCTTTTGTCCCTTTTCCTATATCATGCAAAGAAACTACCTTCTGAATAAGTGCCTTAATTTCCGGTGACACTACACTCTTCGAATGCCAACCGCAGAGGCTGTCTATTGCGGATTTAACTTGAGCAATGTGTTCAGAAAGTTGGAGATCTGGATGAGATTTCAGTTTGGTCATAAAAACATTACAACCTTATCGTCAACTCTATATGCCTGGTCTGTCTCTGCAGGAACTGCCCTTCCATCGCGCTCTACGAAATAGGCAGAATGGGAAAAAACCCTATCAGCCGTGACGGTTCGAGGCATTTGGAGAGAATGGATTACTAATTCCTTCTCAAATATCTTTTCAATTTCGAGAACCCCCACCCCTTGCTGAAATACAGACTGAACATCGTAAGTGCCTTTTGGAAGCAACATACATTCATTTGTGCCAAGATATTCAATATCCGCTATCATTTCAGAAAGCCCAAGAGATGGACTAAAATGCCACTGCCTCTTGTTTAGTCTATTTTTCAGTTCGGTATGGTGTGGCTCGGGGATTGAAACCCAGACGGTGTAACTTGGTTCAAATAACCATTCCTGAAGGATCAGGGTTGCCTTTTCTGGCGATGTATTCCTGTCTAACTTTTGAGTTTTTCTTATAAAGCGAGGTAATGGCGCTGGTGGATCCTTGCGGAGTTTTGCTCTATGCCAGTGGGTTTTTGGCAGTTTCCCAGAGATTGTAATATTGGCCGGCTCCAGAACAATCTGGGGCTTATCCTTTGACAAACCAAGAACAGCGCCCAGAATACCCAGTATGACAGTTCTTGGTGGAACAGGATAACTTAATGCACTTGCTGAGGCCTCGGCCCTCAAGAAATGAGCAAAGCGGCCACACAGTCGAAAATTTATCAATTCCATTGTCCACTCCTCCATTGCTATAGATTTTCGACATCCAAGTCCTGCCAGCCTGATGGCAAATCTTCTGCAAATTGGATATCCGGGGATTTGGCGTAACGCACCATTTCTATCCTGTCCTTTTGTTCTCCCAACCGGTTAATCAGCAATGACATGCCTAACTTGTAATCTTCAGGTGATGCCCATGCCTTTTCGTCTTTGCCATTAGCTGCAACCATTTTCACATAGTCGTGCAGCCGGCCAAATTGGAACTCTTCACCCTGGTTATATTTGATATCAATCAAAAGATGTGGAATCTGTCCTACCTTGGTTCGAGTATTTCCACAGACCCTTACCCCATGCCACATGGCTTTAAGGAAGTATTCATAATCTCCATCTAACATCTTTGAGATTTTTGCCGAGTGTTCGTTTGCCACACCAGAAAAGCCTATCAGTGCATAGCGAAGACCAAAATAGGTAGTGAATGTTCCCTGTGTCTTATCCTGGCCACTGGCAAAAATGGATGTTCCATGAATATCTACCTCTTCTGTCTTGTGAAGAACCTCGCCTATATTGAGTTGGACAGCACCAGTCATTGTCTTTGGTATCGGCTTCCAATCAGCCTTACGGTTGCTTTCTCCCTTTACCTCTTCAGCCTTAAATGCAAAGGAACTACCAAACAACCTTGCATCAATAAAGGCATCCAAGAGTATGTTGACTAACTCCTCGTTGTTTGCCTCCTTCTGGTTATGTTTTTGCAGATAATCCACAACCCTGCCGGTCAGATTTGTCGTCTTGCCCTCAATGTTATCAACCAGAATATCCTCTCCACGGGTTTTCATAAAGTCCCGGGCAAACCGTTTTAACCGAACATCAGTTACATAATATGTTCCATCTGGCAAAACCCGAGGTCTGTTCTCATCAGGGTCACCATTTGGATTACCCATCTTGATGTCATAGAGAAACAGGAACTCACGCCTGCTTAATAAAAGTTTCTTATCCATTTTCTTTCTTCTCCTTATAGAATTGTTGTGGTGAGAGACTGTCCCAACAACAGGTAATAGTTAGTTGGTATCTCATCCAGTTCGATATTATCCCCTAATCTCCAACCAAGGTTTCCAATCTCAGTAATAAGCTCCCTCACATCTTTACTTTTTTCGGTCTCATAAGCCAAGAGTTTCTCGCGAGTCTTGATATACAAGTTGGGAAGATCCCTTCCCTTCAGGGTCAATCGCTTAAGCCATGTAAGGGCATTTGCTCCCACATTAACACCCCTTGCTCCTTGGACTTGAAGCACCTTTCCATAAAGCACTCCGAGTAAAAAGGCATACGCCTTCTGGGGAGAATTAATTCCGCTTTCAAGACCAAAATAGGGCTTTAATCTCTCCATCTGCGGTTCGTAAAAATTACCTTCCATCTTCATCACCTCCAATCTTTTGAAATAGTAAAGCCACCAACAGAGATGCCTTAGCCAACCAGCAGCCGTTAGATACGGCTCTCCAGTTTTCTTTTTGCCCTCATTAAGGAGACCATATGCACTTCCATTTTCAATAGCATTCAGCCAATACCACCTGGCAGTAATCATAATCTCTTCCCAGAATCTTGCCATTAGGATTTCTGTTTTGTGATACATAGAAGCAGCGATACCTCTCTTTGACTGGCGCAATTTCATACTTGCATTTACATCTTTTGCCTTTTTACCACCAGGACGATGAAATAGTGTTCTTAATGCCATGAGTGATAAATCAGGACGGAGGTTAATTTTTTTATCCTGGAAATTGCGTATCTCTGGGAAAAGAGGATGTTTCCAGTCCCGTGATTCCTCATTAACCTTTGATAGCTCAGTCAATCGGCTTGGCGGCACATTCGTTATCATACCTGTTACATCTTCTATATTTTGCCCAACCGTAGCCCAGAGGAAGGTAAGATTCAATATCCCTTTTTTATCCTTAAGAATATCCAAAATGGTTAGCTCGGCTTCTTCTACATCAGAAGATGCAGTTTTCACAAGGTCCTTTACTGCCCTCCAAATGCCCTGTCTCGCATGGTAGTCTACTGTAGCAAATGGAATTACAACAGCATTCTCTCCTGCAATAGGGGTGATAAAGGAATTCTGGTTTTTAGAGTCCTTTTTCAGGAAGTGGAATTTATAAATATACAGTAGATCAGCACAGGCATTACAGAGGGCATATCCTTTCCATGCTTGAGCGGTGTCAATATTAGGGAATGCTCCCGCTCTATCAACATTGCTTATATTAATCCCTGCTCCCTTCAGAGCATTCGGGAAAATAGTAATCCCTGATGTACCGCATAATGGGCAGGTTTGATTGTCTTGAACGGGTGCATCTTCTGTGATATATTTTGCCCCAGCAAGTTTTTCCTTCATCAAATACTTGCAATATTCCACACATTGTCCTGGTAATTCATTATTCTTATTCCTGACAGTAAGAAGCACATTTTGTTTTTTCTCTTTAAGCTTCTCAACTCCAGCCACAAGGAGATTCTTGTAACCTTTAATTATACAATTATCAGGTAGCTTAACTTGTGGATAATTTAGCAAATCTACAATTTCGCAAAAATAAGAAGACCACAATTTATTAGAGTCTGCAATCTCTTTCCAAGATTCCATCGTGTTCTCAAGTGTTAAGACTTTTGGGCTATCTTTAGATACCTTTATAATCGGACCTATTTGTGGGCTTCTACCACCAGTTGGTTTTATAAACGGTAACCATTTTGCCTTTTCTTTAGTCATATCCTCAGGAACCAAACGGGCAGTCTTTTCTTCTACATCTTTCTCAAGAATATAAACCTTTTCAATTCCCTCTACGCTTTCCACCAAAAACGGAAACAGCCGTTCAGGATGATCGGTGCGTAACTTGTGATACCATTCTTCCAGATTTTGAGGCGGATTGTCTTTGTCTCCCAGTTTGTCAAAAAGATAATCCAGTGCCAATGTTCGCATTGCGTTAATCATCGCATACCACTCCTTTTTAAAAATTAGACAGCTTTAAATCTTTTTCTGCCATTTTCCCATTTATCTTATTGCAGAAAGCATAACTTACTTCCCATATGCCCATGAAATTCTGGTCTATTTTATACAAATTTCCAAAAGACCGCGGATGGCACGCCCGTCGCTAAGCTCCAAGGGATTTTCAGTTGTTATCCAAATCTCTGTCTTTTCGAGGTTCATACCCACCAGTGTAAGTGTCAGTGAATAGTGTCAGTTCTTCAAAATCCCCCCATACACCCCATTTACTAAAGAACATTCTCCCCCTCACCCACACCCTCTTCCTCAGAGGGGCGATGGAAGTTTGATTTTCGCATTTTCGTTAATCATACCACCTCACCCATTTTTATCCGATAAAAACCCTATCCTTCTCTTTGGCCCTTGAGGAGGCTCTATTAATTGCTTTATCGTATCAAAGACAACTTTAAATTGATAATCATATTTCTTCTCCATTTCCTCAATCTTCTGCCTCAATTCTTTATGAGTCGTAAGCATTTCCCTGATTTTTGTAAACGTTCTCATGAGTTGAATATTCACTTGGACTGCTCTTCTGCTATTTAAAACACTTGAAAGCATGGCAACTCCATTTTCTGTGAACACATAGGGCGAATATTTGCTGTACTGCCCTCTTTTTAAGGTGCCAATTTGGCACCTTAAAAGTGCTGTGTACTCTTCCTTTGTTAATTGAAACATAAAATCCCCAGGGAAACGCTCAGTATTTCTTTTAACAGCACGATTGAGCATTTTTGTCTCAACACCATAAAGGGCAGCCAGATCCCTATCCAACATAACCTTCTTCCCTCTTATGAGAAGTATTTTGCTTTCTATGAGTTGTTGAGGGACGATTTCTGTACCCTGCACAGCAGTCTCTCCAAAAATCCCCGAATGGAAGGGCTATTGCTTAGGTGTAAAGCATTATCAGTTGTTATCCGGATTTCTGTCTTTTCGAGGTTCATTGTTAATAGTGTCAGTGAATGGTGTCAGTTCCTCAAAATCCCCCCATCCCCCTTTTACTAAGGGGGGGATTATTCTTCTATGTTGCGGTTGCCAAACCCTTTTTCCCCCTCACCCCTACCCTCTCCCGCAGAGGGGCGAGGGAAGTAGAGGAGTAAATGGGGGCGCTACGATTCACCCTCCCACTCTCCCAGAGGGGCGAAATTCGCAGTTCTTCGACCCATGCCCCAGTTAACTGTCTTTATTGAGATTTAACTATTTTTCTTTTTCGATACTCTTTTTTATTAATCCCCTCGTCAACCCCTTAAAGAAAGCAGCCATCTCTTCAGCTTGACATTTTTTTTTCAAATTCAGCAGTTCCAAGCCCTTTTCCGGACATTCAAGGAACCTTCCTTGGAGGATATACCCGAGCCCCTTGATGCCGAATTTTTGTTCCGTCTTTTCAATCATTTCATCTATTGATAGCTCCGGGTATTCCTTCAGGATAAAATAAATATCAACGTAATCCTTGATATCCTTCCGGTCCGTCAGGGCAATCAACTTATTGACCAAAATATCTCCCATGCTATCGACTTGTATTCCCTCAACAGTCTTAAAAGAATTGATTGTCTTGAATGGGTATTTTGTAAACTCTGCTCTTAACTGATCACCGCTCAAATAACTTACCAGAAATGTTTTTCTGTCGAACTTCCTCTCAATCTTTAATTCCTGAACCTTCGGGATGGAACGTAAAAAGGTTAGGATGAGCTCAGCTTCGACATCCTCCTCAGTGAAGAAATCGAGGTCTTCTGATAAGCGATGATGGAGGTAAAAGGCGGAAAGGGCAGTTCCTCCGGTTAGATAAAACACCGAAGCATAAGGCCATGCGATGAATTGCCTCAACAGGATCTTTTGCTGTTCTGTCAGGATAGGATTATTTTCTATCTTGTCCACCTTTCTCCTCCCATGCCCTCTTGTATTCTTCTATGAGTAACCTTGTCGTCTCATCGATTTTTAATTTTTTTGCATTCTCGTAAAGAGCCGTAACCGTTTTTCTATCCCGGCCGTAAAGAGGGAAAAAATCGGCTAATCTCTGAAGTCTCCATAGCAGATCGTCAGGGGCCTCTTGATAATCCCAGAGAAGCTCTTCGGGAATCTTAATCGTTTGTACATTCGGTCGGGCGGCAATGATTCTCCTTTGACTCATTTGTTAATCTCCTTCCTGCAACTCTAAGGTTCGGTTGCCCGATTGAACATTCTCTATATCGTCTTCAACCATTTCAACCAAAAGCTATTCCACTTTCATTTCGCAATATTGTATCACGAAAAGACAGTTTTGGGGGGATTTCGTTATACCATATCAAAAACTTCTTTTTGGCAAAAAACTGCGAATGGTTCGGCCGTCGCTTAATATCAACTCATTCTCAGTGGTGATCCAGATCTCTGTTTTTCGAGGTTCATGGATATTACCAAGAAAATAGCATAGCGCAAAGCGCATGGAGCATAGCGTAACTATCGAAAAAAAGAATCATTTTCATTGTTCGAGATTGACGAAGACGTCATGAAACATTCCTTAAAAAAATTCAAATCCCCCCATCCCTTCTTTGCTAAAGGGGGGGAGAACATTTTTCCCCTCACCCCCACCCTCTCCCTCCAGGGGCGAGGGTAAGCATGGTCTATTTCTCATTCTTTGATATTCTTTTCCTTAAAATACCCCCTGCATATTTCAACGAGTCGGTTATACAGATCCTCTTCATCTGATACGCACCATTCTTTTCTTCTTTCTTCATCCCAGAAATATATCTTTTCATCGTCCCAGCCATGTAGCTCTTTTGATTCTTTCATGACTTCCATTGACGCTTACCTCCGATTTCAAGACTCCCGCTCCTCATGCAAAGAGCCTAACCTTTAATCAAAAATTGGGCTAACCTTCAATTTAAGTGGGTCCTTTCAATATGGTCTCCACCATTTCAACAAAAACCATCCACCTTCCTTTCGTAATATTGTATCACGAAAAAACAATTTTTGTCGAATTTCGTTATATCATATCACGAATTATCCGAGATTAAAATTACCATGCAACCAGTCGCTCGAAAATGTCAGGTTTTTCAAGTGGTTATCCAGATCTCTGCCTTTTCGAGGTTTATAGTTTATAATAGTTATGAAAGGTTTAAAGGTTAATGGAGTATCCAGAGGGTCATGAAAATTGACTCAATCTACATAGGGCTTCAACTATTCAAATATTCCTGACTCATCAATAGCTTTTTTCAACAATTCAGAGACGCCAAGTTCCTTTGCCCAATGGTTAAGATAGACCATGTCCAGTTGGTCCCCTTGCACCTTCAAGACCCCCAGAACATCAATCCATTGCCGGTCTGAAACCCCTTCGCCTGCCTTATACCAGGTCAGTTTATGGAGAATAATATCCTCAGGTGTTGCAAAGAAGAGTTGTTGTGATGTCTCTTCCGAAATAGTTTTCTGAAGGCGTCGTTGGAAAGCCTGATGATCGAAAGGATGATTCTTAAGAGGGAATAAATCGACTTTAAACAGGGTCTCAAGGTGAATGAGGTTGAAGGACGACTCTTTTTGAATTGCATTGATAATCATTTCAGGATCTACATAAAATTCTCCTCTCAGGTTCTCGGAAATATCAGACGCTTGCTCGGGTTTAATATCGGCTACAATATCCACATCCAATGTTGAACGGGCAATACCGAAAGCAGAACTTGCTAAAGACCCTCCGATATGATAGGCAATCCCAAGTTCTTCAAAAACCTTGACCACTTTGAGTGTTACCTCAATGATATCCGGTAATTTCATCTCATCGGATTCCTTTTTCGATCATCAAGTTTATGACTCGATCAGCCAAAAATTTATCCTCGTATAAAAGCAGAATGAAGCGTCTGAGTCGTGATTCAAGTGTCTCTTGGGGATACCGTTCGCAAATGCCTCTCCAGGACAACTGCCGTGTCGTCTGAATTAAAGAAGTCACCATTTGCAATCGTCGAAAGATAGGTGCCTTGCGAATCAATTCAATATGAAATCGCTCAATAGGAGGTTGGGTATCGATAGATAGCGACCTCATGGCTCTTGGTTACTCCTTTCTGTAGGTTTGTTAATATCTCCAAGCCATTCCTCCCAGAATGACCTAACTTCTTTAGGAAGGAAGTTTTTAATACGGCCAAAAGATTCAATAAAATCCGAAAGTTTGACTGTCTTTAAGACCTTTTTAACATCCGAAGCCCTTCCTTTTGATGAATGGCCTATTATACCAGACTTCATAGTTCGTTTAACATCCCCTCAAAGGTTTTTAGAAAATCCTTTTCCCCAAGGGATGCATCGAATTCCTTCAACCAATTCTTTATGTATTGGGTATCGATTCCTGGGTTTTTGAGGATAACAGACCACACATCCTCCAGATCCCCTTGGCCTGCCTGCAAAGATTTTGTGGATAATTAAATCCTCCGGAGAGGCAAAACAGACATCTTGATCCATAATGGTTATCTTTCTGGCCCTCTTTATGGCGTCTGTTTCATACGGAGTAAAGGAAAAAATAAAATCTACTCTGATACCTGTAGGTTCATCTATGGTAGGTAGAACCATGGTCTGTTTGACAAATGATTCGACGTCATTTGGGATAGGATTCAGGGAGAGTTCTTTTACAACGGTAAGGAGGTCATGAAGGCGGTCAATATTGACCCCGAGAGTGACATCGACATCTCTGGTCAATCGTGGCTCCCCGTAAAGCAATACCGCCTGTCCACCAATAATCATATAGGGAAGATTGCTTCTGCTGAGGTTCGCACCTATTCTCCCCAGGATTTCTTCAAACATGAATTGAGCACC
>Ga0315282_10012753_pt1 | contig 12809 bp, 8 predicted proteins | sample YL17G07_20_MG_FD_203693 | JGI IMG/M metagenome (GOLD analysis project Ga0315282, IMG submission 203693) | Sediment microbial communities from Yellowstone Lake, YNP, Wyoming, USA - YL17G07_20 | ecosystem: Environmental > Aquatic > Freshwater > Lake > Sediment | place: USA: Wyoming | collected... | reverse complement strand
GGGTTGAAGAGCACGAGCGGCCGCCCGTCCTCGTCCGACGTCCTTCCGAGCCCCGAGAGAGACGCTACGGCCCGGTCGGCGACCTCTCCGATCTCGCGCAGGGTCGCCCTCGCGCCCGCGCTGAGCCACTCCCAGTCACGGGTGAACACCCACTGCTCGGCGTGCGAGTTCACGCGCACCGCCTCAGTCCAGAGCCGCTCGAGCTCCTCTGGCGCCGGAGCCCGCGCGCTCGCGAGCCGAGCCAGCGCGCACGCGCGCTCACAGACGAGCAAGGCCTGGTCGAGCTCGCGCCTTGTTCGCCACAGGCCTCGCGCGCCGTGCCAGCCGCTGTTGTACGCTACGTCGACCTGGTCGATCACGCCATCCCACACGGGCAGGGATTGCTCGGCGAGCATCCGGCGGTACTCGTTCGGCGTCGCGAAGATCATCGCGCTGTCCTCACGCTCGCACCACTCGCGCGAGAAGTCGAGGACCGGAAGGAGCGCGTCGGCGCCGGCAGCGCGAAGCGGGCGCGCGTCGTCCATTCCCTGCGCGACCCACCACACGGTCGACTGCGAGAGCTCGGTGGCGCGGCCAAGCTCGGTAGACAGGAGAGCACCCGTGACCTCGGCCCAGCGCTCGCGGAAGTCCGGCGGAAGCTGCGACTCTGTCCAAAGGCCGCCGTAGATGCCCCGCGACGTAAGCAGCTCCGTCCCGTCGAGCCCGCGCCAGCGGAACTCCCGGGGCACGCCGAGCCGGCTGAAGGCGGCATCCGAGCGCCAGCCGCGATACAGGCCGAAGCCGGCGAGGGTGACCACCTGAGGCATCTGCGAATGCCCGATCCCCACGTCGGGGCACGACATGACCGAAAGGTCCGCATCGGGGGCCAGTCGTCGGTACTGCCGCCGACCCAGCACGGTGTTGCGTATGAACGTCTCGTCAGGGCACGTCGCGGGCCTCGGGCTCGTCAGCGTGGCGGCCAGCACGCCCATCTGCCCGGAGCTCAGGCGCTCGGCAAGCTCGCCGACCCGGTCCGGGCAGCGCTCCAGGAAGGGCGCGATCTGATCGATCCACGGCTCCACGCAGAACCGGAACTCCGGGTGCTCGCGCATCAGGTCGAGCGCGTCGCAGATGCTGACGGCGTAGCGCTCCTCGTGCCATTCGCGATGGTGAGTCCACGCGTAGTCGGGATGGCAATAGGGCACTATAAGGAACGTCCCACCGTGCGCGCGCTCGCGCACAGCCTCGGGGTCGAAACTCATCGGGCGTGTCCTCCTAGCGCAGCAGCGGATCCGAGCGGCGCTCTACTGCGTCCCCGACGCCCGGTTTCCCTCCCCTCCCTCGCCCCTCACCGAGGGGAGAGCCTGTCCTGAGCCCCGTCGAAGGGGGCTAGGGTGAGGGAGGTGTAACAACACGTCACGCGGAACGTCTTATGAACGGTGGTGGCTCCGGGTTGGGACGGGCCAGGCACACCTCGCTCTGCACGTGGTTTCGGGTGACTTCGGTCAGAGAGGTGGTTGATACTATGATGCACTTCCCCCCCTCTGCTGTCGCATCCTAGTTAGCTTGGTTCTTGTTCTTGGGGCTTCAGTGCCTTGTGTCGCGCAGACTGCTCCGGCAGCATCGGTCGCCTGTCTCCTCGTGCTCCAGGGCGGCGCCCTCTCCCGGCGCCCGCTGCGCACGCTCAGTCGCGGTACCCGCTTGAGATCGACGTGATTGCTGGCTCCGTCGTGACGCTGAATGTCGGCAAGGTTATGGACCAGGACACTCTGTCAGGCAGCGGCCAGCTCGTCGGAGACCCATGGTGGGAGTACACGGTCACGGACGCGGGCGGTGGCACCGTGCTGGAGGAGGTACCCGGGTCGCAGAACGATCTGGTCGCCGCTCTGATCGTGACGTGGCAGGCGCCGGACACCGACGGGACGGTCTCCGTCGAGGTGACCGCGACCGACGTCCCGACGCCGCCGGGAGTCCAGTGGCCGCCCAATGCGGCAGACGCGGACGTGGTGTTCGCTGCGTATACCGTTCATGTGCACCAGCTCGAGGTCTACCGTATGTGGCAGGGTGGGATGACTCTGTACGGCGACGCGTACCATCCGTCAGCGCCGAACCCGCCGCACGCCTGGGACTGCGAGGCGTGGGACGATGACGGAGCACTGCCTACCCTCAGGTACGATCGGGACAACACTTCATACCCACGGATCATGGCCTTCCCGGGGTGGTCTTGGGCTGACGTGAGCGTCAGCCTGCGCGGGAAGGGCGGCTGGACCGGGACGGTCCTGCCCGCCGACCTGCGTCTGTTCGCCCCTTGGCCGGAGGAAGGCAACCCGCCTGAGATCTGGCTTGTTAGCGAGTGGGAGCATGATGTCACGTCGCTTCCGACACCCCAGTTCACAGCCCACACTTCAGAGCAGGTCCTGGGCGTGTGGATCCCGGCACGGACGGACAGGTTCGTGACGTTCCATGGCAACTACACGTGGGACTGGCATGTGGATGTGAACGACTCGTCGTACAGGACGCAGGTCGACATCGACGACGCGGAGCTGACGTGGTTGGGCACGTTGTGGGGAACGCCTCAGGGCGGGGTAGTGCCGACACCCCAGCGGGTGGCCGCGGTGTGCGGAGCCTTGGCTGGATTCGAGGACGCGTACAACCTTGGCCGGTTGGCGGCGGTGTGGGGCGACAGCGTGCTGGACTTCAACCTCGCCACCTTTATGGGGGAGTGGTACGACAGCGTCACAGGGTGGTCTTACATCCCGGACGAGGACGTGTGGTGCCTGATCTGCCAGGACTACCGTCCCGTGTTCGACGAGGATGGCAACGTCACAGGCTATGCGACCGATCCCGCGGACTGCATAACTGGGGCGACGCTCGCGGCGGCGGCCGCGAACCTGATGGGGCTCGAGGCCGAGGCGAAGTGCCTGTACCCCCAGCCCCATCGAGGAAACCCGACCGACTGGTACGACGATCGGAACTGCTGGGCGCAGAACCCGAACCATCCGGGCAATCCCGTGGGCTTCATCGCGGGCGGATGGAACGCCCTTGAGGGCGTGCTTCACGTGGACGGCTGGTGGTACCCTGTGTTACCCCTCTATCCTCCTGAGGACCATCCAGCGGATGTTCTCGCGCGTTGGGGGAACGCGTACGCGTGCGGGTACACGGACCCGGGCACTGGCGAGTGGGCGTGGCACCCGAACGGAGAAGGGGGAGCGCACAGGCTCGTGACGGAGCCATGAACAGAGGCTCGCGAAGCTCGCTCCGCACTGACGCGGCCGACACGGGCGACTGGGCCGGGTGCCGGGCGCGGAGGGCCGGACTCGCGATCCGGGCAACCTATGCTGCCGCCCTCCTGGTGGCCGCCGTGGCTGTCGGAGCAGGCTTGTCGCTTCCGGCAGGCTGCCGGCGACCGCAGGTCTATCCCCTAGGTGCAGCGCCCGGTGAGCCGTCCGACGCTGCGGCAACCGCCAAGGCGCGGCGACCAGAGATCCGCTCCCTGCGGCTTGAGCCCGCGCCTGAGTCCGCCCCGCCCCCGCCGGGGTTGGGTGACGGGCCGCTGCTCCCCGAGGACGTTGCGGCCGCTCTTCGCGGTGAGGAGTTCTTCTGGGGGGGCTTAATGAAGTGGATGCGACCCAATGCGCCAGAGTGGGGGGCGCTTCCCATCGACCCTCCGGCAACGGCGATTGCCGACACCGATGGACTGTTCAGGGCAATCTTCAACGCGGCCCTCGTTCCCGATCCGTCACGTTGGGTCGCCTATCGGTTCGGCGCCCCGGGAGAGGACCCCGCTTGGGACGGGCGTGGGCTGGTGGCCGCCCCGATCACCGCACGGATGGCAATCGGTGACGAGGCATCAGAGGTGAAGCTCACGGGCCGGGCATGGCGTGTGACGGGAGCTATCGGCTTCGTACTTCACGTCGATCCTCCCCTTACTGATGCTGACCTCGAGACCGCGTTTCCCGTGTCCTTCACTAAGTGGCTGCCCGGCACGCTCGGCATTGGCGAGGTCACGCATCGGCCGCTAGGTGGCGGGGCCGAGTGGCGCCACTGGACGCCGGACCCGGACGGGCGCCCGGCGTGGATACGGACCAACATCTGGCCGATGTCGGTGCTCTCATGGAGCAACGGGGAATGGCTCATGGTCGCAGTGAGCCCGGCGTGGGGGTGGGGGATGGAAACGCCAAGGATCCACACCGTCCCCAACTTCCTCAAGCCCAACGTACCCAGGGTCTCGCTGCAGCGTGTGCGGGAGCTCGACGAGCTCTTCCACAAGCGCGCTCCGTTCAGCGGCGTAACGGGGCCGACGGCGGACATGTTCCGGGTCGAGGTCATCTCGTCGCTGCCACCCAATGACGACCTGATCGGGCCGATCAACGCCCACACGCGCGGCATGGAGCGCGACTGGCTCAAGCTTCTGGCGCCCGACGACTGGGCTGCCGGGTCGCTTGCGCCCCTGCCCGCGAAGGCGCTGAGGTACCTCAATGTGCCGGAGGGCACCACGACGTGGCAGGTGCACCTAACGGGTCACCCGGTATTCGGTGATGCGACTGCGGGGCTCATGATCCTGTCGACGGACCCCGAGCGCTGGACGCACCTTGTGCAGTGGGTGATCGGCCCGGAGAAGTTCGCCCTAACGGTTGCGGAACGCAACGGCCCCGTGCGGTACGAGGAGCCGGGCCGTGGTTTGAGCGGCGATGGAGGGCATACTGCCCTCACCCACGCGGGGAAGGACCTGCCGTTGTTCCTGGGGGAGTACGGCTGGCGCCTAGCCCTCTCGCCAATGGACATCCGGACGGACGTGTGCGGCAATGGCGTACTGCTGACCCCGAAGCCTGACACGCCGTTCGGTGTCCTTGGCGAAGAGCGAGTCGGCGACCAACCCTGGGCGCACTGCAAGGTCTTCCATGACGAGGCAGTCAAGCACATCGTCTTCGACCTGCCGAAGGAGGAATAGCACTGTTGGAGAGGGGCGGCCACGCTGGATCAGCGGGCGGCCACATTGGGCCGCCCCCACAGCGGTGCCGACTGGTCACGGCGCAGCCGCCCCCAGATCCCTGATCTTCCCCGTGATCTCCGCGCGCTTCTCCGACGAAGGCTCAGCCCAGAAGGCGTACTCGTACGCGCGCTGCGCCAGGTTCGCTTGGCGGTCGCGCGCGTAGCAGTCCCCGAGAAGGGTCAGAGCGGCCGGATGCTCCGGTTGCAGCGCGAGGGCCTCCAAGCAACGCTCGGCCGCGCCCTTCACGTCGTCGCCTTCCCACGCGATGAGCGCCCTCACGTACCGCGCGTACGCGGACGTCGCGTCCGCCTTGGCGGCGGCGCTCGCCAGGGCCTCGGCCTCTGCCGCGCGACCCAGCTTCACCAGGCTTAGCGCCTCGCCGGCCATGGCGTCTGTGACCGACACGTCCGGCGACTGCGCGCCTCGCTTGCGCGCCTCCTCGAAGTAGGGCACAGCGTCGGCGTGCTTGCCCTCCTCCTGTAGCGCGAGAGCCAGGTCGAGCGCCGCGGGCGCCAGGCCGGGATCCTCGCGTAGAGACTCGGCGAACAACTCCTCGCGCTTCGTCGCGTCGCGCTCTATCAGCCCCTTCTCGAACGGCACGTTCGTGCGCAGCCGCAACGGGCCGATGCCCTTCGGCTTGCCGTCCGGGCCGGGCGCGTTCCAGGGCGGCCCGGCGTACGTGCCCTCCGCCATCGAGAGCCTGACCAGGGCGGTGTCGGCCCAGTTCCTCACGTCCTCGCGCGTATCGAGCTGCTTCACCTTCTCGAGTACATCACGCAGCGACGGCCCCGTCGTCCGGCCCCGCCGCGCGCGCCCCTCCGCGAGACACGCGCGGGCCAGCCTCTCCCATACGAACGTGGCGTTCGGGTCGAGGGACACCGCCTTGTCGTAGGCTTGGATCGCCAGGCTGGGCCTGTCGAACCCGAGCAACGCGTCACCCAGCTCGGCGAGCGTGTCGGCGCTGCCCGGATCGAGCAGGGCGGCATAGTCGAGCCACAACGACGCCAGGCCGCATCTGCGCTCCGCGGACAACATCCCGGCAAGCCTAACCAGCTCGACGGGCGCTTTCGCGTCGGCGGCGACCTTCGAGAGCTGAGCGATCAGCGCCGCGTTCTTCGTCTTCACCAAGTCGCTGGCGGTCAGCGCGGAGGCTAGGTCCGCGAAGGCGCTAGGGGCGTCCGGGTTCACCTCGAGGAGAGCGAAGACCGGGGCATGCGTGCGTCCCAACAGCCGCCCGAGCGGCTGCTCCGCGGGCGGCGCCGGCCGCGGAGGCGCGGCCGCGCCGCCCGCTCGGTCGTCCGCGGCAGTCTGGCTGTCCGTGCGGCAGCCGAAGACGTTCATCGCGACGCTGAGCAGCGCCAGCAAGCGCAGGGCCCTGCAGCTCATCGAAGCACCATCCGTGCGACCTGTCCCGCCCGGTAGGCGAGCCCGGGGTGGCTTCCCCCCGGGGGGCTCGCGATCCTCTGGCCGGGGGGGGCGACCTACTTAATCGTGAGCAACGTGCCGCCCGAGGCCACGTCTTTGCCAGGCAAAGGGGGAGGAGCGACACCGGTGAGCCGGTACAGGCGGTACCGACCGCGCTCCGAGAGCCAGTCAGGGGGCGGGTCGTCCTCCTGGCGCCCGGGTCTGTTCGCTAGGTCGAGCACGGTGTTCCATGCGTACTCCTCGTCATCGAGAGCGCCGGTGTTCCGAGCCATCTCGGCCATGTGACGGCACGCGAGCAGGAGGTCGTTCATCGGAGTGGCCGCCCCGGTGTCGCGAAGGGCGTCCTCCTGCCCGCCGCGGCCCTCGACCAGAAGCCCGATCCCCTGGCGGTAGGCGCCGATAGCCGCCGCGCTGTCTCCGATACGGCGGCAAGCGTCGCCCATGAGCAGCCACGCACGAGCCCGGTCGGGCTCGGCTGACAGGAGCCTGTCTAGCTGCTCGCGCGCCTCCTCGAACCCGGACGCGTCATACAGCGAGCGTGCGAGCCGCCACCTTCCCTCGCGATCCTCCGGGTCGGCCGCCACGGCCTTCCGCCAGACTTCGCGCGCCCGGGCCTGGTCCCCCATCGTCTCGAGAGCGTCTGCTTGCAGGCGCAGCGCCTCCGCGGGCGGCGTTCGCCCCCCGGCGACGACCTGCTGAGCCTGCTGGACCGCCGCGGATGACAGCCCGAGCCGTAAGTACCCCTGCGCGATGGCGAGCCGAGCCGCGTCCGCCTCGCGGCTGCTCGGGTTGCGGGCAATCACCTGCTGTGCCGCGACTGCCTGCTCCACGACGATCTGCAACGGCGACATGCGCAGCCGATCCGCGCGCGACGCGAGCTCGCGCCAGCGCTTGAGGGCTTCCTCACGGTCTCCGCGGCCGACCGCGCACACGATCCACGAGGACTGGAGTCCGGGACGGGCCCAGCCGGGCACGTTCATCGAGTCGCCCCGGAGCTGGCGGTGGATAAGGTCTTCGGCGAGGTCGTACTCGCCGCGCGCAAGCAGCAGCCTGACCCACTGTCCCACGTAGCTGCTCTCGCGCGAAGCCAGCGCCCGGGCCTGCTCGCGCCGGCCGGTAGCGACGTACGCGGCAAAGAGCGCGTCCTTTGCGACGCGCTCCGCCCTCCTGACGCGCCATGGCTGCCCATGCCCCGCCTCCTCGGTGGCCTCCACGGCCGACTCGAGCAGCGGGATCGCCTCCTCATGCCGCTCAGAGAGCTCATCGCACAGCCCGAGTAGACCCCTCAACACGGGGCCGTCGGCTCCGTTCGCCAGAGCGTCCCGCAGCTCGGCGATGGCGAGGTCGCGGTCTCCGGACTCGAGGTACTCCTGCGCCTTGTCAGCCGCGCGGCCCGCACGGGACTCCACCCGGCAGCGCGTGGCCAGGGCGCTCAGGGCGCCGGCGTAGCTCACGGCGATGAGAAGGGCTGCAAGCACACCCGTCCGTCTAGGCATGCACATCCCGCCTAGCAAGGCTCACCCAGGCGAACAGCAGGCACGCGACCGCATAGGCGGCCATGCTCGCCAGCCCGGCCAGTATCCGCTCGACCGGTACGATCCCCGACGCCACCCACAGCCAGCCGCGCGCCTGATCGACAAGCATGAAGGGCCGCAGGTGCGCAAGCGGCTCAACGGAGCTGACCACCCATTCCAGAACCGCGATCGCGGCGGTGACAGAGATGGCCCCCACCGTATGACGCATCAGCGCGGCGACCAGGAGCGAGAGGGCGGCGAGCGCCACGAGGAAGAAGGCCGCATACCCGTAACACAACCCGACTCGACCCCAGGCGGCTGCGCCGGTCAGCACCTCGACCGGGTGCTGTTCGGGCCGCAGCAGGTCGTATGCGCCCTCGGTGCCGGCGAGCAGGCCGAAGCGCAGGTCATCGAACAGCGCCCATCGGACGAGCTGGGACAGCCCGGCCGTGAAGACGACGAGGCACAGCACGTGCACGACGCACGCCACGAACTTCGCCACCAGGAACCGCCCGCGCGAGACCGGAGTGACGAGCGTCGTCCGGGCGGTCCCGAGCTCGAACTCCCCTCCGAGGCTTCCCGCCGCCGCCACGATCGCGAACGCGCCGAGCAGCCACCACATCAGGAGAGGGAAGACGGTGACGATTCCCGGCTCCGGCGCCAGGCCGGTGGGACCGCCGAGCTTTGACACATTCCACGCGACCAGGCCGAGCGTGAGCGCGATCAGAGGGTACGGACTCAGCGTTGCCCACCTGCTGTAGAGCTTGCGAAGCTCGGTTCCGACGGCGTGTATCAAGACGCGTCACCGCCGCTCGAGGCGCACCGGGCCAGCAGCTCGAAGTACCGCTCCTCAATGCTCGGTGCGTGTGGCGCGACCCGACTCACGCGATGGCCCCCAGCGACCAGCGCGGACACCAGGTCCGCCGGGTCTGTGTCCGCGACGCGGACGAGCAGCAGCCCCCCCTCGGTCTTCGCCTCCGGGGCGCTACGGAGTGATCGGACCACCGCGAGAGCCGCGTCAGGGCGGTCGACCGCGATGGCGACCCACCCGGAGTCGGCCGGAGCGACGGGCACGTCGGCAACCAGCGATCCCTGCCGAAGGATGAGTGCCCTGTCGCAGATGCGCGCCACCTCGGCGAGCAGGTGGCTCGACAGCAGGACGCAGACGCCTCGCTCCCCGGCCTCGCGCCGCAGGATCGCCTCGACCATGACAAGCGCCTCGGGGTCGAGCCCGGAAGCCGGCTCATCGAGGATGAGGAACCGAGGCGAAGGCAGCAGGGCGGCCGCCAGGCCCAGGCGACGCTTCATGCCAACGGAGTACGCTCCGACGCGATCGTCCTCTCGGCCGGTGAGCTCGACCAGGTCCATCACTTGCTGAGGGCGCTCGGCGTGAACGTGGCCATAGTACCCGGCCAGCATGCGCAGGTTCTGGCGCGCGGTCAGGTGCTCGTAGAATGCCGGAGCCTCGATCATGGCCCCTACCTGGGCGAGGACCGCGCACCGGCCGCGCGGCATCGGCCGGCCCAGCACTGTGATCCGACCCGATGTCGCGGTGGCGAGCCCGCACAGGAGGCGCATCAAAGTGCTCTTGCCGGCTCCGTTCGGCCCTAGGACCCCCACGATCTCACCCGGCCTCAGCGCCGCGGAGAAGTCGAGCAAGGCCGTCAGACGCCCGTAGCGCTTCGTGGCGCTGTCGATCACGGCGACCTCGGAGGCTTCTTGCACGGGCAACGACGCACACCCGCCCTCTACAGCCGACGCGGCGGCCGGCTGCGGCGCCGCTCGAGCGCTTCGGCCCCGCCGGCAAGCGATGATGCGACCGAGCGCACGATCCGCTCCGCACACCGAGCGCCGACGGGCTCGCTGCGCAGCTTTGACCTCATGAACGCATCCTCCAGCATAAGCAACGCTGCCCCCGCGCCTATCCCGCAGCGACGGAGCACCCACGAGAGCTCGAGCGAGTACGCTTCCGCCGGATCGACGCCTGCGAGGTACTCGGTGGCCGGCTGGGTCTCGCGCGTCGAGCGCAGCCCCTCGGCGTGCACTCCCCCGGCCAAGCAGATCTCGGTCGTCGGGACCACCTCAACGCCCCAGCGCAGCAGCCCCTCGTCGCCGGTCGACTGCGCCGCCGCAGGCAGAGCGCGGGCGACGAGTTCGGCCGCCTCACGAGTATAGACGCGGAAGCCGGCCTCGAGATCCGGTTCGCCGAACGGAGCCACCCAGGTCTCGTCGAGGGCCTGCGCTTCGCGCGCGAGCGCGAAGCGCAGGGAGGCGAAGGTAACGCGGCTGGTCACGCCCTCGAGCTCGGCCCGTATGAAGCCAAGACAGCCGTGACGATCGATCCTGCGACCGACCACTTCCACAAGCGGCCTGCCGGTGTACGCGCGCACCTGAGCGAGCAGCTCCACGAGGTGCGTCAGATCGTGGGCCGAGTGGTCGCCGTCGCAGTCCATCACAGCAAGGGCCGCGCAGCCGGAGACCTCTTCGAGCGCTGCCCGGATGCCCGCCACCACGGCGCCGCCCTTGCCGATGTTGGTTTCGACGTCCACGACAACCGGCTTGCCGGAGTTGCGGACCTCATCAAGCACGGACAGAACGTCACCTCGCGCCCAGGGCGCGCCGTCGAGCACTACCACCCAGTTGCTTGGGGCCACGAACAGCCCCAGGTCGCACACCGCGTCACGCATGAGCCGGCGGCGGAGCTCCGGAGGGGTGTCGCGCCCGAAGTAGGTCGGGATGATGACCGCCAGATCGCTGTGCAAGGAGCGTTCCTCCCCTAGCCGCTTGACGACCCGGGCGAGTGGAGAAGCTCCCGAAGCGACAGCGTGGTCAGGTCCAGGCTGGCCTCGTCGTTCATCGAGTCATAGGTCGCGCGCACGGCGTCGAGCCCGCGCAGGAACGCGTCCACACAGCCCGGGTCGAAGTGCGTGCCCGAGTCCTGCTTAACTATCTCGACCGACTCATCGAACGGCGCCGCCTCCTTGTACACGCGCCTCGATGAGATGCAGTCGAACGCATCCGCGAGCCCTACGATGCGGCCCTCGATGGAGATATCGCCGGCCCTCAGCCTGCGTGGATAGCCTGTGCCGTCCCACTTCTCGTGATGGGTGAGCGCTATCAGAGAGGACGTCTGGATCACCTCGGCCTGCGAGCCGGCCAGGATATCCGCCCCCATCTCCGAGTGCCGCTCCATCTCGGCACGCTCGTCGGGATCGAGCCGCGCCGGCTTCAGAAGCACCGCGTCGCGCACCCCGAGCTTGCCGATGTCATGCATCGGGGCCGCGAAGCGGATGAGCTCCGCACGCTCGTCGGACAGTCCGAGGTTCAGAGCGATGATCCAAGCGTAGACGCTCATTCGGACGAGGTGGACCGCCGTGTCGAGGTCGCGGAACTCAGCCGCGTGCGCGAGGCGGACGATCGTGTCGAAGTACGAGTCCTTGAGCTGCCCGTGGAGCTGCGCGTTCTGGATCGCGACGGCCGCTTGCGATGCCAGGGCGCGCGTGGGGGATTCGATCTCGCTCGGGAACGCTTGGACCGAGCCATCGGATGCGAGGGCGTTCACGAGCTGGACGACACCCACCGTCTCGCCCTCGGGGTTCATCATGGGGACGCACAGGAGCGACCTGGTGCGGTAGTCGTTCTCCTCATCCCAGGACGCGTCGAGGCAGTACGGGGCGTCCGGGCCCAGGTCGTAGGCGTCGGCCAAGTTGACCACCTGCGACGTCGACGCCACGTGCCCCGCGATCGACTCCGGTCCGACGGGGATGCTCCGCCGGAGCGGTATCACCTCGCCTCCCACTCCGCCCCGCTTGCGTAGCGTCTCGTTCTGCCAGACTGCGAGCCGAAGCTCGTCTCGCTGCCTCACGAAAACCGACCCGCCGTCGCACTGCGCGAGGGTGCGCGCCTCGGTGACGATGAGCTGTAACAGGGAGTCCAGGTTCCGGACGCTGGTGAGCGCGATTCCGACGTCGATGAGGTGATCCACGGTCTCGACGAGCCGCTCATGCCGTTGCGTGTTGTAGAGCGCCGCAGCCCCCTGAGCCGAGAGAAGACCCACGGCTTCCGCCATGTCGGGAGCGAACTCGCGGGCCGCTCCCTCAGGCCCCAGGGGGTTGGCCAGCATCAGCGACCCGACGATGGCGTCGTCCGGGCCGACCAAGGGTGCGCACAGGCGGTCGATGGTGCGGTACTCGGCGTGCTCGCCCCACGGCTCGAAGGCCGCCGCACCCGGGCACTCGTGCCCGCTGAGCGGGCGCCGCTGAGCTGCGGCGACGTACGCGGGATGGTCGTGCGTCAGGACGACTCCCTGCCCGCGCGGGATGATGAGCTCGCCGACATGCCCGGTGTCACGCAGAACGTCGTTCTGCCAGGCCCCGAGGCGAAGCTCGTCGGCCTCGTGGACATAGACGACGCCTGCCGCGGACCCTGTCAGGCGCCTGGCCTCGACGAGGAACGCGGCGAGCAGCGAATCCCTGTCGCTGATGCCCGCCAGCCGTATCCCGGAGCGCACCAGCCCCTCAGCCGTCCTACCGTCGATCGGCACGCCCACGCAGCCCTTCGCCGCCGTCACAGCCCGGCCACTCCGGCAATATACCACGTGTGAGCGCACATGAGGCAGACGAGCAGGGCCGTTTCGTTCTCCGAGGGCTAGCGCGTCCTGCCCCTGCCTCACCCCACAGGCGGCAACATACGCGGGCCCGGCTCGCCCAGGTGGCTGGTCGAGCCGCCCTCACCCCGCCCTCCCCTTCGGCGCACTCAGGGTCGGGCACCCCTCTCCCTAGGGAGAGGGGCCGGGGTGAGGGCCGACAGACTCATCACGGCCCCCTAGATTACCGCCTGTGCTACCTCACGCCCCGGCCTCCGGCCGTTCCCCGTCTCCGCTAGCGGAGACGGGGCGG
>Ga0315282_10012751_pt1 | contig 12812 bp, 9 predicted proteins | sample YL17G07_20_MG_FD_203693 | JGI IMG/M metagenome (GOLD analysis project Ga0315282, IMG submission 203693) | Sediment microbial communities from Yellowstone Lake, YNP, Wyoming, USA - YL17G07_20 | ecosystem: Environmental > Aquatic > Freshwater > Lake > Sediment | place: USA: Wyoming | collected... | reverse complement strand
GGCCTGGAGATCAAGCGGCAGGCCTACGAGTTCTACCGGGAGCTGTGCCACGCCGCCGAGAACGCCTTCGAGCGCTCGTTCTACAGCCAGCTGGCCGACGAGGAGCGCCAGAGCCTGCTCTGCCTCGTCGAGTGCCAGGAGTACCTGACCAACACGCCCAGCTACTTCGGCCTCAAGGAGCGCGTCAGCCTTGACGGCTGAGGCGAAGGCGCCGGCACCAGCCCCGGATGCCCGCCCGGCCTGAGCCCCTGCTCGCCATCGGCCTGGCGGGATCGCCGCGCGAGGGCGGCAACACCGACGCCCTGCTCGAGGCCTGTCTGGAGGGGGCACGCTCAAGCGGGGCGCGCACCGAGACCATAGCCGTGCGCGACCTGAACGTCGCCGGCTGCCTGGAGTGCCTGCGCTGCCGCGAGGGCGGCTGCCCGCAGCCCGACGACGCCCCGGGGGTGCTCTCGCGCCTCGAGGCCGCCGACCTGGTCATCATCGCGGCACCCGTCTTCTTCTGCTCCGTCCCCGCCCAGCTCAAGGCCCTCATCGACCGCGCCCAGCCGCTGTGGCTGCGCCGCCTCCCCCCGGACAGCCCCCGGCGCCAGTGGCGGGGCGGCTTCTACATTGGCGCGGCGGGGAGCACCTCACCCGAGGTCTTCGCCGGCTCGCTCCAGAGCGCGCGCGCCTTCTCGGCCGTGCTGCGCCGGACATGGCTGGGAGAGCTGACCTTGGGCGGGCTCGAGGAGCGCGGGGAGGCCGCCAGCCGGCCAGCCCTGCTGCGCCGGGCCAGGGCCGAGGGCAGGCGCCTGGTGCGCGAGCTGAGAGAGCGCCGCCGCAGGCTGCGCCGCGAGTGGGTGGGTGAGGAGGTCCAGCAGATCGAGCACGCCGGGGAGATCCCCGAGGTCTCGCTCCACGGGGCGCATTATGCGCTGAGCGGGGATGCCGACGGCCCGCAGCTCACCCTCACGCCCGCCGAGCGCCGGCGCCTGGAGCGGGCGGCCCTCGACCGCTACCGGCGCATCACCCTGCGCGACCTCACCTTCCGCAACCGCCGCTTCGCCATCTTCCGCGGGGTGAGCCGGGCCATCGTCAACTTCGAGCGCACAGCCGGCTTCGCCCGCCGCTACCGCTTCCCCCTGGCCGACTTCCGCCGGCAGGCCGCCTCCGCCCTGCGCGACTACATCCTGGCCGAGGTCGCCTCGGGGTGGCGCTGCCGCAGCCTGGATTGCAGCCGCAACGAGCTCACTGCCTTCGCCGCCCGCCTGGGGCTGGGCGCCGCGCCGCTGGCCGAGCAGGTCGAGGCGGTGTTCGCGCGGGTGCCCCTCCACTGGGAGGAGACGCAGCGCCTGGCCTTCATGGCCGCCACCGAGCTCTATCCCTTCCGCTTCTGCCGCGTGCGCGGCGGCCACCTGGAGATAGGCGTGGCGAGCGCGGGCGAGGAGGCGCCGCAGACCATCCGGCTGCCGCTCTCACCCGACCCCGAGGCCACCCGCGCCAGGGCCGAGGCTATTCTCGCCTCCATCCCTAAACCAGACTTGCCGACACCCGACCCGGCGCCGGCCGACCCCTCCAAGGGCTTGCCCAAGCGCTAAGCCCTCGGCCTGGTGCCGCTGCCACCCGCTGCCAACGGCAGCGGGACTCTCCGGCCCCACACTGAGCTTTCAACAGCAACCGAGCCTCAAGGGGCCGGCAGTGGTCCAGGCCTGTGGCCTGGCCCGCCTTGACTTACCACCCCCCTTTGCTAGAATTCTAGGCAGCCTTTTCGGAGAGTTGCTGGACGCCACATGCGCAAGAGCCCGTTTGAAGTGCTGGGGATCACGCCGGAGATGGCCCGCAGCCTGGGAGAGGAAGACCTCTTCCGGCTGGTGAAGGCCAACTACCGGTTGCTCGCCCGTGTCTATCACCCGGACACCCAGCGGCCCCATCTGCGCGCCAGCCGCCGCCTCCAGGAGCGGGCCGTGCAGATAAACCTCTCCTACGAGAAGCTCGACCGCGAGAAGAACCCCGAGGGCTTCTCCGAGCAGCGCAAGCTCTACATCGGCCGCCTCAAGCGGGGGATGCGCAAGGTGGTGCGCGACCTCGAGGAGGCCGTGAGCGCCCAGGGCCGCCGCTCCGAGGCCGTGTGCGGCAGCTTCATGGACTACATCCTGGCCAACCTCGACCGCCAGGTGACGGTGCTCCGGCTGCGCGAGTGCCGCCTGGGGCTCAACGACGTCGCCCTCGGCTACAACTGCCGCAACAGCTCCTGGCACATCGGCAAGAACTACAAGGAGATGGAGTTCGACGACGAGGGCAACCTCTTCCTGCGGCCCTCCGGGCGCAGCCAGTTCTCCTACACCAGCACCATCCGCCTGGTGGGCACCGTGGAGGAAGAGAACCTGGACGTGCTCGAGGTGCTCGACCGCCGGCCCCTGCCCCGCGAGAACCTCTTCCAGGCCAGCCCCCCCCGCACCCTGCCCGAGGACGGCCCCTTCGAGCTGCGCAACTCCCTGACCTGCGCGGCCTTCAAGCAGAAGTGCCTGCCCTATCTCAAGGCCGACGTCGCCGAGCGCCGCTACCTCTTCTCGATGCACGTGAGCCCCTCGACCGACCAGGCCCAGTTCTTCCTCGAGGGCATGGTCGTCAAGATCGACCGCCGGTCGTGAGTGGCCAGCCGGTCGGCAGCGCCGACGGGCAATAACCGGGCCCAGGCGGCTTAGTGGCTGCTGGATGCCCGGTGTGGGCCCGGAATCCCGCTGCCGTTGGCAGCGGGTCGCGGCAGCAGGCTGCGGGGCATCCGGTGGCGAGCCGCCACGGGCACCCACCCGCACTTCCCCGCCAGTTAAGACAGGCGAGCGCGACCCGACTGCGGGTATCACGCGGCCAGCGGGGCATCCTGTGTTGCGCCGTGAAACGTCAAGATGCCTGTGTCTATCGGGAATTTTTTCTCATGCATTTTGCGCGGGCCCCAAATAGAGAGGCCCCGGCGGGGAGGGAGTTTCCGCCGGGACCTCTAGGGGTGAGTGAGAACCGTCGAAGTTGGTCTCTCACCCTGTTTTTACAACCGCTCGCCGGAAAAGGTCACACGCACCCGGTTTTTCTTTGACACGCCTTGCGCCCCGTCAGATAACCCTTCCTTATGCAGGGAGCCCGTTCGGGTTTCAAACTAGCCTAAGGAGGGTGAAGGGATGAGTCGCAAATCAGTTTGCAGTGCATTGGCCATGCTGCTGGTGCTGTCGGGGCTGTTGCTGGTCGCTGGCCCGCGCCCGGCAGCCGCCGAGGAGCTGGCCGACCGTGTGGCCAAGCTCGAGGCGCAAGTCGAGAAACAGACCAAGGGGCCGGGGATCGCCATCGGGGATTGGCGCTTCCTCCCCTACGGCTACATCAAGGTGGACGCCGTCTACGACGACTCGCGCGTCTACAACGGCGACTTCCTGGCCTGGGTGCTCCAGGAAGTGCCCCTGCGCACCAACGTCTTGAGCTACACCTCGCAGGCCAATAAGAACCAGCACGAGTTCAGCCTGACGGCCAACCAGACCCGACTCGACTTGAAGGTCATCGCTCCCAAGTACGGTAACTGGGAGTCCTACGGCCTCTTCGAGATCGACTTCTACGGCCAGCTCACCAACAACACACTGGGCACCTTCGACAACAAGCCGGCCATCCTGGTGCGCCACGCCTTCATCGAGCTGAGGAACGGCACCTGGGGCATCCTGGCCGGCCAGACCTCGGACCCCATCTCCCTCCAGGTCGAGGACACCTGGAACTACTTCGTGGGGTGGATGGCGGGCAACCCCGGCTACCGCCGCCCGCAGATCCGCGTCATCAAGGACATCCCGCTGCCTGACGGCTCCAAGGTGTCGGCCTGGATCGGCGCCATGCGCACCCTCGAGGCGACCGGCCTGCCCACGGGCGGCGAGGAAGCCGGCTTCCCGACCGGCTTCGCCCGCTTGGCCTACACGCGCCCCTTCCTGGGCAAGGAGCTCCTGCTCGCCGTCGACGGCCACTTCGGCCGCGAGCGGGCGGACAACCTGAGCGGCACCACCGCCGAGACGGCCCTGGAAAGGAACGTCAAGAGCTACTCGGGCAACGTCGAGTTCATCGTCCCCCTGCCCGTCGGCTTCTGGCTCAAGGGTGAGGCCTACTACGGCGAGACGATGGGTAGCTACTTCGGCGGCATCGGCCAGAGCATTTCCATCATGAACACCATCACCGGCCTGGCTGCCTCCCCCAACGACATCCTCGGCGTGCGCGTGGCCGGCGGCTGGGCCCAGCTCGGCTGGGTGGCCATCCCCGACAAGCTGCGCTTCCACGTCGGCGGCAGCGTCGATGACGTCCTGAAATCGACCATCCCCGGCCAGTCGGGCTTCACCGCCGTGGGCGGACGCTCCCTCAACCGCCAGTTCTACGGCAACTTCATGTACAACATCACCCCGGCCATCACGACCGGCTACGAGATCATGCACGACATGACCCAATACAAGAACGGGCCTAACGGCCTCGACCTGCGCCACCAGGTCAGCATGATGTACAAGTTCTAGTTGCCCGCCCCTCCCGGGGGCCTCGTGCCTCGGGAGCCGCGGCCGCCTCACACTGCCTCAGGATAGGGCTTGACAGCGCCCTGTCCTGGGGCAGAGACTTTTCTGAGGCCGCCGACTCATCCCTCCAGCGCGCCGGTCCCGACTTGAGCCACCTGCCCTTCCCTAGCCACCTGCTCGCGCCTCTCCTGCTGGCCGCGCTGCTCTGCGGCGCCCCCGGCTGCCGCGACGAGGACGCCCACGGGACAACCGAGCGCATCTGGCGCACGGGCACGATGCGCGTCGGCCTCACCCCGGACGCCGCCGTGGGTTCCGAGGCGGCGGTCGGGCTACTGGTGCGGGTGGCCGCGGGGCTTGGGGCCAGGGTGCAGCTCTTCCCGGCCAGGCTGCCGGACCTGGAGCAAGCGCTCGCGGCCGGGGTCATCGACTGCGTGGTCACGGGCCCAACCGAGGGGCGCGGCGGGGCACAGTCAGATGCTGCGCGGGCAGGTGCCGCGCGGGCGGCTGCGGCAAGGGTGGCGGGCGTGGAGGCGGCCGAGCTGAGCCTCGAGGGGCGCCCGGTGACTCTGCTCATGCGCCGGGGGGAGGCGCGGCTGCTCTCGCTGGCCCGGCAGGCGGCGGCGCAGGCAGGCCCGAGAGGCGCGGCGCTTCAGCGCCCCCCGCCCCCCGCTCGCAACGCGAGCGGGACTCCGGCCCCGCGCTGAGCCGCCAGCCGCCACTGAGCTTTATGGGGCCGGAATTGGTCCAGGCCCTCGGCCTAGGCAGCGTCTCAGTGCCACCGACGACCCCTCGCCAACGGCGAGGGGGTCCCCGGCCTTCCACGAACTGTTCAGTGGCCACCCGGCCTTCAAGGGGCCGGCATTAGGTCCAGGCCAGTGGCCTGGTTGACCGGGGGCCGGCCGCGGCCCTAAGCTGATATTATCCTTGCGCGGGCTACCCAGAGCGCTCCAGGGCACACTCTCTGGTGCACTCTCGGGCGCCTCCCGGCGCGCTCGGTCTGTCGCCAAGGCCCCCCTTCAGCCAGGAAACACGCGAGCCGATGTTCTTCCGGCGACTCAAGTCCGAAGGGCTGGCCGCCTACTCCTACCTCATCGGGGAGGGCGGGGTGGCGGCTGTTATCGACCCCCGGCGCGACTGCGAGGGCTACGTCCGGCTGGCCGCCCGCGAAGGGGCGCGGGTCCGCTTCATCTTCGAGACGCACCGCAACGAGGACTTCGTCACCGGCTCGACCGAGCTGGCCGCCATTACCCGCGCCGAGGTCTTCCACGGCCGCCAACTCGACTTCCACTTCGGCAACCCCCTGGGCGACGGCCAGGAGTTTCGCCTGGGCAGCCTGCTGCTGCGCGCCCTCCACACCCCCGGCCACACCGAGGAGAGCTTCAGCCTCGTCGCCCACGACCTGGATACGGGCCGCGAGCCGGCGCTGGTCTTCACCGGCGACGCCCTCTTCGTCGGCTCGGTGGGCCGCCTGGACCTCTTCGGGGGCGGGGGCCGCGAGCGGGAGGCGGCCGGCTTCCTCTACGACTCGCTCTTCGGGCGGCTGCTCGAGCTGGGCGACCAGGCCGTCCTCTACCCCGGCCACGGCGGCGGCTCGGTATGCGGCCTGGGCATGGCCGAGCGCAGCTTCAGCACCCTGGGGCTGGAGAGGCTCCAGAACCCGGCCCTGAAAGAGCGCCACCCCGAGCGCTGGACGCGCGCTCAGCTCATTCGGCAGCCCTTCCGGCCCGCCTACTTCACGCGGATGGAGGCCGTAAACCTCCAGGGGCCGCGGGTCGTGGGTGGCTTCCCACGGCCCCGCATGCTGCGCCCCCCGGAGTTCCGGCAGGAGGTGGAGGCCGGGGCACTCGTCATCGACACCCGCGAGCCGCACGCCTTCGCGGCCGCCCACCTCCAGGGCGCCTACAACATCTGGCTCGAGGGCCTGGCCCCCTACGCCGGCTTCGTCGTCCCCTACGGCCCGCCCCTGCTCCTGGTGGCCGACGGCGAGCCGCAACTCGAGGCGGCCTCCCGCTCGCTCTTCCGCCTGGGCTACGACGGCATCATTGGCTGCCTGGCCACGCGCGAGCACGTCCCCGGCGTGCTCGCCACCGGCGTTACCGACTGGTACTATCAGGGGCTGCCCACCTCGCAGCTCGGGGCGATCACCACCCCCGACTTCCGGGCCGGGGTGGAGCGGGGCCGATACCACGTCCTCGACGTCCGCGACGATATGGAATGGGCCGAGGGGCACATCGAGGGGGCGCAGCACATCGCCCTGGGCGAGCTGCCCGACCGGCTGGGTGAGGTGCCCACCGACCGGGACATCGCCGTCCACTGCAGCATCGGGCACCGCTCGGGCATTGCCGCGAGCCTGCTGGCGCGCTCCGGGTTGAGGCGGGTGAGCAACGTCCTGGGGGGCTTCGGGGCCTGGACGGCCGCGGGCTACCCGGTCGTGCGGGAGGGCTCCCGTGGCTGAGGGCTGGGAGCCGCGGCTGATAGAGGAGGCACAGGCCCCGCCCGAGGTCCGGGGCGTGCTCGAGGAGGCCGCCCCCGTCCTGCGCAGCACCTGGACCCCCGACCTGCTGCGGGCCCTGGCGGCCTGGCCGGAGCTGCTGGGCGACGCCTGGGCGCAGCTCGCCCCCAACCTCCGGACGCGCTTCTTCGAGGAGAGCGCCGACCGGGTGCGCCTCAAGGCCGTCGAGGAGGCGGCCCCCCTGGTCGCCAAGCGGCTGGCCGGGGCCCCGGCCCCCGGCGAGTGGCAGGCCGAAGGGGAGCTGGTGGCGGCCATCGACGGCTACCACTACGTCTACCCCAAGGTCCTGCTGGCCGCGGCGGCCCTATTCGAGGCCCTGCGGGGTGCCGAGCCGGGCTTCGGCCCGCTGGCCACCGAGGAGCTGAGCGAGGTGCCCCTGGGCGCCCCCGAGGGGATGGCCCCGCTCGCCCCCCCCGCCGAGGACGACCTCTCGCCCGAGGCCCGCTCGCTGCTGGCCCGGCTGCGCGCCCTGCTGGAGGCCCCCGTGCTGCCCGAGGTCTTCGCCACCGTCGCCCGCTGGCCGGAGGCCCTCCAGAACCTCTGGGACCTCGTCGGGGCGGCCCGCACCCTGGACGGCTACGGCGCGCGAGTGAATGATCTGGCCGAGTTTGCCCGCCGCCAGTCGCACTATCTGCCTTACGGGCTTGATTTGCCCCCGCACAAGCTGATAGGCATGGGCTTGCGGCCACAGGTTGTGGCGTCCGCGCTCAATTACTTCGAGGCCACCCTGGCGGAGGCCGTCTTACTGGTGGCGGCCCTCGAGGTCATCTTCCGTGGGCACCCCGCGGCCAGGAACTCTCCCTTCCCCGTGCCGGAGCTGCGTTCGTGACCGGCGGCGAAGGAGCCTGGTAGAGTGAATGAGCCTGCGCCAAGCGCGGTCCTCGGGAGGAGACCACCCAGCCAGATGCTTAAGGCCTTTCGGCTCCACGGGCTCAAGGTCGGCGAGCTGCCCGGGCGCCTCTACCACGAACTCGACCGCGACAACGCCCTGGGGCTGGCGGCAGAACTGGCTTTCTTCACTCTGCTTTCGGTCTTCCCCTTCCTCATCTTCCTGCTCACCCTCATCGCCTACCTGCCGGTGCCCAACCTGGCCCCCAAGCTCATGACATACATGAGCAAGGTGGTCCCGGCCGACGCCCTGCGGCTCCTCGAAGGCGTCGTCCTGCCCATCGTGGCCAGGCAGCGGGCCGACCTGCTGACCATCAGCTTCATCTTCTCCATCTGGTCGGCCTCCACGGCCCTGGGCACCCTGATGGGGGTCATGAACCACGCCTACGACGTCCCCGAGACCCGCTCCTGGTTCTGGCGCAAGGGCGTCAACGTGGCCATGACCATCGGCCTGTCTATATTCATCATCCTGGCCCTGGCCCTGGTCGTCCTCGGCCACCCCTTCGCCGGCACCATCGCCCGGCTCATCGGCGCGGGGGAGATATTTGCCTTCGCCTGGTACATCGGCCAGTGGCCTATCGCCTTCATCCTGCTGTCCTTCGCCCTGGCCGTCCTCTACTACGCCTCGCCCAACATCCCGCAGCGCTGGCACTGGATCACCCCCGGCTCGGTCCTGGGCGCCCTGCTCTGGATCGCCTTCTCGGAGGGCTTCGCCTACTACGTCCGCAATTTCGGCAGCTATAACAAGATCTACGGCAGCATCGGGGCCGTGGTCGTCCTCATGCTCTGGCTCTACGTGACCGCCCTGGCCGTGATCATCGGGGGCGAGCTCAACGCCATCATCGACCAGGCCGCCGCCAAGGAAGCCCGCCTCAAGGCCGGCCACCCCTAGCAGGCCGCCCAAGAACGCCCCTCGGCCGCGGTGCGCTCAAATCCAACGCCCTGCGGCGCGCCGACGTGTACGGCTCATTTCTAAGTATTTCTCGCGCCTTGGCAATCAAGGCATTCTTGAACGGCCTCAGGTGAGCCTGTTCCGGGTGGCCCGCCCGCATCCCCCTCTTCCCCACCCCTCAAAGCTCAAGAACGCGACCCAAATGCCGATGAGATGTATAGCCCAAAATCGAGGGCGGCGCCGCGCCTTGCCGCCTGCCGTACCCCCAGCCCTTACTTGCGGAGGGAACCTGTGCCCCAGAATTGCGAGAACTTGAAGGAGCTGCTCAAGGGCTCCGAACGGCTGCCGACCCTGCCTGTGGTCGCCCTTAAGATCCTGGAAGTGGCCAGGAGGGACGACGTCACCGTCGGGGAGATGGAGCGGGTCATCTCCCAGGACCCCCCGCTGGCGGCCAAGGTCTTGCGCATAATCAACTCGCCCTTCTACAGCCTGCCGCGCAAGGTGACCTCGGTGCGCCAGGCTATTTCGCTGCTCGGCGTAAACTCCGTCAAGAACCTGGCCCTGGGCTTCAGCCTGGTCAAGGGGGCCGGGGGAAAGCCTTCGGGCTTCGACTACCTCGGCTTCTGGAAGCGCTCCATCTTCGCCGCCGTGGCCGGCAATCTGCTGGCCAAGGCCGTGCCGGGGGTCTCCTGCGAGGACTGCTTCTTCCTGGGGCTGCTCCAGGACATCGGCGTGCTGGCCCTGAATCACGTCGCCCCCGAGCGCTACGAGGAGGTGCTGCGCCTGAAGCGGGCGGAGGGCTGCCGCCTGGCCGAGGCCGAGCGCCAGGTCCTCGGCATGGACCACGCCGAGGCCGGCAGCTACCTCATCGAGACCTGGGGGCTGCCGCCGGCCTTCTTCGTGTCCATCCGCTTCCACCACGCCCCGGACGCGAGCGACAACCCGGCCCTGCTGCCCCTGACCCGGCTGCTGGCCGCCGCCTCGTCGATCGCCGAGTTCTTCGCCCACGAGCGCCCGCTCGAGGCCATGGAGGCCATCGGCGCCATGGCCAAGCGCCAGGGGCTCGAAGGGGCCATCGACAAGCTGATGATCCAGGTCTTCTCCGAGGCGGTGAGCATCGGCGCCATCTTCGACATGGATATGCGCCACCAGAAGAGCTACACCCAGATCATCGAGGAGGCCCAGGCCGAGCTCGACAAGAACTCCCAGGCCATGCAGGAGAGAATCGTCATGCAGGCCCAGGAGTGCGAGCACCTCAAGGACCAGGCCATCCGCGACGGCCTCACCGGGCTGCACAACCACCGCTTCTTCCACGAGGTCCTCGAGCAGGAGCTCGACCGCGCCCTGCGCTACCACCGGCCCCTGGCCCTCGTGCTGGGCGACATCGACAAGTTCAAGGAGGTCAACGACACCTTCGGCCACCAGATGGGCGACCAGGTGCTCAAGGAGATCTCCGGGATGTTCCAGCAGACACTGCGCAAGAGCGACTTCGTGGCCCGCTACGGGGGCGAGGAGTTCGCCGTATTGCTGGTGGAGACCTCGCTCGAGAACGCCATCCCCATGGCCGAGCGGCTGCGGGAAAAGATCGAGGGGCTCAAGGCCGCCCAGGGTGGGCGCGAGGCCCAGGTGACGATGAGCTTCGGGGTGACGGCCGTGGGCGACCAGCCCTGCGCCGTGAGCCCGGAGGACTTCATCCGCCTGGCCGACGAGGCCCTCTACGAGGCCAAACGGACGGGGCGCAACCGCTGCTGTGTCCGGCAGCCGACCCCCCACCGGGTTGCCCAGGGCGACCCCCTGAGCGGGCCGGCCTGTAGGCCGTAATGTCATATGGCATCGAGGCGCACGGTGAGCGCGAAAGCTGACAAGACCATCCTGATAATTGAGGACAGCGGGGCGACCCGGCAGCTCATCCGCGAGGCGATCGAGACCGCCGGCTACTGCTGCCTGGAGGCCCCCGACGGCCTGAGCGGGCTGGCCCTGCTCGAGGAGTGCCGGCCGGACCTCATCCTCATGGACATCAACATGCCCGGCCTGGACGGCTACGAGGCGACCATCAAGATCAAGAGCCTCGAGAGCTGCCGCGGCATCCCCGTCGTCGCCTTCACCAGCGAGAAGGAGCGGGAGCGGTGTCTGGCCGCGGGCTGCGACGGCTTCATCCAGAAGCCCCTCGACGTGGCGAGCTTCCTGGACGCGGTCGAGGCCTTCCTGGCGGGCAAGCGCGAGCACCTCGAGGCCACGCGGGAGAGGAGCCTGCTGCGCGAGCACAACGAGCGGCTGGTGGTGCGGCTCGAGGACAAGGTCAACGAGCTGCTCACGGCCCAGACCCGGCTCAAGAGCTACATCGGCTACCTGGAGCTGGCCCTCGAGATGGCCCAGGAGATGGCCCGCAAGTATGACACCGAGGGGCTGCTGCGGGTCTTCTGCCAGAAGCTGGCCGCCCGCCTCCATGCCACCTACGCCGCCATCGCCCTGCTCGACGGCCCGGAGGCCCTCAATCTGGTGGGCGCCCACGGCCGCAAGCTCCATTGGGAGCTGCGCCAGACCATCTCGCTCGACACCCTGCCCCTGCTCAAGTGGGTCGTCACGTCCCGCGAGGAGCTGGTGCTCTCGCGCACCGCCGCCGGCCTGGGGCCCGCCGAGCTGAGGCTCCTCTTCCCCGAGGACACGGGGAGCATCCTGCTCATGCCCCTGGCCCTGAAGGGCGAAGGGCTGGGGCTGCTCATGCTGGGGGGGCAAGAGAGCGACACCTTCCGGCGCGAGAAGCGCGAGATCTGCCGCACCCTGCTCGCCCAGGCGGGCACCTATCTGGAGAACGTGCGCCTGATCGAGAACATCAACAACATGTACGTCAGCTCCATCTATGCTCTGGCCACGGCCCTGGACGAGCGCGATCCCTACACGCGCAACCACTCCGACAAGGTGACGCAGTACGCCATGACGATCACCTACGAGCTGGGGCTGCCCATGGATGAGCAGAAGGAGATCAAGACGGCCGGCATGCTCCACGACATCGGCAAGATCGGCATCCCCGACTCGATCCTGCTCAAGCCGGGCAAGCTCACCGAGGAGGAGTTCGCCATCATCCGCTCCCACCCCGTGCGGGGGGCGCGCATCATCCGCAACATCGAGCCCCTGCGGGGCATCATCCCCATCGTCGAGCACCACCACGAGCGCTGGGACGGCCGGGGCTACTGCTCCGGCCTGGCGGGGACGGACATCCCGCTGGGGGCCCGCGTGCTGGCCGTCGCCGACTCCTACGACGCCATGACCTCGGACCGCACCTACCGGAGCCGCATGCCCCACGAGCAGGCCCTGGCCGAGCTCAAGCGCTGCGCGGGCGCGCAGTTCGATGCCGAGCTGGTCGAGGTCTTCGCCCGGACCTTCGACGCCGAGGAGGACAGCCTCGAGGCCGCCATCGAGGCCGCGGTCGAAGCCACGGCCGAAACTACGGTCGCCGACGAGCCGGCCCCCGGGCAGCAGTCCATCAAGGAACAGGCCGCCAAGGCTGACTCGGCCCCGGGCGAGCCCTCGACGCGCCACTAGGGCGAGCCAGCCCCAGCGACCGAGCCCAGCGACCGACTCCGGCGACCGACTCCGGCGACCGAGTCTTCGGGGGGGCAACCCCTGAGGGAACAGGTGCGCCCTGGCGGGGCGGACACGATTGGTGTGCGGGGATTCTTGGCTAAGCAGCGGTTGGGGGCGCCTGGGGCTGCTTCGCCCTGGCGCTGTCCGAGGGCGCTCGCCGGCAGCCCTTACTTCCTTACTGCGGGGAACCTTACTTTCTTACTGGCGGAGGACCTTTCCCAGCAGGTAGTTGTGGATGAGCTTCTCCATCCCCGGCTCCAGGTCCCGGAACTCGACGCCGATGCGCCGCTTGCGCAGCACCTGAGTGGGGCTGGCCGAGCGGCCCGCCTCACTCACCCACATCACCTCGCCGCGCACTATGACCGGGTCGCGGCCGTCGTAGATGCGGAAGAGGAGGGCTACCTGCTGGCCCATGCGGTGGGCGAAGAAT
>Ga0315282_10012750_pt1 | contig 12813 bp, 24 predicted proteins | sample YL17G07_20_MG_FD_203693 | JGI IMG/M metagenome (GOLD analysis project Ga0315282, IMG submission 203693) | Sediment microbial communities from Yellowstone Lake, YNP, Wyoming, USA - YL17G07_20 | ecosystem: Environmental > Aquatic > Freshwater > Lake > Sediment | place: USA: Wyoming | collected... | reverse complement strand
CCCGGTGCTTAGCAGTCTTAATTACGGAGTGCTGTTTTTGAAAGGTTTTTTTGTTCTTCTTATCTAGTTATATATATAGAGAGTTAATAATGTTTCCAAAAACTCTGCACAATCCCAAGAAGGGTTTTTATAACCCATTTAAACTACTGAAGTTAGCATTATATCAAGTTGACATAATAATTATTATAGGTAGTAAACTACTTTCAGCCGAATATATAGTATAAGTGGTTAGTATGGTTCTAAAAACGGTTTTTTAAAAGAGGGTTCTCTGGGGAGCCTGGAAGGTCGTTTAAGATGTCAAAAGTAGATGTTTTCTTAGCGCAGAGGTTTACTCACATGATGCCGGGAGACGTACCTCTCTGGCAGAGGTTCCTTACCCAGCATGGCGAGTATTTTGATAGCTTTGATTATGATAGGCACGTAGGCCAAGGGGTAGACATAGACCCAGCCTGGCCGGAAGAGATTGTCCGGGCAGCTTTAGCCTTAACGCAGAAGAGGATAGACGCAGTAGGATACAAGGGGCCGGAAGTCTGGCTCTTTGAGGTTAAGCCTGATGCCGGATTATCAGCTTTAGGCCAGCTCTTATCTTATAAGGCCCTTTGGGAAAGAGACCCTGTAAATCCGAAAGTAACTTATCTGGCTATAATAACCGACCGCTTAAATCCTGATGAGCAGTTTCTCTTTGAGTCTCACGGTATCCGCACCTACATTGTAACTCCGTAACTTTAACTATGAACGAGAAAACCGCTAAGAAGCTCCGTAAAGAAGCTAGGAGATATGCACTAGCTAATTTTAGACACATTATAGCATCTTTGAAACTTTTAGATAGGACAATCTTAGCGACAAAAATTATCTTTAAGAAACTCTAACCTCTTAATATATAACAGCTTACCAGTAACAATCTTTCCGACAAAAGATTACTCATAAAAAAGAGGTAGTCATCTACTATCAACTACCCCTTAATCGTTTAGCCTAGCTTACCCTATGCGTAAACCGGCGGTTAAATTACTGTGTAGGCCCAACTGGACCTCTGATTCCTCTTTTAGCGATATTCCCGATTCCTGTAAGGCCTGCTAAGATGATAATAAAGGCTATGAAGAAAGCTCCGAAAGAGCAAAAGAAACCCAAGCCCCAGGTAAAACCATAAATAAATTGATTCATAACTTCCTCCGTTCGTATATAACAAAAGTCCCTTTATCCATAACACCCAATAATTCCGCAATAGCCTTAAGACCAGTAATAAGATTGTTATGCTTAAAAGTATGGTCTTTTTGCAAAAACCCTTGCCCTAAAGTAATCTCAACTTCTTTATTGCTTTTAGTAATAGTTAATTGCTTTATCATCCTCTCACCTCTTCTGCTAATGGCCCTAAAAGCTCTACCATAGCATCGCTAGTTACTGCTACCTCCATGGCGCGGCACCACTCTACCAAGACCTCTTTTGCTCTACGTCTGGGTATAGGTAGTTCTTGCAGCCATTTTATAACCTCATGTTGCTTATCTTTAAAAAGTAGCTCTTTTGGGAATACGTCCAGTACAGCCATGGTCTATTTTACTCCAGTCTTACTCTGTACAACCGGAGCTTTAGGCACTTTCTCCGGGGCAGTGGAGATCCTAAAATACATACAGCCAAAGGTCGGTTTAGGGTAGTTGTGCGTAATGTTAGTGATCTGCTCGGCCTGCTGGGTGGTAGTCGGAGTAGGTTTGGTGTGCGGCTTTACTACTGTAACGTAGATAGACCAGACCACCAGCGCGATCACTCCTAGGACCAGAAGGCCCTTGATTACTACGCTTACGCACTTAGCTAAGGCCGTAGCGCCAAAATCAAAGGCTTTAGAGGCTAAAAACGGCTCCATTAGATCCAATTCCTCTTCCTAATATACCAGATACCAGCTACGAAAGCTGCTCCGACTACAAAACCGATTAGAAACCACATATCCACCTCCTACATCTTACAGTTTACTAATGTACCAAATAATAGCTACAATAACTGCTCCAACTACAAGACCAAGTAGAAACCACATATCCACCTCCTAGTAGGTTTTAACTTGAGGGTTGACTTTGCGGTCGTCAAACCTCCAGACCTGCTTAATGTAAGGCTTAGGGCATTTGTTAAAATTACGTATAGTCTCCTCCTCAGCTGCATCCGGCCAGGAGTTACATTTGACCTGGATAAAAAGGATTCCGTTTGCGTTCATGGCTACCAGGTCAAAGGGACCAAGGCTGGCACGGGAGAGGACGACGTAAAAGCCAATAGTCTCCAAGTGCTTTTTTGTGCTACGCAGCCTTCTAGACTCTTTCTCTTTGGTATTGATCATTAGTTACCTCCGTGGCCGGGATCCTGAATTTCTACTCTAACTCTAATCACTCCTTCTTTAAGTGGTGCAATTTCACTGAAAGCGCGCCGGGAGAGGTCAATTAGGCGATGTAGTCGCTTCGCTGGCCCGCGGTCATTTACCTTAACTACAACCGAATACCCGTTTTGCAGGTTAACCACTCGTAGGTACGCGCCTAAGGGCCAATCCCAGATAGCACAAGTTAGAGCCTCGGGATCAAAGACCTCACCCGACGCGGTATACTTGTTTAGCTTTTCACCGCCTCCGTACCAGGAGGCAAGACCGATCATGGTTACAGTCTCTCCTTTGCTGGCTATGACGAATAAGAATAAAAGAAGTAAGATAATTACAATGATTCTTAGGATCCGGTCAAACCAGGTCCAGTCTATCTTAAGCACGGTTTACTCCGTCTTAGTCTCTTTAGGTAACGCCTCTAATTCTTCCTCGGTCCGGGCTATGATCTTACCGTCTTTAGTCCTGACAGCATAGATCTTGACGTCTTTAACTTCCGGCACCCGGAAGGCCAATAATTTCTCTAATTCCTCCAATGATCTCTACCTCCTCACCGGTAACTGAATCTTTTACCTTATCACCCTGGCCGAATTTAAGGCCAAGGATCTTTTCGCGCTCCGGAGTCTTAAGCTTATCTATCTCTCTCTTGGCCTGCCAGAACTCCGTAATCGCGGTTATCTTATCTTGTATCGCGGTATGGTCAATCATTAGACCTCCTAAGCAATATCAAGTGCATTGTTTAGTTTCCTTAAAATCTCCCAGACGATACACTCTTCTATACTTAAACACCACCAATTACATTTTTCTTTAAGACAGGGAAAGCCGATTTTAACTTCCTGTATGTTTTGACCTGGCATGAGAGATAGCTTTTGTGTTCTCATTATATAGAACGCAAAGCTAAGCGGACATAATTTAGGCTGCTCAGCCACTTTTAGCCTCTTCTTTTTGAAGTTGTAGAGGTATTTGATCCCTCATAATCTTTATTGCCTGCATCACGATATTATAGCACTCCGGACAAACCCGGATCATAATCATCTTCTCTGTAGTCTGGACCAATGTACAACAGGCGCAGATAAAGGTCAGCTCAGGAGGCAGGTTTTGTGCGTTGCCAAGTGAAACAGTCGGAGCGGTCGGTCTCAGGCCCATGCTGGCCAGCTCAGAGCCTACCCAGCCTTTAATGACATTATAACTGGCTCCGGCCCTTACTGCGCTATCGGTAAGAGATCTGCGTCTAACTTCATCAGGTATGCGCATCAGTTCTAGCCCTGCCTGGTAATTTAAGAGGTTCGCGTCTATGGCATCTCTTATTTCCTGGTCGGCCTCTAAGATCTTTAAGTGCTGGTAAACCCAGGTAGTAGAGTACCTGAAAGTTTTGGCTAGTTCGTCTACGGATTGTTTTTTCTCGTCTCTTAGCCAGGCTAAATACTTAGCGATATCCATGTGTGATACATCTGCACGGATTAAGTTTTCATGTAGGGTTATGGCCGGTAGGTTCAAGGGATGGGTTTTATCAACAATGCAGGGGATTATCTCGAACTGCGCGATCTTACAGGCAAGGTATCTACAGTTGCCGCTAATAATCTGGTAGCGGCCGTTATCTTCTACAACGTGGATAGGATGTAAGAGTCCTACTTCTTTTATGCTCTTTGCCAGGGCCTCAAGATATTCCTGGTCCACCGTAGATCTAAGCTCTACGTCAGGCGAGCTGATCTGGTCTAAGGCTATCTCTTTAATCTCCATTAAGTAGTCTCCTTTTTTTCTGGTCTATCTACCATGACGATAAAGTCCTTATAGTCTGCACCTTCGCCCTCTACGATCCCTAAGTATTTAATACCGATATGCTCGCCTATCTGGATTTTATCTCTTTCTCTGGCAGTCTTAATTACCGATCCGATAAAAAGAGCCTTTTCCTCGTCGGTATCATCCTCTTTTAAGACCATTATCTCGCCCTCTCCGAATCTAGATGTCATGGTTCTAAAACTTAGGACGGTCCCGGTAATAAAATCTCCTTCTTCTTTAGGGATCCAGAATTTAGGTTTCTTTGCGTTCTGGATTCTACCTCTAAAGTCGTCCGGCTTATCGATCTTGGCCATTTATTTTACCTCCTGTAGAGATTCAAATACCTTTTGTCTTTTCTCCGCTAACCTCTGAATTATTTTAGGTGGGAAGTCTAATTTTGTTAAGACTACTTCTTTCTCAAAAATCTGCCAGACGATATAGTCCTGGATACTCCAGTTTAAAGTTTTAAGAATACTAGGTGGTACGATTGTCGCTGCTGAATTACCCTGTTTATAAAGTTTACTCACTCTCATTATATAATTGCGCTTATTAGCTTTCTAAGGTCTTATCTAGTCTACGTCTAAATGGCAGTATATAATAGACTGCTTTTCTAATCATTGTTTTATATGCCTTGGCTTCCTAACTTTTCCTTCTGCCATATCAGGAAAAATTATTTATACCAAGTATATTCTTCCTGATATTAAGAAAGTCAGCCGGAGCGTAGTATCTCCGTCGCAGTTCTGAGTCATTTCTCATATTAGGACCGCCTCAACGGTTAATTACTGTTAAAGATACAGAATTAGGTAAGACACTTTTGGACATCACAAATCATATAACATATTATTATGAGTTTGTCAAGTGTTTTTTTCTTGACATTTAGAGAATCTGGGGTATATGCTTTTAGTGTTAGCTGTCTCAACGGCAGGAGACATCAATATCGCAGTAGCCCCCCGACGTTAAACGCCGGGGGGAGTATATCCTTGCTGATCTATTTACAGTTAAAGGATAAAAACTTAAAAGGAGGCAGATATGCCTAAAGTAGTGGATACAGCTGCAATCGCAGAAAAATACGGCCGGGTTACACCAGCTCGCGCAGCTGATTTTGAGGCCGGAGTAAAAGCTCCTATGGAGGATTGGGCTGCTAAGACTTCCGCCGCAGAAAGTAACTATGCCGAAGGAGTCCAGACCGCAATAGGTAATAAAAGTTTCGGTAAGGGCGTAGCAAAAGCCGGTACTGCCAAGTGGCAGAGAAAGACTATAGAGATTGGAGTCGGCCGCTGGGGTACTGGAGTAAGAGCAGGTCAGCCGGATTACCAGGCTGGTTTTGATCCTTACCAAAAAGTAATACAAGCTACCACTTTACCGCCTAGATACCCTAAAGGCGATCCCCGAAACATAGACAGGGTTAATGCTATGGCCAAGGCCTTGCACGACGCAAAGGTTAAATAATCTTAAGCGCAGGGGGGGGTGGATACTATGCCAAAAATTAGATATGCAGTTTTAGTGAACGATAAATCTTTAACATCTACTACAACTTCCGGGACTGAGACAGTGGACCTTCCAGAAAGAGGGATAGCAACTGAGCTTGTTGTCCAAGTAACCTATACAAAAACAAGCTCGAACGATAGACCTTTACCTGACTTCGATGCGATAACAAAGCTTGAAGTTTTGGTTGATGGTTCAACGGTCGTTAAGTCGCTATCGGGCCAGGAAGTAAGAGCGTTGATGTGGTACAATAAAGGCCCGTTTAGTGCAGGAGGCGCGTTCTGGGGAGCAGGCGGAGACACAGATTGTTACACAATTCTGACAATGTATTTTGGCAGGTTCGCAGGTGATACGCTTTACGGATTAGACTTAAGCAAGTACGCCAACGTGCAGCTTAAAATAACGTTTGATACAAGCACCACAAGCGTTGACGGGTTGACATACGACGCAGCAACATCACCGGCGGTTAAGTACAATGTCATGGTAAAACTCCTTGATGGAGCGCCGTCAGGATTTAAAAACATGTATGTTCAAAGTAGGGAGATAGATAACTTTACAGCAACAGCGAGTACAGAACACAACGTAGAAATTCCCAGAGGCTTTGACCTTAAAGGGCTCTTATGGAAGAGCGGTTATCTAAACGTTACATGGACTTCGTCCGTCGGAAGCATAAAGCTTGATTTTGACAACGGCCAGTGGGTTCCTATTGATATGGACCATGAGAACATCAAGGCAGCATTTCTGTCATGGTTTCCGGAGCCGGTCAAGCTCGGCTGGTGGGATAAGGCTGCAAGCGCGGATACGGTGAACCTTCAGGTGCACCAGCTCGCGGGCATGGGTTCGATGAGCGCAGCTGGTTCGGGAGAAATCCTGTACTACGATATGCATGAGACTGGGTTACACGATATCGCGAAGTTCGACAACGCGGGAAATGCAATCACGTCGCAGACGAACAACCACATAAGCGTTGAGGGTTGGGGTCCGATGCAATCGATCTATATTCCTATGGGGCAGTTGACAGACGGAAGCGTTGACTTCATAAAGACAACTGACTACGGAAGAATAGATTTGAAGATAACCCCTGGTAGCTCAAATAATGCTTCACAGAAAGGATACGTAGTCGCAGAATACTACAAACCCAACGGCTCGTAACATTGTAAAATAAAATTAAAGCCAGGTATTCGTAATAGAGCCTATCTATAAGTAGCTCTCATACGAGCTGCCTGGCTTTTTTTATTAAGAGGAGGCATTATGCCTGGTAAAAAAGGATACATCCTTCTAACTGCAAGTACTAAGGTATATAATAAAGCATGTAAGCTCAAAAGCATTATCCTGACCGGCGACGGGACCAATGCTACTTACGCCGATCTTTACGACGGATACTCAACTTCTGATCCGCAGGTAGCACGTTTAAGGGTGCTGGGGACTACCAGTAAAAAGTTTACCTGGTCCGAAGGTCTGGATTTAGAAAGAGGGCTCTACATTAGCTTTGAGACAAATCTAAAGTACGTTACTGTAGAGGTTGAACCGGCTAAATAGATGATCTACTCTTTTGCGATTGAGACTGCAATTACTTATTCGGCTACGAATAAGCTAAAGACCGACTTAAAGCTTACCTCCGGCATCATCCACCAGATCGATATTGTCTTTCCTACGGGTTGCGCGGGCCTTCTCTACGTAGCCATAAACCACGGATTGCATCAGGTCTGGCCTACTAATCCCAATGAGTCATTTCATACCGACGGAGAGACTATTTCTTTTAAAGAATTTTATGAGCTTTCTGGTACAGAAAACGAAATATCCGTCTACACCTACAACTTAGATGATACCTACGCTCACTCAGTAATTATCAGAATCGGTTTATTAAAACAATCAGAGATACAGGGCTTATGGCTGCCCTGGTCCGGGGAGGTCTACGAGTAATGGCTAAAGGTGCGCAGGATTGGGTTGCCAGGACGGATGTACTTTTACAGACTCTATCCGAGCTAATTGTAAGATCTAAATACGGAGCAGCTACTCCGACTGCTTTTGCTACTGTAGTTACTGCCAATGCTCAAACCAATCTTGTAACTGTAGTCGGTAAAGGCATGGTCTATGGTGTAGTAGCCTATATCCAGGGGACAGATATTCAGCACGACGACTACCTGACTTATGATCTTGACGGAGTCGTCTATAATGATGTAAGCTTAGAGTACTTTATGCTTTTTAATGATGTCTTGGTCCCTGGCGCGCTAGGCTGGCTGGGTTGTTATGATGAGGTAAATTACCGCTATGCCCTGCACGTCGGCACTAACATAAGTTTTGAGACCGGCTCTAGCATATACTATAATGAGACTCACGGAAGGACGCCGACAGTTTTCGGAGTAGCTTTCTACGCACTAATTTAGGTCCTCTTATGTATGTAGAATTAAAAGGAATTATAATTGATAGGCCGGATACAGTTACTAGGATCAGAATTTTGGTCCAAAAAGACAGGGGAGATAATTATATCTGGTTAGTATATCCTGTCGGCGATCCTCTTAACAAAGGTAAGATCATTAGTTTTATAGGTAAGCAGCTGCATGTTTCACCCGGAGAGATCATCTGGCCAGAGTATATAAAGATACCTAAAATATAATATGGCTGAGACAAATCAAGTAAAATGGCGTGGTATTCGTCCTGTATTGCCAGCAGAGTCTATCCCGATAAAAAAAGGCGCGGAGGAGAGGCTGGCAACAGCAAATACTCCAGCAACCAAGGTAACCGTAACCTCAGCCGGAGTTACGCTCCTGGCAGCTAACAGCGCTAGGGTCTCTTTCTTAATACGTAATACCGGCAGCGTTGACGTCTACGTCAGGTTAGGCGCTACTCCGACAACTAATGATTTAACTCTAGAGCCAGGAGACATAATCTTAGGAGACGACTATAGCGGGATAATTACCGGCATTGTCTCCTCAACCAGCGGAGAGGTAAGAGTAATGGAGGTATAGATGTTATGGTTTATTAAAGCAAAAGCGGTCCCTAAAACACATGCCACTACGCATCAGGATGCCGGAAGCGATGAGATAAGCGTAACCGGTCTCTCCGGTCTCTTGGCAGATATACAGAAACCCAAGACCGACGCAGTCTCCATAGATCTTGATGCCTCTAACCAGGCCAGGATTCTACCGGCGCTAAAGTCTGATTATGACGACGCAGTAACCAAGAAGCATACCCAGAATACCGATAAGATTATTAAGGATGCGGACGCCGATACCTCAATAGATACCGAGGAATCCGCCGACGTCGATACCATTGTCGTCAAGGCCGCAGGTGCTACAGTCCTGAAAATTCTCGCTAACGGCAACGTCGGCATCGGGACGCCGACGCCGGGGATGAAGTTAGATGTAGCGGGTGGCGATGTGCGTTTTTCTCACGCAGGTCTTACAACATATTATTCTGATACTGTTGATAATCTTGGATATATTGGTCAAGGAAATCAGATTGTAACTGGTTCTGCGGCTAAGGATTTTGCTATTTCTACTGGTATTGCAGCCGCAAATATGGTGTTTGGAATCAATAATGCGGAAAAGGTAAGAATAGATACAAGCGGCAACGTCGGCATCGGGACGACGAGCCCAAAGAGCGTATTACACGTTGTGGGACTGCCTATATATGCAAACAATGCGGCAGCAGTAGCAGGTGGTCTTACTGCCGGGGCCTTTTATAGAACTAATGGCAATCCAGATCTAGTTTGTGTGGTCCATTAAGACATTTCACAATGTAAGAATAAAAAGGGAGTTTAAGATGTACGGACGAATCATACAGAGTATCGGAGTATTGGTTGTCATCGTGGCAGTAGAAGTAGAACTCTGGAAGCATGAGCCGGTATATTTGATTCTAGCTACCGTAGGCTCTCTGGTTTTTGCCTTAGGGACTAAGATAGTCTACTTCTCAAAAAAGAAACGCTAAGATGGCTGATAAAGAGGCAACAGAAATTGTCTGCCCTATCTGCGCCAGCCCTCTAGAGAGGCAGCATTGGGGCATAAGTGAGAATCTTGAGTTTTATCAAGACATGCTTACCTGCTCAGATCTTACGTGCAGCTATTCTAAACTAGTCAAATGTATCCATAAGAATTTAGAGAAAGAGAAAAAGGAAAAGTAGGAAAAAGGAGGTAGTGATGAAGAGACGTATTATAGGAGCAAAGGAGACGGTTGAACTCTCTCCGACCGGACAGCTGATACGTATCGCGGTTTATAATTACACCTTGGATGACTTAGGACCTTTTGAGTATCGCGTGCCGGTTGCAATGGATACTCCTGAGGCCTTAAAAGAAGCGATCCGCAAGAAAGAGGAATTACTAGGAGAAGCTACTAAAGGCTAGTATGATTCAGGCACTCTATAATCTTACACATTGGCCCCTCTTTAGGCGCAAGCAAAGTAAAGAGGAAGTTATCCCGGAGGATAAGATTGAAGTAGACGAAAAGGTCGGCTTTGGTCTTTTTGCTAAAGAGGACCGTAAGTCTTGCGCAATCCTGGATACTGCTGATCGGGCAGCTCTGCTTTTGGGTAAACCTGCCCAAGAGGTCTACCTTGCACTGGTGCAAGTCAATGAGCTTTGGACTCACTCCGAAAGCGATACGGTAAGAGAAATCTACGCCGCAGGCTACGTAGAGCCGGCCAAAGCCATGTGGAACGCCTTAATTGAGATGTGGACCGGTTTTGCAGTTGTGCCTCCTGGTCTAGAGGGTACCTACGTTACTTCCGAGTTAATCTTCCCTGAGCTATTTAAGATTAGTGAAGCCTCACGCAACCTGCTTATAACGCAGGTACCTTGGGCTATCTACACTTATGATTGGGAGGAGTTTCTAGCCAAGAAAGCTACTTACTGGTATTCCGGAGTGGCTAGTGTCGGAGAAACCTACCAGGCCTGGCGAGAGCTTGAGATAGTAAAAGACAGAACGCAACCTAACATAGTAGATGTCCTGGCTAAATTTGACTCTTTTTTTGGCTGGTTTAGTCCTAAGACCTGGTTTGTCGGGAAATTCGGGGATGACAGTTGCGAGACCTGGATGAACGCATTTTCATACGCAACAATATCCGACATGACTTATATGCTCATGATTCTTTTTATGATCCGACTCAGACGTAATTTATCTGTAAGATGGGGTAGATATTCAAGAGCAAGTGCTATATATCAATCTCTCCGGTCAGCACTCCGGGGTTACTTTGGCGTTAATCTGGATAACTATTAGAGGTAAATATGGGTGGTAAAGGTGGAGGCAAGAAAGGTCCTGATTGGAGCCAGATCTTTACCTGGGCCGCAGACTTCGCTTACAAAGGCTGGGAGGCCTTAAAAGGATTCTGGCAGGTAATCACTCCCTTAATCAATACCATTAAAGACCTCTGGGGCTACGTTGTCAAAGTCTATGACTGGGCAAAAGCGGCAATACAACCCCTCTGGGATTTTTACAAAGACCAGATCAAGCCCTGGCTGGACTGGGTAAGAGACATGTTAGAGAATACCCGGACTATTCTTTTAGCTGCCCAAGGCAAATTAGACGAACTCTGGAACAAGCTCCTAAATGATGTCTTGGGTCCTCTTAATGATATAATTAAAGACGTAACTAAAATCTGGACCCAGATCGCAGATGTAGTCTCTGTCTTTAACGCTAGCCTAGCGGAGAAGATGCTCGCCCTAGAAAACGACCTTACCGCCAAGTACAACGCAGCCATAGACGCGGTCTACGATAAGACCATTGGCCAGGTAAAAGAGATCCTGGATATCCCTTTAAGGAAACTAAACGAGCTTGAGGCCTTATACAATCTCTACGTTAAAACCTTTACCGATAAGCTAGAACACATCGGGAATATCATAGAGACTACTTTTGAAAAACCAGATGTCCTTAAGCGCACAGTTATCTGGGAAACTTCTATGCATTGGGGCGTAGACCTCTGGAATGACCTCTTTTCCGGAGTTACCCCTAAAGTACCAGCTACTCCTAGCCCAGAGATGCAGCAGTTACAGGTAGATCCCTTCATAGACAAATACATAGAGGACATCTTTGCTGAACGAGTCCCCGGCTGGGAGGATTTAACCAAGAGGATAGATGAAGAGATTAGAGAGAAGTTTTACGGAGAAATAATACCACGAAAGACTGCAATTACGGTCCCTAAATTACCCGGGGGAGCAGGAGGCGGATACTAAAATGGTAGAGATGCTGATAGACTTCGTAACAAGATTTTTGGATATTCTAGTAGGCCAAACCGTCTTAAAGCCCTTGGCCGCTTTAGGTTCAATCCTCTGGACCCAGTACTCAATGATCATCTTAAAGCTCATCCGGCCTCAGATGCTCTATATGATGAAAAACATCTCCAAGTCTTTATACACTCCAGATGCGGAGTGGTCGGGCTTTGTGGCCGACTACCTTAACCGTCTTACCGGAGGTAAGGTAGAAGCCGAGCAGATTCAGCGGCAGGGCCTTGGTATAGGAAGTACCTCAGCCATGGAGAATCTAGGTGATTCTTTCTTAAAGCCCCTCTTAAGTATGGTTATGCCTTCTCCCTCAGAAGTACAAGACGACCCCTTAAAAGCCTGTAACCGCTTTCTTGGCCTTAACCTGCAATTTAATATGTCCAGCTGGCTCTTGCACGTCTTAGCAGACACTTACTCTTTAGGCAGGGTTAAGGGGCTAATTACCCTTCCTTCTGCAATATCGCGGAGTTTCGGTTTTGGCCGGTTAAGTAGATTTGCCCTAGGTCCGGCCTTTAAGTTTACCGTAGTTGATCCTATGACAACCTTGTTTAATAAGATCTACACACCAGAGGGATACACCAGAGAGCAGGCTGCCAGTTTGCTTAGACATGGTTTTTTAAGTGAGACAGAGTATATTAATAGATGTCTAGAGCTGGGTTATGCTCCTTCCAAAGCAGCCATACTCTATGAGTTAGGAGAGAAAGAATTAGCTGATGCCTGGTTAAAGCGCCTAGTGGATATGGGCTGGATAAAAGAGATAGAAATACGCAACGAGCTAATGCGCAGGGGATATAGCCAGGAGAGAGCGGAGATCTTGGCCAAGCTCATAAGAGATGACCGGAAGCTTGATCTAATAGATAAGGTTATCAACGCAGCTGCGGACCTTTATCAAGACGGTATTCTTGACCGTACAAAGCTAGGGGGTTATCTTGCCAAAGCTAATTACTCTTCTGATGAGATAGAGCTTTACATAGCAAAACTAGAGCT
>Ga0315282_10012749_pt1 | contig 12814 bp, 7 predicted proteins | sample YL17G07_20_MG_FD_203693 | JGI IMG/M metagenome (GOLD analysis project Ga0315282, IMG submission 203693) | Sediment microbial communities from Yellowstone Lake, YNP, Wyoming, USA - YL17G07_20 | ecosystem: Environmental > Aquatic > Freshwater > Lake > Sediment | place: USA: Wyoming | collected... | reverse complement strand
CGGCGCGTTCCAGGTACTCGATGCGCTCGTGGACCAGGCGGTTCTCAATGCGCGCCAGATCCAGGTTGACGAGCGCTTCAGGGGACGGGGCGCGGCCGATGGCCTTCTCGAGGGCGATGGCGTGGTCGTAGGCGGCGATGCCGTCGCGCATGCGCCCCATGTCGCAGAGCACGTTGCCCATGTTGTTGTAGAGCGTGGGACGGTTCGGGGCGAGGGCGATGGCGCGCCGGTAATGGTGTTCCGCCTGTGCCAGGTCGCCGCGCCGGTAGTAGAGCGCGGCCAGCCGTCCCAGCAGCGTCGGGTCGTCCGGGCTGCGGGCCAGTTCGTTACGCAGTTCGGCGATGGCGCGGTCCAGCGGATGGATGTCGGCGTGGCGCGTGGAGACAGCCGCGGTGTTGGCCCCTGCTCCCTGGATCTGCTCGAGATGCGGCGTCGGCGCGCGCTTGGACCTCGTTCCCTTTCCGGTGCTGGCATTGCGCACGGAATGTACCCCCCGGCCCTTGGCTGATGCCGCCTTCCGGCTGCGCCGCTTGCGTGTCACGTTATCGGACCGCGGCCGGGAAGCCCCTCGTTGCGGCTTGTGCTTAATCCCTTCGGCTCGATTGCGGGAGGAACTTGAGTGTTTTGCTGCGCGGGAATGTGCCATGTAGCCGAGCGCCCCAGCGGGCGCCATACCCGCCTTCCCCCTAATATACACCATTCGTAGAGTTGCCGCATTTCCCTTGACCACCATGGTATAATCTGAGTGAATGATAGAGATTTTCGGAGAGGCCCGCAGCCGCCGGTGTACCGTGTCCTTATATTGTGTGCAGGGCCGGGCCGAGTGGCTTTCTTCCGGCTGACTGAAGCCGGGAAAGGATGGTGTGGTCATGATCCGCTTGAGCTGCTCTCTGCTGATGGCGTGCGCAACCGCGGTCTCCCTGGCCGCGGCCGAAGTGCAGCGCTTCACGGAACTGGACCTCAAGCAGGCCGAAGTGCTGGCCGAGGAAGGCGACCTGCACAGCGCCGTCACGTCGTGGCTGAAAATCCTGCGCCGCGCGGAGGAAAAGGACCTGCGCAGCGAAGCGCGAGAACACCTGGAGCGCCTGGGCCTGTCCAAGCAGGAAATCTTCCAACTGGATCCCGGCGCGCTCAAACCGGAGGAGTGGGACAAACTGCTGTCGCGCCTCGCCGCGGCGGTCGCGCAGCGGCAGCGGCAGGAGGCCGACTTCGACTATGCGCGCGGCGTCCTCCAGTTGGCCGTCTCGCCGCGCCTCGACGCGGCGGGCAAGGCGCGGATTGACGTGCAGCCCAAGGAACTCTCTCGCGCGCTCGACCTCATGCTGCAGGTTGCGCTTTCCGAAACGAACGGCGAGCATGTGCGCGAAGCCCAGAGCGAGCTCGAACAACTGGGCGTCACTGGAGCGCAGGTGGGCGCGGTCCGCAAGGCCGCGGCCGAAGGGAAACTGCCGCCCGAGATACAGAACGAGCTGGTATGCTCCGTCTGCCTGCATCGCCTTCACAGGTACCGCGAATGGCTCGAGGAGCGCGTGGAGAACGACGAGCAGCCCGTGCGCAAGCAACTGGCCCAGAGGCTCGGCCTCGCACTCTACAAGTGCCTTGCCGCCCAATACGCCCAGACCGCGGTCTACAAGCGGCCCTCGGATGACCTGGACTTCTGGCGGGACATCGCCCACGGCGGGGATCCCAAAACGTTCTGAGCAGTCCCAAGCCTCAAGCCTACTCCAGCGCCTTGATGCCCGGCAGGATCTTCCCTTCGAGGAACTCCAGGCTGGCGCCGCCGCCGGTCGAGACGTGCGTGATCTTGTCGCTGACCTTCGCCTTCTTGACGGCGCTGACGGACTCGCCGCCGCCGACAATGGACGTTGCCTTGGAGTTCGCCGCGATGGCCTTGGCGATGGCGAACGTGCCGGCGTTGAACGGCTCCATCTCGAACACGCCCAACGGGCCGTTCCACACGATCATCCTGGCCTTCGCGACCTCCGTGCTGTACGCCGCGACCGTCTTCGGCCCGATGTCCAGCCCTATCTTGCCGGGCGGAATCCGGTCCCAGGCCACGGTCTCGTGCGGAGCGTTGGCTTCCATCTTCTCGGCGACGACGTGGTCCAGCGGCAGCAGGAGTTGTTTGTTCTGCTTCGCGGCCTTGGCCAGGAGGTCCTTGGCGGTGTTCACGTGGTCCGGCTCGATCAGCGACTTGCCCGTCGGCTTGCCCTGTGCCAGCAGGAACGTGTAGGCCATCGCGCCGCCGATGAGGATCGTGTCGGAGACCTCCATCATCTTGTTGATGACCTTGATCTTGTCCGACACCTTCGCGCCGCCGAGCACCACGACGTAGGGATGATCGGGGTTGGACAGCGCGCGCCCGAGGTACTCGATCTCTTTGCGCAGCAGGAAGCCCGGCGCGCGGTCCGCGAACTTCGCGGCCACGCCGTGGACTGAGGCGTGCGCGCGGTGCACGCAGCCGAAAGCGTCGTCCACGTAGCAGTCGCCGAGCTTGGCCAGTTGCGCTACGAAGTCCGGCGCGTCTTCCTCCTCGCCTTCGTGATAGCGCAGGTTCTCCAGCAGCACGACCTCGCCGTTCTTCAAGCTTGCCACGGCCTTCTCCGCCGGCGCGCCCACGCAGTCCTCCGCGAAGGCGACCGGCTTGCCGAAATGCCTGGCCAGCCGCTCAGCGACAGGCTTGAGCGAGAGCTTCGGGTCGCGGCCTTCGGGCCGGCCGAAGTGGCTGCAGAGCACCAGCCGGGCGCCCTTGTCCGTGAGGTATCTGATGGTCGGGAGCGCCGCCACCACGCGCGTGTCGTCTTTGATCTCGCCGGTCTTCTTGTCGGTGCTGACGTTGAAATCAACGCGGCACAGCACGCGTTTTCCGGCCACATTCAAGTCTTCCAGGCGTTTGATTGCCATGGTGTCATGCCCCTCCTTGGCACAGTTAAAGTTGTTTCCAGCGGGGGATAGACTATCGTGCTGCCTGCGCGTATCAACAGCAAGGAGCGGCGCTGTGGAAGAGAACCAGACCGGCAACCCTGTGTTCGATTACCGCGCGCCGTTCCGCGCCGCGGCGGCACGTCTCCAGAACAGGCTCATCTGCAACGGCCTGGTCCTTTTTGTCGTGGCCGGCATCATCTTCATCTTCGTTGAGAGCACCAGCCTGGTGCGGTTGATTGCCGGCATCGCGAGCCTGTTCGGGCTGGGCTTGAGCGTCGCGGGGATTGCCTGGGGCTTCTACTGGCGCAACAAGATACGGGCGGAGTTCCGCACGCTCACCGCGAAAGCGCCCGCTGCCGGCCCGACAGCCAACGATCAGTAGGCAGCCGGCAGCTACTTCGTCCGCTGGCGTTTCTTGCCGTCACGCTTCGCGGCTTCCGCGTCGCCGTCGCCGGCGGGCATGCTGTCCGGCAGGATGGCGGAGAGCTTGCGGTCCATCTGGCGTTGTTCGTCGGCCAGCAGCACGTGCGCTTCGGTAATCCGTTCCTCCAGCTTGTCGCAGCGCTTTTCGAGCGCCGTCACGCGTTCGCCCAAGGCGGCGGTATCGTTTCTGGCCAGGCCCTTCATCTTCATCATCTCGCGGCGATGGTAGAACCATGTGGGCAGGCCGATGACGATCACGAGGAAGACGATCACCGACCCGAACACCACAGCGGCGAACAGCCACGTGCCATCCATGATACCCATAGGCGCTGCTTCCCGACGGCGGCCTCTCCCGACAACAGCATAGCGCATGCAGGAGCGCCGGGCAATCTACAACTTCGCGCGCTTGACAAGCCTGTCCAGCAGGCCGAGCGCCTCCATGGGCGTCAGGCTCTCGGGATTGAGCGCGCGCAGGTCGTCGAGGAGTTGCTTCACGGCCGGGTCCAGCATCTGCGCATCAGGCTCGAAGAGCTCCAGTTGGCCGTCGTGGGCCGCGGGCGTGAGGCGTCGTCTGCCGAGCACGCCGGAGCGGGACGCCGGCCCGTTGCTCGCGCTGACCTGCGCGCCGCCCTCGGTCATATGCTCCGCCCGCTTGGCCGCCGCGTCTTCCAGTTCCTGCAGGATGACACGGGCGCGCTCCAGCACCGGCGCGGGCACGCCGGCCAGCCGCGCGACGTGCAAACCGAAGCTGCGCTCGCTCCCGCCCGGCACAATCCGATGCAGGAACGTGATCTCGCCCTGCCACTCCTTGACCGCGGCCGAGGCGTTCTTCACGCGCGGCAGTTCGTCCTCGAGCGCGCACAGTTCATGGTAATGCGTGGCAAACAGGGTGCGCGGCCTGGCCGGGCCGTCGTGCAGGTACTCCACCAGCGACCAGGCCAGGCTCACCCCGTCGTAGGTGCTGGTGCCGCGGCCGACTTCGTCGAGGATGAGCAGGGAACGGTCGGAACAGGCGGCGAGGATTTCCGCGACCTCCGTCATCTCCACCATGAACGTGCTCTGCCCGCCGGCAACGTCGTCCGCCGCGCCGACGCGCGTGAAGATGCGGTCCACCAGCCCCAACTCCGCTTTCTCGGCGGGCACGAAAGCGCCCATCTGCCCCAGGATGACGCACAGCGCCGTGGCCCGGATATACGTGGACTTGCCGGCCATGTTCGGGCCCGTCAGCAGCAGGACCTGCGGCAGCGCGTCCGCGTCCGCTTTCGCCTTCTTGCCGTTGGTGCGGAGGGCTTCGAGGGCCACGTCGTTGGGCACGAGTTCGCCCCTGGGCAGCGTGTCCTCCAGCACCGGGTGGCGCATCTGCTCAAAGACGAGCTTGCCGGACGTGGTGATGACCGGGCGGACGTGGTTCTTCTTGTGCGCGATTTCGGCCAGCGAACACAGCACGTCCAGTTCCGCGAGCGCGCGGCCCGCGGCGTGCAGCGGTCCCGCGGACTCCGTCACCGCGTCGCTTAAGCGCAGGAACAGTTTCTGTTCGAGCGCGCGGATTTTCTCTTCGGCCCCCAGCACCTCCGCCTCGTGTTCCTTCAGCGCCGGCGTCGTGTAGCGCTCGGCATTGGTGAGCGTCTGGCGGCGTTCGTAGTCGCTGGGCACGAGGCGCTGATTGGCGCGCGAAATCTCGAGGTAGTAGCCGAAGACGCGGTTGTAGCCGACCTTGAGCGAGGCAATGCCGGTGCGCGCGGCTTCCGCCGCCTGGAAGCTGGCAATCCACTCCTTGCCGCCGCTGGCGATGCCGCGGAGGCGGTCCAGTTCGGCATCCACGCCGTCCCGGATGAGACCGCCTTCGTTCAGGGCGTTGGGGCAGTCGTCCTTGAGCCGGGCGGCGATCAACTCCGCGACAGGCTCAAGGCCCGTCAGCTTTGAACGGATGTCGGCCAGACAGGACGACTGGTCGGCAGCCGCGTGCGGCGCGCCGTCGGTGACGGGCGCGAGAATCCCCGTGCCGCGGTCAAGCAGTGTGTGCAGTTCGGGCAGGCGCAGCAACGTGTCCTTGAGCGCCACCAAGTCGCGCGGCGTCGCGCGGCCGGAGAACAAGCGCGCGGAGATGCGTTCGAGGTCGGCCAGGTCCCGGATGCGGGCGCGCAGGCTCGCACGCAGATCGAAATCCTCCACGAGATGCGCGACGGCATCGTGCCGCAGCCGGAGCGGCTCGAGCTCGCGCAGCGGGCGGATGAGCCAGTCGCGCAGCAGGCGCCCGCCGGGCCCCGTGCAGGTGCGGTCAATGGCCCACAGCAGGGAGCCCTCGAAGCCGCGGTTGCGCAGCGTTTCGACGAGCTCCAGACTGCGAATGGTGCAGTCGCCCAGGGCGAGGTACTTCTCGGGATCGAAGGCGACGGGCGGGCTCAAGCGCACCTTGCCGCCGGCGAAGGTCTCGTCCAGGTAGCCGACCAAAGCTCCCGCGGCGGCCGTCGCCAGCGGCAGGCTGCGGGCCAGAGACTTCATCGCTGCCGCCCGGGACTTGTCGCGGCCGTTCTGGCTGAAGCGGCTGACGACGCGCTGGTGAGCTTCCTTTCGCTCGAACGCCGCGCCTTTCAGCCGCGCCACGGCGATGCCGCTGGCCACGCCCTCGGGAAGCAGCGGCGGGGCTTCCTGGCCGGGCGGCAGCGGCGGGTCCTCCGGCAACAGGCATTCGCTGGGAGCGAGGCGCGCGAATTCGGACCGCAGTGCGACGTCGCCTTCCAGCTCCTGCACGAAGATCGTGCCGGCGCCGAGGTCCGCGACTGCGACGCCGTAGCGTGGCTGCTCTCCCGCGCTCCCGCCGGCTGCGAGCGCGGGTGGCGCGGCGGCGGCGGGGAGGACGGCGAGCAAGCGGTTGGCCTTGCGCGCTTCCAGCAGGTTGTCTTCGAGCACCGTGCCGGGCGTGACTACGCGCGTGATGTCGCGTTTCACCAGGCCCTTGGCCTGTGCGGCATCCTCCGTCTGGTCGCACACGGCGATCGAGAAGCCCTGGCGCAGCAGACGCGCCAGATACGGTTCGGCGGTATGGAACGGCACGCCGGCCATGGGTATGGCGTCGGCGCCCTTCTGGCGGGAGGTCAGCGTGAGACCCAGCGCGCGCGCGGCCGTTTTGGCGTCGTCGTAGAAGAGCTCGTAGAAATCGCCGATACGGAAGAAGAGGAGATGGCGAGGGTAGCGCGCCTTTGCGGCCTGGTACTGCTTCATGATGGGAGTATCAGACGGGGAAGGCGGGCTTGCGGGCGCAGTGCCGCTGGAGGTGTCGCCGTCTGGAGTGCTCATAGCGGGACGCAGTTTCAAGTTTTGTGCCGGGAGTTTCAAGTACAGGTCGGTGCGGTGGTGGGTGTGGTGGGCCGCCCTACGCTTGTTTCTCGATGACAGTCTGCGAAACTTTAGCGTCAGAGAGCGTGCCAGGAGTAGCTGCCGTGCCAGATCCCGCACCGCCAACGGAGCCGACAGACGCCAAACCGAGAGTGATCTCGGCGGCTATCCGGCCAGCTCCTGACGAGCCCGGCGTGCGGCCATTGCCCTGGCCGCCGTGGGCCGGCCGCCACGGTTCGGTGCGGGCGACTGCGGCAGTGGTGGCGTTGTGGTGTCTGTGCGTGGTCCTGGCGGCTGCGGCGGCAAACCTGGGCGCCAGGGATGCCACGGCGGCCCCGCTGCCGTCCACCATCCTTGGGAGCGTTGCGCTGCACCTGCCCTGGACGCTGGCCGTGCTGTGGCTGTTGTACGGCGGACTCGGGTACGGCTTGGCGTTGTTACTCGTGTGTTGTGCGTCCGCCGTGACCAGCCAGCGTGCGGCGCACCCGTGGTTCAGCGAGCCGTTGGCGCTGGTTGTGTTCGCGGGCCTGCAGCACGGGTTTCCGTTCAGCACATCGTTGCGGGGCCTGCCGTCCGCCGGCTTGTTCGCGTTCGCGGCGTTCTGTGGGGCCGTGGCGTTTTCGATGGCCGGGACGATAACCGGAGACAGGGACACGCTGGCCTTCTGGGAGCCGTTCTGGTTCGCTCACTTTGCCCAGGACCTGGTTGTCACGGCCCCGCTGGCGTTCCTCCTCGGCGCGTATCTGGAGGGACGCAAGCGCGCGGCCTTCGGGTCGCTGCCGCCGGCTCGGAGCACTCTCAGACACCAGGCGCTGGCTCTTCTGCTGGGCCTGGCGTCGCTGATTGCGTTCTGCGTCAGTTGGGTGCTGGCGGCCGACAGGGTGGTTGACCTGGCGATCAAGAGACATGTGATGGACCCTTACGCGCGCGCTGGCCTCGAAGAGGCGCATCATGCAACGGCGTCGCGGAAGGCGGCCCTTGTGGCGCTGCTGCTGGGGGCGGTGTGCAGCGGCGCGGCGTTGATCATCACGCTGTTGCGGCGTTACCGGGAGGAACTGCGGGCGGAAGTGCGGCGCAACACCGAGGCGTTCCGCCGCCGCCACACCCAACTGGCGGGCCTGCAGCAGGTCACCGAGTCCGTCAACCGGAGCCTGGATCCCGATGCCGTGTATGCCGAGGTGGCGCAAAGCATGGCGCGGCTCACCGACGCCGCGCAGGCCACCGTGTATGTGCCGGACCTGCGGGACACGAATTCGCTGCGGCTGGTGAAGGAAATTTGCAGGCGTCCCGAGCGTTTTGACCACCGGCGGAAGCTGGCCATAGACGGTTCGATCACCGGCCAGTGTTTCCGCCGCGGCTCGATCGTCACCGTGCCCAACAACCTCCCGGTGTACATAGACGCCGAGAACGTGCGGGCGCAGTTCCAGCAGCACAAACTGGAATCGCTCCTGGCGGTGCCGATCACCGGCGAGCGCGGGATCCTCGGCGTCGTCAGTCTCACCTTCGACCGCGCCTACGCCCCGGATGAGGAGGAACACCGCCTCTTCCGGCTGATTGGCCGGGCCGTGGGCGCGGCGTTGGAGCGCGCCGAGGTCCACCTGCAGGCGCGCCGTTACGCCGGGGACCTGGGCGGCCTGTACCGTTTCAGCCAGCAACTGGCCGGCGAAAGCGACGAGGCGCAGTTGCTGTCGCTCGCGGCCGGAGCGGCTCGGCGGCTGCTGGGCGCGCAGGCGGCGGCGGTCTTCATGGCGTCGGGCGACGGCGCCTCGGATCGCTTGAGGTGCGTGGTGTGCGATGGCGTTCCGGAGAAGGCCGCGCTGGCGGGGCGCACGGTGTTCAGGCCGCACGACACGGGGCTGCTCGCCGAAGCCGTGCGGGAGGTCCGGACGGTGGGCGTTGGCATCCGCTCGCTGGCGGGACCGCAACTGCTCGCCGGCGGCTGGGAGGAACGCAGCGTTCTGGCCGTGCCGCTGCCCATCGTTCCTGACACCAGCGCCGGCGGGGCGCTGCCGCGCGCTGTGGACCAGGTCTTAGAGCGTGCAGACGCCACGCCGGTGGCGGCCGGAGCGCTGGTGCTGATCTTCGAGGGCCACGAAGCCATCGGCCTGGAGCGGGTGGGCCTGGCGGAGGAACTGGTGCGCCAGACCGCGGCGGGCTTGCGGCGCGCGCGGCTGATCACGCAGACGCGCCAGCAGGCGGCGGAACTGAGGCTGCTGGAGCAGATTGGCCGTTCGCTGGGCCAGCGTCTGAGCATGTCGCACGTGCTCGAGCAGACGGTCCAGAATGTGAGCAAGATTGCGCCGCTGAAGCTGGCTGCGATCTACGTGCTGGACCAGGCCAGCCAGATGATGCACGTGCGCGCGTGCAACCTGCAGTTGACCGACCTGCCGTCTTTTTCCCTGCGCGTTGCCGCCCCGTCGCTCGTCGGGACGTGCCTGCGGGAAGGCCGCGCGCTGCTCGTGCCCGATGCGCAGGGGGACCCGCGCTGCAACCAGGAGATGGCGCAGCGGCTTGGCGCCAGGGCTGCGGCCTGCATTCCGCTTGGCCCGGCGGCGCAGCGTTTTGGCGTTCTGCTGGTGGCCAGGCCGGAGCCGGGCGAGTTTGAACGCGACGAAGTGCGGCGGCTTGAGCAGGTGGCGCAACTGGCGTCGGCGGCCATTGAGCGTGCGCGGGTGTACGAAGACGCGTGCCAGCGCGCCGACGAGCTGATCCTGCTGAACGAGGTCGGGCACCTGCTGGTGGAGAGCCCGGCGCTGGAAGGCACGCTGCTGCGCATTGCGGAACTGGTGTGCCGGAACTTCCAGCTTGCCGGCGCCGGCTTCTTCGTGCTCGACGAGGCCAAGAGCGGTCTGGCCAGCCGCGGCGTCTTCGGCGCGCACTCGCCAAAGGTGAAGCAACTGCACATCCCGCTGGGCACGAACGACGTCACGACGCAGGCGTTCCGGCAGAATCAAGCGCTGGTGGTGGAGCAGGCGGCGGCCGACAAGCGCGTGCATCGGATGCTGCTGAAACTGCTGCCCGGCGCGGTCTCCGGCGCTGTCATCCCCATGGCCGGGGCGGGCGGACCGGCCGGGGTGTTCGGGGTCTGGAACGACCGGCCGCATGTGTTCCAACCGCGCGAGCTGCAATGCCTGGGCGGCGTCGCGCGGCTGGCCGCCGCGGCCGTCGGGCGCGGGCAACTGGTGCAAGCGCTGCAGGCATCGGAGAACCGGCTGCAAGAGGTCGTGGACGGGATCCACGCCCTCATCGTCAGCCTTGATACACAGGGCAACATTCTGAGCTTCAATGCGACGGCGGAGCGCATGACAGGGCTGAAGCAGGCGGAGGTGCTGGGGCGCAGTCTGGCCGGCGTGGCGGGCTTGAGCGCCGCCGAGCGCGCCAAGCTGGAGGGGGCCATCGCGCGCGCGTTCGCGACGCTCGACTGCAGCGAGCAGCTCATGCTCAACTGGGCGTCGCGCGAAGGGGGGGAACGCAAGATTCGTTGGCGCTCCAGCTTCCTGCGCGGCGCGGACGGCAGAGTGACCGGCATGGTGTGTCTGGGCGTAGACATCACCGAGCAGACGCTGCTCGAGGCGCAACTGCTCCAGGCCCAGAAGATGGAATCCGTGGGCGCGCTGGCGGGCGGGATGGCGCACGATTTCAACAACCTGCTTGGCGGCATCATCGGGCAGTGCGCGCTCGGGCGCGCACAGACGAAGGACGAGCGCACGCTCGCGTCACTGGCCGCCATTGAGGCTGCCGCGCAGCGCGGCGCGGACCTGACCTCGAAGCTGATGGCGTTTGCCCGCAAGTCCGTGCTGCAGCCGCGCGCCGTAGACATCGGCGCGCTGATCCAGGAGACCACGGCGCTGCTGGCGGGTTCTCTGCCACGAACCATAGAGGTCGCGTCCCACGTGGCGCCGGCCCTGCCGCCGGTGCACGGCGATCCCACGCAATTGCAGCAGGTGCTGCTCAATCTCTGCGTCAACGCGCGGGACGCCATGCCGCAGGGCGGCAGGCTCACGATCTCCGCCATGCCGGCGCCCGCGCCCGTGACGGGCGCGATGTCCACGGCGCCGGGAGTGATCGTCGAGGTCGCGGACACCGGCACGGGCATGACGCAGGAGGTGCAGGAGCACCTCTTTGAGCCTTTCTTCACCACGAAGACCCCCGGCAAGGGCACCGGCCTGGGGCTGTCGGTGGTCTTCGGCATCGTGCGCAGCCACGGCGGCCAGATCACCTACGAGACCCAACTGGGCAAGGGCACGCGCTTCACTGTCCGTCTGCCGCGGGCCAGGCCGCCCAGCGGAAAACCAGAGGCACGAGGCGGCCAGGCGGCCACGCCCGCGGCGCGCTCGTCGCAGGTCATGGCGGCCCTGCCGTTCGCCGGGCAGGAGAAGGTGTTGCTGGTGGACGACGATGCCATCCTGCGCGAGACCGTGCGCCAGCTTCTGCAGAACCTGGGCTACACGGTGCGCACCGCGGCGGGCGGCGTCGAGGCGCTGCAACTGCTCGACGCAAGCCCGGCCTTCGCGCCCGCGGTCGTGCTGCTGGATGTAGTCATGCCGGGCTTGGCCGGTCTGCAGCTCTTCAAGGAGGTCCGCAGGCGTGTGCCTGCCGCGCCGGTGGTGGTGATGTCGGGGTACAGCGCCGACCAGGCGGTCATCTCGCTGCTCGAAGCCGGGGCGCGTGAGCTGATCCAGAAGCCGTTCACGCTCGAGACGCTCGCCAGCGCCATCAGGCGCGCGGTCGCGCACGAGGAGAGAGCCAAGGGCGGCGCGAGCGCACGGCTTTAGACGGCGCGGTAGAACTCCGCCAGAGCGGCCCCGCGCAGGGCCAGGGCGTGCGTCCGTTCCGCGCGCTCACGCGCCGCGCGGCTCATGTCCGCGAGCCGTTCAGGCGCCGCGAGCAGGCCGGCGATGGCGCGCGCCCAGCCAGCGGGGTCGTCCGGCAACTCGCGCATGGCGCAGGCCCGGTCTTCCGCAAGCTCGCGCAGGCCGGGCCGGTCCGCAACGATCAGCGGGACACCGCAGGCCAGCAGCTCCAGGGCGGCGCGCGAGGTGCCGTCACTGCCCGGCGTGAACACCAGCCCGAGATGGAATGTCGCGAGCAGAGCGGCGAGGCGCTGCGGCGCCTGCTCCGCGAAGTTGATGAACTCCACCCGCTCCTCCGACAGCTCCCGTTTTCCGTAGGCCTCGTGCCGCAGGGCGTCGGCGAGTTCCCCGCGCCCGACCAGGAAGCCCTTCCAGCGCGCCGCCGGCGGCAGTCTGGCGAAGACGTCCAGCGCGGCGCGCTGGCCGCGGTCGCGTCCCTTACGATCCCGTTTCCAGCGGCCGACGTGGACAATCCGTATCCCGCCGGACGCTGTGGCGCGCTCAGCCGGGCGGTACAGCGCCGTGTCCACGGCGGCATGGATGAACTCGCAGCGCCGGGCGCCGGCCCTGAGCAGGCGCGCGGCGTGGTCGCGGGCGACGCACACGCAGCCGTCGGGCTGCGAGGCCAACCTGCCGCGCAGCGGCCACGGCACGCCGGCGGGGTCGCGGTGCCAGGTTCGTACCAGCCTGGCCGACAGCATGCGGCCGAGCGCCGCTGCGGCCAGGAGCTGATCGTCGCTGCGATGGACGTGCAGCACGTCAACGGCGTACTCGCGGATCAGGCTGCGCAGGCAACGGACATCGTGGGGCAGGTGGAGCAACCGGAATGCGCCATGGCCCCGCCGCAGGGCGGGGAGGCATGGCACAGCCTCGGCCTGGCACGCGTGCGCGAGGCCCGAACCGCGGCGGGCAACGATGAAGGCGCGGTGGCCGGCAGCCACCAGCGCCCGAACATCGGTCATCGCGGCCGCGGCCGCGCCGGTCGGGCCGCGCCCTGAGCTGACGTGCAGCACATTCATGCCGAGTCATTTGTCGTTTGTGGGCCGCTTTTCGTCAACCGTCATTCGCGGTCATTCAGCCAGGACTGCCGCAAGTTCCACGGCGTCCGGCCGCGTACCCACCAGTCTGCGCACGAAGAACAGGAGCTCAGTGCCGTCCTGGTTCTTCTCGAGGCCGTGCTTGAGCTGCTCGATGAGGCCGGCCTGGCGCCTGGTGAACGGCACGCCTGGCGCCGGGGCGAGGCCGCCCAGGAGCAGGCGCTCGATGTCTTCCATCAG
>Ga0315282_10012748_pt1 | contig 12814 bp, 11 predicted proteins | sample YL17G07_20_MG_FD_203693 | JGI IMG/M metagenome (GOLD analysis project Ga0315282, IMG submission 203693) | Sediment microbial communities from Yellowstone Lake, YNP, Wyoming, USA - YL17G07_20 | ecosystem: Environmental > Aquatic > Freshwater > Lake > Sediment | place: USA: Wyoming | collected... | reverse complement strand
GGATGCCTTCGGTCAGGCGTTTCAGCAGGTCTTCAGCCCGTCCCAGATAAGCCAGAATAACCGGCCTGGGTTTTCCATTGATCCTTCGGGACTCCACAATGCTCCAGTAGAAATGTCCCCGGGATCGTCGTTTTTGAAGGGTTGCCATATTGGTGTATACATTACCAGATATGGCACACGATGTCAAGAACTATTTTTAAAAACGCTTCAATATTTCCTTAACATTGAAAAGAATCATATCGATTTGAAGAAAGGAGATTAAAATATTAAATCAGTGTATACGTAATCTAAATCAACATGGATTCGGTAACAGTGCGATATCAATATGGAAATCTTTTGCGCTTCTCAGTATCATGGTGCAGTCGTAATAAAGTCACGCTAGCCATCATATCAGTGGTACCCGGAGTCATTCCGACACCAGGCGCACACAAAACACCCGATTTTTCAAATCCGTCATAATAATCCTGCGGGAAATCATCTAAAAGAATTGTTGATATTTTTGCATCCACACATGCTTTATTGACTTCTGCAGCCGAACCTTTCTGCTGGTTCAATGGCCCCAACAAAGCTGGTTGACTTGGGATCGCGTACCGGAAACCCTTTCGCATCAGTCGTCGTCTGCGTGAAAACGCAACCGAGTTTTGCCTCTCGGGTTTTGGTCGATCCGTCGGGCTGCTTACCCTTGCGTCCTTTCAGTTCTATCTTGGTCATCGGCACTCCAGTCCCTTCATAGCATATGTACAGGATGGGGATGGTCTTATCAGACTGCAACGACTCGCCCTGCTGTATGCTCTCTTCCCGCTCTTGGTTCGACCAGGTCTCCATCTGTTGACCGATTCCTTCGGCCACGCGCTCGATATCCTTGGCACTCGCTTCTATCCCAGCGTACACCCGGAGGTCGTCGCGACCCTCCTTGAAGGTGGACTTACTTCCCGCTCGGGCCATCATTCGGCGTAACCCCGGCGAGCGCGTGGTCTCCACCACGTCCAGCTCCTCATCACCAGCATAGCACGTAGCTTTACAGACGGGTCAGTGGAACATCGAGCGCGAATAGGGCACAGGCCCGAGGATGGTTAAAAGCTCCTTACTCTTAAGACCTCCTTACTCTTAAGACCTTGACTTTCCATCCGTTTGCCGCACTCACAAAAAACTCCCCCCCGTCTTTGGCCAGAACCGATCCCCTCAAGGAAACCCGCAAGAACCTTGGCTCCGCAAGATAAGACCGCCGCCCTCAAAGCCGTTTCCCAAGCCTCCAAATCAGCTTCCTCGGCCATCGCCATCTTCTGAAGAATCTGTTTTACCTCCCTCTCTTGTTCAATGGCGATCTGAACCGTTTTTTCTTCCGCTCAAGCTCTGGCTCCTGCCTCTCCAGTTCTCCAAGCCTTGTCGTCAGCTGTCCGAACTCCCGGTAAAGGGCCAGAAACCTTTTGTGTTCGGCTACCTCCTTCCTGGCCTGCTCCAGTTCGGCCGGCGAGTTCACGCGTTGGCTGAACGTCTTCTCTCCTTCCCAGCGGGATAAAACGTAATAGGGTCCTCGAAGAACCGCCTCTTTCTTTGCTTTAAGATGAGCTTTGAAATACTGTTCGTTAATTGTGCCTTGTCTCATGGATCGAATCGAGCGCATCTCTGCGAGGATAGCGTTGCGTCGAGCTTCCAACTCCTGGATAGGGTTCGTAGAGGTCATCTCATATTGTAAATTATAATCTCCAATAACATGCTAAAAATAAAAAACAATGCTAAAAATCCACTTCTATGTCCCAGGTCCAGCAGAAAACCCTCATGCTAAGTCTAACTCTGAGTGTGGTTGAATAGTTGGGGGAAGGTCACCTCATGATAACCTCCTGGAGACGATCAACCAGAAATTCCGCCCGACCTATTTCCGCTTTGTCATTGCTAAAAAAACATACACCGGAATGACCGAGCGCGTGCCGGTTATTGCGACGGGGAACATTTTGTTGGTCCACGAAAAGACGGATGAAAAGGTCGCTTACGGGATCATCAAGGTCCCCTTCGAGCACCGGGATGAACTGATAACCGTTCACAAGGAGGCCGAAAAAATCACCCTGGCCAGCGCTGGGAGAGGGTCTGGTATCCTTTTCCTTCCTGGAGCCATCAAGTACTATCAGGACCAGAAGGTCTGCTCGGAGAAATAAGACAGGGCCAATCGAGAAAAGACGGAACCAAAGATAAACCATCATGGAGTCGAATAATCGGCCTTTTACGATAGGCTTTATCTTCTGGTCTTCCCGATTCATCCAAGGATCAAGGCCACAGTGAAGTCAGAGAGGCTTATGTTGGGCGACACCACCACTCCGCTGTCGAGTTTCCACAGAGCATGAGTGGTGTTATGGCGCTTCAGTTCTCCGATGATATCCACCCCTCTTCTCTTCGCTTCTTCCATGGTCTGTCCATCTACAATCCCCCCGGCAAGGCAGGGAATGTCTGTCGATCCATCGGAAAACTGGAAGCCAGGGCCGTCCGTCCCGTCCGTATCCACCGAGGCGATAATGATGTTTTCGCTCCCGGCAATCTTCAGGGCGGCCGTAAGGGCGAATTCCTGGTTTCGCCCGCCGATCCCCTTTTCCTTCCCCACAGTCACGACCATCTCCCCGCTGGAGAAGAGGGCACAGGGAGGTTCGAAAGGCTGCCCTCTCCTTTCGATGGTTTTGGCCATGGAGGCCATGTAGATTCCCGCCTGGCTGGCTTCAATCTCCCCCAGTGCATCGGCCAGCATCACTGGCTTGAATCCCAACTCTTTGGCCTTCCGCATGGCGGCCAGCAGTTTTCCGCTCTCACGGTAGCCGGGCATGAGGCCGAAGATACGGAAGGACATCTTTTCGAAGTCTCCGGCTTTTAAAGTCTCCTCCCCTGGGTCAGCCTTCTCCAGACGCTTTCTGGCTACCGGAGGGATCGCTTCCAGGGCATCGTACTTTTTCAGATTATCCATGGCATCCTGAAAGGTCGTACAGTCCGGAAGAGTATGGAGCCAGTAATTCTGATACATCCGCTGGTCGTATTCACCGGGATCGATGGCCAGAATATGGATCATTCTCGCCGGATGGAAATACCGGGAGATCCGGCCTCCTTTCATCCGGTCCAGATGGTTGCGAATCGGGCTCAGGTCCCTCGTAGACACCCCGCGCTCTATCTGCATGATCAGGGTGGTTTTCCGCAAGTCCTCGACGGTCAATCCCGGGGCCGGCAGGGTCAGAAGAGAAGACACGCCATTGGCCACGCAGGTGAAGACCAAGTCTTTGTCCGTCAGGTCCCGGGCGAATTCCAGAATTCTCTCGCACCCCCGAACACAGTCCTCGTCCGGCAATGGATGTCCTCCCAGGGTAACGCCAATCCTCTTTAGGATTACAGGGTGTCCCTTCTTATCGATCACATGGCCGCCGCTGAGCCGGTCACCCAGCACTTCCTCTATAGCCTTGGCTGCGTTCTGGATCCCCTTGCCGGCTCCGACGACGTAAATTTTCTTAATCCGAGATAGGTCGAATACCTCATCACCGGTGCGGGGGGATCCGGTGGGTTCGAAATCCTTATACCCGACGATTAGCTTCCCGTCTTCGACTCGAATGAGCTTCCGGGCGTTGTGGTAAGGGTTCGCTGCCTGCAGGCCTGCTTCCAGAATCTGCACCATGGCTTTGCGGCCAGGCAGGTTACCTGAAGAAAGAAGGGTTTCCATGTTTTGAATTCTAGTTTCCATGGTTGCTCCGAAATTTTAAAAGGGTCCGCGGATTCAGAAGAATTATAGTTTCAAGTTGAAAGCAAAAACCTTAGACTTGGAACCTGTAACTTGAAGCTGTTCTATTTGCTGGCTGCCTTTATTACCCGATGTCCGGCGTATTGAGCCTTACTTCCCAGCTCCTCGGCGATGCGGAGAAGCCGGTTGAACTTGATGATGTATTGCAGGTTGAGAGGGCCGGTTTTAAACTGGCCGACACCGTCCAAAACAGAAAGGTCGGAGATCGTGGTGTCTTCCGTTTCGCCCGAACGAGTACTCGCCATGACTCCATATCCCGCTTCCTTAGCCATGCGGATTGCTTCCATCGTCTCGGTCAGGGTCCCGATCTGGTTGGGCTTGATGAGGACAGCATTGGCTGCTCTCATCTCAATTCCTTTGCGGATGCGGACCGGGTTGGTAGTAAATAGGTCATCTCCGACCAGCTGGACTCTGTCTCCAATCCGCTTCGTCAAAGCCTGCCAGCCCTCCCAGTCTTCCTCAGCGAGCCCGTCTTCAACACTGATGATGGGGTATGAGGATACCCATTTGGCCCACAGGTCCACCATTTCCTCCGAAGTAAGGGTGCGCCCTTCGCCCTTAAGCAGATACTTTCCATCTTCATAGAGTTCAGAGGTTGCTGCATCGATCCCGATGAATACTTCTTTCCCGAGGTTGTAGCCCGCTTTCTCGATGGCGGCGGCGATGACCTCCACTCCTTCCTGGTTGGACCGCAGGGAGGGAGTCAGCCCGCCTCCCCGCTGCATGATGGTATGCCCCTTCGCCCGGAGGACCTCTCTCAATGCCTGGTAAATCAAGGCTCCGGACTGGATCGCTTCCTGAAAAGTGGAAAGGCCGGAAGGGATCACTAGATACTCCTGGAAATCAACCGTACTCTGGGCATGCGCTCCGCCGGCAAGCATATCGTAAACCGGAACGGGCAATCGGAAAGGCCCTTGTCCTCCCAGATAATGGAACAGGGAAAGCTTTTTACTGGAGGCTGCGGCATAGGCGGTGGCCAGGGAGACAGCCAGAATGGCATTCGCCCCCAGTTTGCTCTTATTGGGGGTTCCATCCAGATTCAGGAGTTTCTCATCAATTTCTTTCTGCTGGGTCGCTTTCATGCCTTTTAACGCCGGAGCAATAACATTGCGGACGTTTTCTACCGCTTTGACGACTCCTTTGCCTCCGAAGCGCTCGGGATCTCCATCCAGCAACTGGATGGCCTCGCTTCTTCCTGCGCTGATGCCCGCAGGAACGCCCGCCTTCCCGTAGCTGCCATCCGCCAGGAAAACTTCGGCTTCAACCGTGGGGTTGCTCAGGAAGTTCAGCACCTCACGCGCCCAAATTCTCTCAATCGTATCCGCTTTCCCCATTGTTTATCTCCTCTCTCTCCCCCCTCACCCCACGCCTATTCCCCTGCATGGGGAAGAGGAGAATGATAAAGGGAAGAATAAAATCTTTAGGACGGCCAGTTATCCAATCGCCCCCTCACAGATGCCGGCGTAATGTCCCCTTTTTCTCCTTTTTTTTTCAGCTCATTGGCAATTTCTCTTCGTTCAAATGTATCGGAGAACAGCACATCCCGTTATATCATTCCCTTCGGAATGAGCAGCTCCTATGATGGTCAGTTAATCCTGTCGATCCTGACGGCGCATCGGTTGGGGCTCAGGCCCACCCCCACACGGTTCAACTCCTCCACGCTCAGGTGGCAGTAAATCTTATGCTCGTCTCCCAGATCCACCTCCGGAGGTTCGGCAGTCTCGCAGATGGGCCCGATTTTATAGGGGCAGCGGGTACGGAACACGCAACCCGACGGCGGGTCGATGGGACTGGGCAAATTGCCGCTCAGACGCAGCCAGTTGCGCTTGAGGGTTGGGTCCGGCCGTGGCACGGCCGCCAAAAGCGCTGCCGTGTAAGGGTGACTGGGCGGCCGGAAGACCGTCTCAACCGGTCCGAACTCCGACAGCCGTCCCAAGTACATGACTGCCACGTAATCCGAAAAGAAGCGCACTGTACTCAGATCGTGCGAAATAAGCAGAATCGCGCTGTTGTGCTGGCGTTGGATCTCCAGAAGGAGGGTGAGGATGGCCGCCTGGACGGAGACGTCGAGTGCGGAAACGGGTTCGTCGCAGACTAATATGACGGGGCTGCCGGCGATGGCCCGGGCGATGCCTACGCGCTGTTTTTCTCCGCCGCTCAGTTGGCGGGGATATCGTCCGTAATAGTTCGCGTCGAGCCTGACGGCTTTCAGCAGCCGGATGACCTCTTCGCGGACCTGCTTTTTTGGCAGGTCGGTGAGTCGTTGCGCCACCTCGGCGATCTGATCGCCAATGGTGTAAGAGGGATTCAAGGTGCCTTCCGGATCCTGGAACACCATCTGAATCTTGCGGATGGTTTCCTTGTCGCGTTTCTCCACAATTCGGGTGATGTCGATCCCCAGGAAGTCGATCTGGCCTTCGTTCGGTTTCTCAAGGCCAACGATGGTTTTGGCCAGAGTGCTCTTGCCGCAGCCCGACTCGCCCACGATCCCGAGCGTACAGCCGCACTTGAGCTGGATACTGACGTTGTCTACGGCCTTCACGTAGCGCCGTTTCTCGGCGCCGAAGAAACCCTTGAGCGACGTGAACGGCGCAGGGTAATAGGTCTTCACGCGATTGACCGTTAGCACTGGTTGCTTTTCAATGGCCGAATTTTCCGAAGTCCCGGTCCTGGGTTGCAAGTCCTCCTGCCAGGGCGCGCCAGCCATCCAGTCCGCCGAGCGGAGGCAGCGGCTGAGGTGACCAGGTGTGAGTTCGATTAGCGGTGGAGGGGCTTGTCGGCACTTATCGATGGCATACGCGCAACGTGGCCCGAACACGCAACCCGACGGCATGTTGTAACGGCTGGGCAACTGGCCGGGAATTGGGTGCAGAGTGAGCGTTCCCCTCGGGGCATCCACGTTGGGCAGGCACCGCATCAGGCCGACCGTGTAGGGGTGCAGGGGTTCCTTGTAAACAGTCTCGGCCGACGCCAGTTCCACCAGTTCCCCGGCATACATCACAGCCACTTTGTGGGACACACGAGCGATGACGGCTAGATTGTGGCTGATGAAAAGAGTGGCGGTGTTGTACTTCTGCTGCAACTCCCCGATCAGGTCGAGAACGGCCGCCTCCACCGTAACGTCGAGGGCGGTGGTCGGCTCGTCCATGATCAGCAGCGCGGGGTTGTTTAGCAGCGCCATTCCGATCAAAACCCGCTGTTGTTGACCGCCCGAAAGCTGGTGGACGTAGCGGTCCAGTACGCTCTCCACATCCGGCATGCGGACATTTCGCAGCACCTCCAAGCAAGCCTCACGGGCTTGATCCTTGGACATGTCCCGATGCGCAATCAGGGTTTCCATCATCTGTTTGCCGATGCGCATGGTTGGGTTCAGTGCCGACATGGGCTCCTGGTACACCAGAGCGACGTCACCTCCGCGCAGGATGCGCAACTCCCGTTCGGTGCGGTTGCGCATCTCCTCACCCTTGAAGAAGATGCTACCGCCGGATATGTAACCGTTCCGCCCCAGGTAGTTGACTAGGGCGAAGGCTACGGTGGTTTTGCCGCATCCGGACTCTCCCACAAGGCCCAGGCTTTCGCTACTGTGGATCGTAAAGGATACGTCGCGCACCGCGGTGACGTCACCTCGACGGGTTTTATAGTTGACGGCTAGATTTTTTACTTCAAGAACCGGCTGTTCAGCCATGGTGTTTTCCGCTATCAATTACTAATGTGAACGCATTTAATTCCTGCACGTTTCTGTCCCCCCCCTACCCCGCTCGGGAGAGGAATGGTGAGGGGGAATCAAGCCGAATGTAACAGGTATTTGTTCGTTGATATTAGTACCGCATGGACTCCTCACGGAGACCATCCGCGAACATGTTGAGGCCGACCACCAGCGACACGATCGCCAGGGTTGCCGCCAGCACAGGCCATACGTTGCTTGTCATGTAGGTGTGGCCCTCCTGCACCATTCCGCCCCAATCCGGCGTGGGGGGCGGCAGGCCCAAACCCAGAAAGCCGAGGGTGCCAATGTAGAAGGCAGCGTAGCCCACACGCATCAGGAAGTCTACGATCAGCGGGCCGCGGCAGTTGGGCAGCACCTCTTTGAGCATGATCCGCCAGGACGAGTCGGAGCGAAGCCGCGCGGCGGCGATGTAGTCGCGGGTACGGATGTCCATGGTGAGCGCGCGGATCAGGCGGGCGATGCCAGGCGCGCCCCCGATGGTCATTGCCAGCACCACGTTGACCGATGAAGCGCCGATGGCTGAGATGATGATCATGTACAGCAGAATGACGGGAAAGGCCATCAGAGCGTCTAGTATCCGCATGATCACCTCATCGATCCAGCCACCGAAATAACCGGACGGCAGCCCCAGGATCAACCCCAGGAGGAAGGAACCCGCCACCGCGATCGGCGCTAGGATCAGAATCTGGCGCCCGCCGTATGCCAACCTGCTCCATACGTCGCGGCCGAGGTGGTCCGTCCCCAGAATATGGTCCGCCGATGGGCCCTCATTCAAGTGAAGATAATCTTGTTCCAGCGGGCCGTGAGTGGTGATGACGGGCGCCATGATGGCGACCACCACCCAAACAAGCGCGATGCCAAAGCCGGCCGTCGCCGTTTTGGACTCCCACAAAATCGATAGGCCGTTGCGGATTTTTTGCAAGAGCCCCGATGGGGTACCGGTTGCGACAATAGCTTCTGAAATCATAAACAGTAGCCTTTACTCGTAGCGAATTCGCGGATTAAGCAGGCAGTAGATAAAGTCGGCGATCAACTGGCTCCCAACGGCCAGGACGATCATCACCATGACGCCGGCCTCAATGGCATACACGTCTTTGTAAAGGGCCGATTGCAGTATGAAGTTTCCAAGGCCCGGAAAACCGAATACCGATTCTACCACCACCAGCCCTCCGATGAGCCAGTTGACGTGCAGCATGATGACTGTCACCGGGGCCAGCATCGAGTTGCGCAAGACGTGTCCCATCACCACCCGGCGGTAGGACAACCCTTTGAGAACGGCCGTGCGCACATAGTTGGTGCTTATAACCTCCACCACCGTGGCTCGGGTGATCCGCAGCACATAACCGATCTCCACCAGGCTGGCCGTCAGCACCGGCAGGATCAGCATCTCGGGTTGGGTGATGATCGCCATGTCGCTGGTATACGTGCACGTTGCGGGCAACAGTTTCAGCTTTATGCTTAGGATCATGATCATTATAATGCCGGTCGCAAAGTCCGGCGTGGCCGCTGTTACCAGGCCGCCAAACGAGATGGCCCGGTCCGCGGTCCGGCCCTCGTTCAGGCCGGCGATGACGCCGAGGAGGACGCCCAGCGGCATGGCCACCAGAAACGCCATGCCGGCTAGAATTGCCGAGTTGCGGATCTTTCGGCCGATCACCTCGAACACCGGCTGCTTGTATTGCAGGGAGACGCCTGCATCCGCCTGGATCAATCCCTTAGAGAGAGGGATGTAGTCCACCGGTGCGTCCTTGAACTTCATCCATCCGGAGTGCTCCAGCTGGTACTCGGTGCCTCCCCCCCCCTCGATCCAGAGTACGGCCCGGTTTTGATTATCCACACCCCAGAATGTCCTCCTGCCGTCCTTGCCGACGCGCCAAGCATCGTTATCCGGGACCTCGACCTTGCTGCCATCCGCCTGGCGGACCAGCTTGACCAGCTTGCCCTCGCGCATAGTCCACTGCACCAAACTACCGTCGTCGTCGACTGCCCACCACTGCTTAAAATTCTTAATCGTGCCCTGGGTCACCTGGATTCGCCTGAGCGGTTTGCCCACTAGCCGCCGGACCTGCCGGTAAGATCCGAACAGCCAGGAAATATACCGAATTGTCACCGGCCGGTCGAGACCAAGCTGATTCTCCATGGAGCGTTCCTGCTCCGGCGTGGCGTAAGTGCCCATGATGTTCCGGACGATGTTGCCGGGCGCGATCTCCGTGGCGGTGAACACTACCACCGATACCACCAGCATAGTGATGACCATCGTAAACAAACGTCGAATTGTATATCGTAACACGGCTTCCTTTTCTCAGGTGATTACTTGCGTCGACTCTCGATCCAGATCCGCTCCCACTGCACGAGGAACCAACTCTTCTGAAAATGCAGCGGGAGCGAATTCATCTGGCAATACTTTAGCATATCGACCACCACAGAAGCAGTCTCCTGCTCGATAGTGGTCTTCCCTTTCATTCCCATCCGGGGAAAGGCGTCGTGTATGTCGATCCGTTGGCATTCGTTTAAGGTTACGCCTCTTTCCACGCTTCGGAGTAAAGGGCGAACTCCTCGGGTGAGGGCTCGACACCGTGGAGCTTCTTGGCGGTGATGTTCCAAACGTTCATGAAAAACGGTGTGCAGACGCCGCCCCGTTCCTTCATGATCGTCTCTATCGAGCACATCACTTTGCGGCGCTCCTCGATGTCGCGAATGCCCGTGGCCTTCTCGAGCAGATCCTGGAATTCCTTGTCCACCCAATGGGTCTCGTTCCAGGGTACCAGGTTGCCTTTCTTATCTGCGGTATAGAGCAGAGGCAGAATCATCAAGGCCGACGGTCGGTGCGCCCACCAGTTAATGGACATGTTGAAGTCTTTCCAGCCGTCCCAGGCCTGGGTTGCCGGCATGGTGTTGAGAGTAATCCGGATGCCGGCGGCCTGAGCGTCTTGTTTGAGCGCCTGGGCGTACGCCATCGACTCAGGCCACTCGCTTACCACACACAGGGTAACGTCGATGCCCTTGGGATAGCCGGCCTCAGCCAACAGTTTCTTAGCCTTCTCGGTATCAAACGGATAGGGCTTAACATCGCAGTATTCGACATGGGCCGGGGCAACGTGGCTATCGTTGCCGATGCTCCCCTGGCCGTGCATTGCTAGCGCCAGGATCTTCTCCCGGTTGTGGCAGTGTTTCAGGGCCTGTCTGACCCGCACGTCCTTCCACGGCTCTTGGTCCACGCGCACTTTCAGGGAACGGGTGGCCGCCGTCGACGTGGCGACGATGTCGAACCGATTGTCGTTGCGGACCTGTTCCCAAATTGAGACCTTCGGTTCGATCACGGTGTCCACCTGTCCGGAGCGCAGGGCCGCCAACTCGGCGGCTGGGTCGCCGCCCAGCATGATCATCACGATTTCATCCAGATAGGGCAGCGGCTTCCCGTCCGCACCCTTGCGCCAGTAGTCCTTGCGAGCCACCAGGCGGCAGCGCTCGCCGACTACGTATTCCTTCATCAGGAAGGGGCCTGTGCCGATAGGCTCGCGGGTCATATCCCCTCCAAACCCCTTGGGCACGATTTGGGCGGCATAGTGATACAGGTGCTCGGGCAGAATCACGGAAGGGCTCTTCAGGTTGCAGACAACCGTGTAGTCGTCGATTTTCTTCTGGCCTTTGGGGTCCATGTAGCTCAGCGCTCCCAGCAGCGGAGAACCCACGCTCACGTCCAGCCACTGGCTGAAGTTGAACAGCACATCGTCAGCCGTGAAGTCTTTGCCGTTGTTCCACTTGATGCCCTTGCGCACCTTCAGGGTATAGGTCTTGAGGTCATCGCTGACTTTCCAGGACTCGAGCAGGTAGGGGTGTACGAAGCCCTTGTTATCGGTTCTGGTGAGGTATTCGAACACATTACGCCAGGGATTGCACGCACTGATCAGCGAGAACCGGGCGGGATGGTCTACGCGCTCGATGCGGGTTGCAGCCTTCAGGACACCGCCGCGTACGATCTTGCCTGGTGAGGCCGCCCGGGCTTTACGCACCGAGCCGAAGGCTAACAGTTCTGCAGCGCTCACCGACAGGCCTAGCAAGGTGGCCAGCCGCATAAAACCGCGGCGCGTCATGTTACCTTTGCGAAGTTCCTTCCGCGCTTCAAGAATGAGGGGATGAATGCGTTTCTCTTCCATGGTATTCTCCTTTCATTTAATTAGTTTAAAGATGAGTCATTGTTAGCGTGCCATATTGCCGGTGGCGCCGCCTCGCCCGACTTCCGGATTCGAATGAGGTGGTCCGTGACATCGACAAACCACCCAATCCTTAATAAATAAAGTGGGTGGCCTTACATCTTTTGACCTTTTCCCACCCCCTTCCTTTCGTCGCCTAGCGACCCCCGTCAGAAAGCCTACCCATGACCGGAATCCAGCGAGCCATTGTTTCACCGATGAGAAGATGAACCATCTACGATCGTTTTCTCAGTCAAAATGTAGTAAAAAATAGAATTTTTTGTGCGACGCTAGGGTAAATTCGATTTTTCAAGTTGGATCTGTATTACCTCATGTAAATAGGCCCAACAGTTTTTTCTCAAATCTGAGACTTATAAGTCAGAACTTGTGGAGACAGGAAAATTTGTCTTTACAGCTTCATGGTCTCCGGTGTCAATCGATTTTTCAAGGATGGATAGCGCCTCATCAGCTTCAACCAACTCCCGATGAAGCTGCAGAAAGGAACCCAACAATCGATCCTCTTAGAATATGAACTTCATAAATAACATCAACACGAAATAATACATTAGATATTATATTTTCTTAAATATCATACACGAAACGAAAAGCTTGTCAAGTAAAAAAATTTATGTCTGAAATTCCGCCATAAGAGGAGTAGAAAGTATTGTGGGAGAGGGGATTTTGGATGTTCTTAAGAGATGCAGAGAGGAGAGGCTGATTTATTCTTGTAGAACTTGGACATGAGTTTGATTCATACAGGAGGATCTGGCGGATGGTGGGTAACAGAAGAGCAGGGTCCTTTAGGACACAAGAAACAGGTATCCCTTTAACTTTCGCAAGACGAAAGCCTCCTGATTATTCGATCTCTCTCTGGAGCTGTTTGATCTTGAGGCGATACAGCTCCTTGGGAGTCATATCGAGAAGGTAAAACAGTTCCTCTACATCGACGATGCCATAGATCCCTTCATAGTAGATGATCATTTTATGGATGCTCTGGCCCCTGTTAGCAACAGCCTAAAGGGTATCAAAAATAGCAGAGTGGTTCCCGCCTAATATTCCTTCCTGGTTTTTCTCTAATCCAATTCTTCAAAAGATAGCATTACCATCCCTTGGTATAGGATGATCTTT
>Ga0315282_10012747_pt1 | contig 12814 bp, 13 predicted proteins | sample YL17G07_20_MG_FD_203693 | JGI IMG/M metagenome (GOLD analysis project Ga0315282, IMG submission 203693) | Sediment microbial communities from Yellowstone Lake, YNP, Wyoming, USA - YL17G07_20 | ecosystem: Environmental > Aquatic > Freshwater > Lake > Sediment | place: USA: Wyoming | collected... | reverse complement strand
ACTCCAACGCCATCAGAAATACCAAAACGGCTCATTGACCTAGAACTGCAACTATTCCATGACTATCATAGTGATGGTGCCAAACAAAATGACGAACCTCTCATCACTGATGCTACTTTTGACATTATGGATGAGAAAGGCAACAAAGTCCTTGCAGAAATCAAAGGCTACACCAATGGTATCTACAGGTTTGAGAATCTCACAGAAGGTGGAAAGTATCATCTAAGGTCTTCTGACAACAGTAAGCATAACTTTAGACATGTATCACTATCAAACGAAGAGTTTCATCCACTTGAACAGTACCAAATTGCTGCAAACCCCGATAGGATAAGACTGGAACTAGGCTTAATGAATGGATATCTAACACTACCATTCAAGAAAGGAACCTACTTCTGGATCAGCGCCTATTTTGACAGAGGAGGAGGTCGGAAACCAACTTACCCCCGACACAAAGGAACCGACTTTATGGTGCCTGAAGGGACTGAAATCCTAGCTTCTGCTCCGGGAATGGTCACGCAAGTAGACTATGCTTCAATGCCCGGCACTTTTATCACAGTGGATCATGGCAATGGCGGAAGTACCTCATACTGTCATCTAAGTCAGACTTCAGTACGCAACGGGCAAAAAGTCAAAAGAGGCGGGCATTTAGGGCTATCAGGCAACACAGGAAATGCCAGCGATCCTCATCTTCACTTTATACTTAATCTTGGAGGAACCCTATATCAACCCGCAAGGGATCCTTTTGATGACAAAATATCTGCTTGGACTAAGAATAATGCTCCTCAATATCCCATAACAGGCTAGCGAGCGCTCACCAAGGGATACGACAGCAAAATAGCTGGCGAGCGAAGACAACCTAGCACTACCTATTTTTCCAACAGGATTCTAGCATCATAGGGGTTGACCGTGAATTCAGTCCCCTCAATTCCAGTACTTACATCTCTATAAGTTCCCTTCGTTTGGATTTTGCTATTACTGCCAGAAGGATTCACTATTATGAGCCCATTTTCAAAAACCCTCTTGTATAATTGCCCTTCTTTTGCGTATTTCTGAGTTGGTCGACCTAGTTCAGCATCGTATTCAGGATACCACCACGATTTTCCATGCCCATGCCAGCCGTCGCCTTTATCGAATCCAAAGTAACCGTTGTCAAGTAATAATGTGGTTCCTAATCCCAGCCTCATTCTTCTTAGGTCATCATCTGTCGGAATAGCGTATTGGTAGTTCTCTCTATTTCTCTTATACTGTGTATCAACGCCTATCCAATGTATTCTTGGCGGTGGGGAAGGTTTGTTCATGTTGCGTTGATAGATTTCCCACATCTTATCCCACTTACTGCCGAAAGCATCGCCTAAAGCATTCTCTTGATAGTGACCATTGGCATATTGCCAGTAGGAAGAGTCATTTCTCCATTCTGCGCCAGGGTTGCCGATTATTATTACATCATCACCTTCATTCTCTCTTGTTGCCTTCATAATGTTGGTGACGCCCTCTCGCCAATCGATTATCGAAATGTCGGCATCGCTCAGAACACTGGTAAGCCAGCCGTTATCCCATGTAACGTCAAAGAAGACACCGTCGTAGAGACCAGTAGACAGAACTGATTCATGGAGAAATTTCACGATTTTACTAGCAAAGTCGCTCTTAGGATTAGGCGTTGCCAGTTCTGGATACCAAGGAACTGGATGCAGTCTTGAGGAAGGTGTCTTGGCTCCCTTTTTGTGAATCCACCAATCTTCAGTACTACCAGCGAGTAAACTCTGTTCTACCACTCCACCCGAACCACTAGGTGTCTTATAGAAGCCAAGTGAAATCCATGCAAGAATCTCTATGCCGGGATTAAGATTCCTGATTTGCCTTATAGCAGAATTAGCGTAGTACGCAGTTTCAAAATTCAAAGTCAAGATATTCCATTTTGAAAAGGATTGTATCTCCTCAGGCTTAATCTCATAGTGCCCATGATCATAATTAGCTACCAGAGGACATCCTTCTCTCAACTTAGGCTTTTGAGTGGTTGAGGGGCGGGGAGTCATAGTAGGGCTTGGCGTTGTAGTCTTTGGACCCGGTGTTGTAGTTGATGTGGTCTGAGTGGTTGGTGTAATCACGGTTGGCTTCTTGGAGTATTCATAGTATCCATACCCTGCAGCTGCAACTATTGCCCCTCCTACTGCAGCTGAGATGAACTTCCTCCTATTGACCTTAGACATTAAGCATCTAAAAGAGATGTACGATTATAGCTTAACAAACTTACTAATTCTATGCTCGTAAATGACCTAGTCTGTGATTGTTTATTCTATTGGTGGGAAATCGTCTTCTCGGTTATGGGATATAGCTAGCATACTTGTGGAAACTCTTTTTCCTACTGAACTTACCGCTGTTGGGTTCTGTTAGTTTAACGATGCTCCACTCTTGTGCTGGATTAGGTGGATTCTTTGGCTGATAGAACATATAGAGATAGCAAGCATGAAGCCCTCCAATACCATTGAAGATGTTTACATAGCGTTCAATATTTCGAACCTGTTCCTCTTCATCATATATCCCACTAGAAGACCATCCGGACCCACCATGCTCCCATGCACCAGGATATGTGCAGGATCCAAACTCAGCAACAATCACAGGTTTACCTTCACTTTTCAATTCCTGTAGACTACCAGCTATACCTTCTGCATAGTTAGGATCATAGTATTCGGTTGCAGATATGAATGGAACCTTAACCCTATCCCAATCTATTCTTTCCCAATATGCTGAAGCATAAGTTAGATCACCATTGAAAGATTCTCTAGCTGCATCCATAAGCTCTTCTACGAATCTATTTAGCTTCGAATGGCATTGTGGATCTTTCTGTAAATTCTTTCCAGCATTTGCCCATCTTAAGGGGTAAGTTTCCTCCTTGAATATGGCTCTTGAATCAAGCAGAAGCTCAAGACCTACTTGAAAAATAACTGCACTTGACTTTAACCTCAATTCTTCGGCTATCGGAGCGAATCTCCTAACACTATCTACATAAGCTTCCCAGGACTGATCAACATACCTAGGACCTAGAACAATTTGATCAAATCCAAGCTGGATAGCTCTCTCAGCAGCAGTCTTAATCTTTAGATCGAAAAAACCCTCGATTTTTAATCCATTACATTTAAGCTCATTTCTAATTATGCTAATACTCTCATCGATAAATGAATCATTCTCCGTAGGATGACCGAACTGGGGTTGACCGACCCCGAAAACAAGTCCTTTGATTTGAGTTTTGAACTTCTTCTCTGCATAACTAGGGTCATACTCGTCAACTTCAATGTCAGCGGAAGTCCAGTCGTTTGTCTTATCATCTCTCACTGAAAGTCTAACGTCGTGTTTGCCAGGTTCAAGTTTGGTTGAATAGTTCCAGTCTTGGGATACCGATTTATTGGCAATACCCCATTGACATGCAGGCTTGGAATTTCCAGAGTATTCTGTTAGATTCTTGAAGTCTATTGCTTGGTTCGGGTCCTGCAGAATGTACTTGGGTTTTGGACTGTAATCGAAGGCAGCTTTCAATGGTTTGGGAGTTGGCGTTTCTGTGGGAAGAACCGTAGGAGATGGTGTTGTAGGACTAGGTACCCCTGGGGACCAATAGTTCCTAGTCAGATATCCTATTCCAGCTGCTGCGACTACTGCTCCGCCTACTGCTACCGGTATGAATTTTCTCCTATTCATCTTACCTGACAAGAGCCATCCAGCATCAAAACTCAGACACTAGGCTTTATCTAGTTTCTCTAAGCGGGCGCCAGAGGCTCCACGAGTGCACGTCCAGCCTGAAATTCCTGCTCTGAACTCTTGCCTTTCATAGCCCTAGACCCCCCCCTATTTTCCGCTTAATTCCGCTTAACCGCGCTCTAACCCAAGAAGGAGCCCAGCGTCTGCACTGAAAAGCTTGATATGATTTGGCATTCAGATACTCTTGGTTTTCTTGTTAACGTACGAAAAGCTTTCATGTATTATTGAAAGTAGCCGCAGAATGCGTAAGCCTCCCTTGCCGAAGCTAACCGTGAATAGCTTTGAAAGGGGCGTCCAGATTTGGGACTTTGCTCCAGTCAAGAAATTCTTTTTCGAGAAATCTTTGATGTGGAATCCATCCTCCAATGTAGCAGTCTTCATTCCATGTTCTGCTTGGAAGCCGTATCCATATTCTCAAAGTCACAAGAATGGTTATCTCAAAGCTCTGCGCCCAAATCTGAATAGAGTCGACCTTTTTGTAGTGAGTGAGCCAATGGGCGTCGTTCCCTATTGTTACAGCGATGAATATCCTGTGGACAGCTACGACTACAATCCTTACGATTTCTTCATCGGAAAGCTTAGGAACCCCTTGGCTAGAAAGTCCGAAGAGATATTCACAGACCGACTAGCCATGTGGATTGGGAAATATCACGACCAATACCAGAAGCGGGTCTTGATACTGCCAAAAAGCTGGCATCTGAAAGTCTTCACAAAGGCGTTGGACAAGATAGGCATCCCACAAAAGCAATACTCCGTTATCTCCCTTAACGGTAGACCAAGTAACAGTGTCAGAAAGATCGTGGAGCAACTGCACAACATTGGATTCCAGTGAGAGGCGAGAATCATTTGGAAGAATCAGCGGTTAGGAAACATCTCCGACGACACCTAGAGAAGCTTGACTATGAAGTCTGGGATCAAGAAGAGAAGCAGATCATCCCGGGAGTAAGATCAGATCTCATAGCATCAACTAGAAGCCCACCAAGAAGAGTAATGGCTGTTGAGACAAAGGGGAGCCGTGGAAACGCGAAGCAGGCTGTTGGACAGGCTGCCACCTATTTGGTGTCTGACTTGATCAGTGAGAGTTACGTCGCAATCCCCAGAGACCTCTTCGAGCGATCTCAATATGTCAAGGATGTATGTGATGCGGTCGGTGTCGGATTGTTCACAGTAGACGATGACGGCAGAGTCATAAAGGAACAAGGCGCAGGAAGAAGTAACACAATTTCAAGCGCTTCAATGTGGGGTAACCGCAGAAACGGTGCACCAGACACCAGCCGCATAAATGATCTGAAGCTAGCTGTTCTTGCTGTAGCAACCGGATCTCAAACAGAAGAAGAAATAATCAACTACATTCAAAAGCGGAGAATAAATGTTAGGAACTCGAAGCCGATAGGTAAGGGATTTGCAGAAGTCTTTCTTCATGACGCCACCCAAATGGGTCTGACGATAAGGTTGGTTGACGGAACATACGTTCTATCTCCGCTAGGAAGGACGCTATTTGAGATCAACCCGAATCCCGTGGTCAATGAAGAAGAGAAAAGACTCCTCCATTCGTCCATCTTCAATTTTCCCACCGCTTACATGGTCTTTCGCATACTGCGACGGAAGGGAGCGCAGATGCACCCCAAACACATATTGGAAGAAGGGGCGAAGCTTGAAAACGAGATCGCAATGGATGGCGTATTTCAGACAGCGTTCCGAAGAAAATACCATCTTAACGAACAAAGGCTTGCGGCAACACTGAATCTCATGACAGATTTGGGCATATTAAATAAACGCAACTCAGAAGTGGAATTAGGGTTCAGAGAGCTGAAGTGAATATGGAGTTATCTGAATTACAGAAAGAGATGAAAGACAGATACAGTGACAAAGATCTACAGATGGGCTCAGCCTTCCTGATGAACGTCCTGATCGAAGAAGTTGGCGAGCTATCCAGAGCCACTAGAAAGGAAGCAAAGAGCAATATCGGTGAGGAAGTCGCCGACGTCATATTCTCAGCAATATCATTGGCAAATATCTTTGACGTCCAAGTAGAGCCAATACTGAAAGAGAAGTACCTTGACAGACCACTTTCAGAGGTTAGCAAGAAATGGACGGATGTTACATGGAAATAGACGCCACACGCCTAACGTCTTCCTAGCGTGAGTTTTGGCTAACCTCTTCTTCGCTTAATCACTACAACCGCTGATGCTATTACGAACAGCCCTGCCAGTGCTAAGTAGGGTGTCAGGATCTCAAGCTTATTCGTAGGAATAACGACGCCGCCGACAGGCTGGGAGGGATCATCCACCGTCAACGTGAACGTTGTTACATGTGTCTGGCTTCCAGCGCCCGTTACAGTCACCACGTAAGATCCTGGAGGCGTAGAGGCGGAGGCTGCAATTGTCAATGTGCTTGTGAATGTAGGGTTGCCTGATGGTGAATTGAATGATGCTGATGCTCCTGACGGAAGACCTGAAACAGACAAGGATACAGGTTTGGTCGAACCGGAGACAAGACTAACCGTAATCGCAATGGAGCCTGACCCGCCCTGTGTAACCGTTAACCCGCCCCCAGCACTAACAGAGAAGTCAAAGGGCGGTGTATAATCCTCCACCTTAACAACAATACCTGGATTCGTGTATGTTCCAAAGTAAGCGCACTGGTCACTGGGTCCAATAGCAGCTGAATGAAACCAGTTCTCACCAGTGTTGAGTGTTAATGCAGTCACACGTGACATGTCTGAGAGACGAACCTTAACAACAATACCTGGATCTGTCCATGTTCCGAAGTATGCGTAACTGCCACTGGAATCAATTACGGCTGAACGAAGAAAACCCTCTCCAGGGTTGAGTGTTACTGCTCCTACCTCCGTAAAGTCTGAGAGACGAACCTTAACAACAATACCTGGACTTTCACCTGTTCCAAAGTATGCGTAACTGCCACTGGAATCAATAACAGCTGAACGAAGCCAACTCTCTCCAGTGTTGAGTGTTAATGCAGTCACACGTGACATGTCTGAGAGACGAACCTTAACAACAATACCTGGATTCGTATTTGTTGTGAAGTATCCATACTGACCGCTGGGATCAATGACAGCTGAATAAAGATAGTTCTCTCCACTGGGGAGGGTTAATGCGCTTACCCTTGACATGTCTGAGAGACGAACCTTAACAACAATACCTGGAATCGTATTTGCTCCAAAGTACCCATACTGACCACTGGGATCAATAACAGCTGAAACAAGTTGGAACTCTGGACCGTTGAGTGTTACTGCTCCTACCTCCGTAAAGTCCGAGAGACGAACCTTAACGACTCTACCTGGAATCGTAAATGTTCCAAAGTATGCATACTGACCACTAGGGTCAATAACCGCTGAAGTAAGATAGTTCTCACCAGTGTTGAGTGTTAATGCAGTCACACGTGACATGTCTGAGAGACGAACCTTAACAACAATACCTGGAATCGTACTTGTTCCAAAGTATCCATACTGACCACTGGGATCAATAACAATTGACTGAACATAGTCTTCTCCAGGGTTGAGTGTTACTGCGGATGTTCTTGAGAATGCCATCGCGGACTCTGGAGGTAAATTGTGAATTGATTCGATTGCTAAAGTCAAGGCTAAAATCAAAATCAAGGATCTAACTGTTCTAGTGATCTTCCGACCGTGCACTAACATCGCATCTTGGAGGTTTAACCTCCAATTATCCTGGTATACAAAATATTTTCTTGAAATGCTTTGTGGTATTGAAATAGAGCCCGCCCTAACCCTAGATAACCCGCGCTAGCCCCAATATGACGCCCGGAGAATGGGTAGTTCAGGTCTGGATGTTAGAGTGCTCTTCGAAAAACAAAAGAACGTTTAAGGTCTATTACTCTGCTGCTTAACTTGAGATAAGAGAGCTGGATTAGATTGGCGCGCGCTGTGCTCTTGAGTAATGAAAAGCCTTTGTCTGCCTATTGGCTCCTGGTAGGTAGGCGCCTTCTTTAGAGTATCCTTGCTCAGTGATTATATGCTACAATCAAGCAAGCCCTTCGATATTCTCGAGTTTACCAGAAGGCTTGCGAAAAGCGTGACGAAAATGGATCGATTAGCGTGCGCAAGTTATCAACAAATGGTGGTAGTGCTCACCAGCTAAGGCACACACAATTCAACCGCGAAAGAGCTTAGGCAAGAAGTATCCAACTCGTTGTTTCAGGGCAGTTGTTGTCAGTCTTTTGATGACCTCCGAGTCACATGAGATCGATCTTGTTCCCATTTGGTGAGCATTCAGTAAGTCATATTGAAATGATCGTTGGGCATTGCAGTACAGAATCAGGATGTCTTGAAACTTCCGTACATGTGAAATGCCCTTGTTCTCCTCCTATTGTCCATGATTGAGAAATTAGCTGCTTTGTCTGGAACGAGTTCCCACGTGTTTCGTTGATAATAGTTATAGAGATAACATTCATCCACATAACCTAGATTACTGAAGATTTCCATGTATTTTTCGATGCAACGAGCTTGTGCTTCTTCATCATAAGACTTCTTCGGCATGTCTGGAAGCGCATGAACCCATGCTGAGCCACCATCCTCACAAGCGCCTAAGTAGGCACAGGAGCCAAACTCGGGAATTAGTAAAGGCTTCTTAATCTTACTAGCCAGAAGTCCTAGTCTCTTCAGACTTACTTCTGTTGCTCCAACAGCTCCTACTTGTGCGGCATCAGGTCTGTTCTTATCAAAATATTCGCTTGTCCCTATCATGTCCACATCTACTTTATCCCACTGAACGTTTTCCCACCATGCAGCAGCGTATGTCAGACGACCTTTGAAATATTTCCTTGCAACACTTGACATTCTATTTATCATAGAAGTTAGTCTACTGTTCCAGTCTGGAATAGCGTTCATAAGTTGGCCGACGTGTAGTGTTCGATAATTGTAGTCGTGACCAAAAATCGCATCGCTTTCTATACAGTACTCATTTCCTATTGACAATACGATTGAATCGGAATCGGTCCTTAGTTTCTCTCCTTCTTTGGCTAGCTCCTCAATGAATACACTGTATGATGACTCATCTCCGCCATAAAGACGAGTATGAAGTATGACACGTTTGTATCCCCTATTCAAAGCTAGTTTCGCACACTCTATTACTCGAAATGGAGGATAGCCAAAAATAATTATTCCGTTACATTGAAGGTCATCATGAATTACATCTATGTCTTCCTTGACCCTATCATCGGGCAGGTTAGTCATGTAGAACGGTGTATGACCTGGAGTATAGTTGATTCCTTTTATCTCAACATTCAAGCTCCTTTCTGGGTAGTCAGGTCCGTATTCATCAACTTCAATGTCTTCGCCAGTCCAGTCGTTTGTTTTGTTGTCTCGTACTGTTAATCTGATTGTATGTTTGCCTGGCGATAGCTTTGTTGAGTAGTCCCAGTTTTGAGAAGTAACACCATCAACACTCCATTCACACGCAGGTTTGTCCCCAGAATATTCTGTTAGGTTCTTGAAGTCTATCGCTTGGTTCGGGTCCTGCAGAATATACTTGGATTTTGGACTGTAATCGAAGGCAGCTTCCAATGGTTTGAAGATAGGCGTTTCAGTGTGAAGAACTGTAGGAGATGGTGTTGTAGGACTGGGTACAGCTGGGGACCAATAGTTCCTGGTCAGATATCCTATTCCGGCCGCTGCGACTACTGCTCCGCCTACTGCTGCCGGTATGAATTTTCTCCTGTTCATCTTACCTGACAAGAGCCATCTAGCATCAAAATTCAGACACTAGGCTTTATCTGATTTTTCTAAGCGGGCGCCAGAGGCTCCACGAGTGCACGCCCAGCCCAAATCTCCCGCTCTGAATTCTTCCCTGTCATAGCCTAGACCCGTGCGCTATCGAGTCTTTTCTAAAGCTGCGTCTATAAGATTCCAATTATTCAGAAAATCGGAGTAGTCCTCAGGCTTGTCTCTATCTTCTGTGACCTTGCTGCCCTCGATCTTGAAGTAGAATGTGTATTTGCCTCCAGATGTTGGCTTCTTTTTGGCTTTCTTAAGGAGAGTCTGTCTCGGGATAATTACGAACTGATTCTCAAAGCCCAACTTGTCCGTTAGACCGAATACTAGAAATATGTAGAACTCTGCGTCTTCTTGCTCAAGTTTTCTCGCCTGTAATGTATGCCAACCATGAGCTTTGCCGATATCTCCGTAAGATCTCGATGTCTTGACCTGTATTCCCACGTGTGTTTCATTTCTGACTGCTAGAAGATCCGTTCCTACGTCTCGCATAGGAAAGTAAATCTGGACACTACGAATCTTCTTCTTCAGCTCCTCCGCTACCACGCATTCACCCGGTTCCAACGACCAGAGGTTTCTGGTAACCATTCAGTATCTGCCCTTTTGGGTTCGGATCTCCTAGCGCGCGAATTGACAGATATTAATTGGCAGACGTTTGGTATTCAAGGTAGGTAATCTTCGCACAAGGGTTAAAGTAGAAAGAAAGCTTGTTCTCCTCTAAGAAATCATGTCCTATGATGTTCGGTATGTGCCTGACATCTCCCAAGGTCTTCTTGTCAATTTTCGTAGGCACTAATGCACTTATATAGGAAAGTGTACCCTTGAAAAGTTCATCCGTTTCCGTCCTGAAATTCATGCCCACATTGTTGATCGGGTACTTGAAGAAACGAAATCCTGCCAATGTAACCGTTTCGCCTCTTCGCATGGTGCGAATAGGTAACCTGCTACCGAAGACCTCGTTTGGCGATAAGACGGTATATGGGCTTCCCGTATCCACTATAGCATCAATTGGTTTGGTAATATGAAACGAAGTCAAAAAGTAAGTAACAAAGGGGAAATATCGTTTACCTATCAATGCTCTAAGTGAACATGGAATCTTGGGCAAACGATTATCCCTAGAGGATGAACGTTACGTCCTTTGGCGGAATCGTCTCAATGAGGACATAGGCAGTATCTTCACCTTTCTTTTGTACCATGTCCATAAGTTCCTCTACTGATTCAGCGTTGCCGACAACCTTCTTATCTTTTATCGCAAGAACTTTTCCCTCATATTTGCCTTGAAGTTCCTCATATTTTTCACTAAACCACTTGCTGTCTTCTTCGGCAACTTTCAGAATCTGCAAAATTTGAGAGTCCTCCATCTTCTTGACCTCCTTTCCCAAAGAAAAATGTCTTCTAATCGTACTTATATTCGCTGTTCCAACAGACATAGAACTCATTTTTCCTCGTCTTTAGTCTTTCGTCCATCACTTGAACCGACCCATAGTATCATTGCTTCTTCTATTGCTTCGGTAATATTTCCTTTCTTCATGCCTTTACGTTTGAAGACTTCTGTTCTGAATTTCTTCTCCAACTCATCTGGAAGTATTACATCTATTCTGCCCATATTCTATCCGTAAGGTTGGATATGCAATTTTCATATTTAAGAGTTACCCTTATCCACATTTACCCTTATCCACAAGTCTTAGCCTAGACCCCCTATTATCCATCAAATGTTACCAAATAGCCCTGTTCTGGGGGATGGTGTTTGGTAGATAGTATTGTGGGTTAACCCTTGACAACCCGCGCTGTCAACCGAGATGATTCAACTTTCTTTCCCTAGCGCGCGCTTGCCATTAAACAATTTGACGGTATACCTTTGAGAGGAACCGACTTGAAAGAGCCACTAGGAGTGTTTGGGAAATGAATGTTATGATTGCTAGGAAAAGAGCCCATGTAGCCCATTGTTTGGCATCGGTCAGACCACTTTTCATAAGGAGGAGAGCGGCTACAGACAAAACTACACACGATAGCCCGAGGTACATAACCCATAAGCTCATTGAAAAGAAATCAGACGCATCTTTCTTTCGGAGCACCTGCCAATATTCCCTGGCGAGCTCCATCAATTCCTTAGTTTGGGGCACAAGCCTCTCCATAACGCTACTGGGAATGGGTTTTTCCACTTTTTCTAAAATGACTGCCTGAGCCGCGAGATTAAAGCCAAGAAGGACTGAAGAGGCAGTAATCAAGATCCCTGCGAAATCAAGTATATTATCGGTGTAACTCGACGCAATCTGCAGGAGTCGAGGAACTGACCAATTAGCAAAGTTCACAATACCAAGGAGTGCCAAAAAGAAACCACCAAGAAATATTAGTAGAGTCAATGCGCTAAACAAGAAAACCGCTATCCGAACTGCAACTACGATAATCAAAGTCGCTTTCTTGTGTTTAGAATAGCGATCGCCATAGGGAGCGAGTCTCTGAGCCACTGGGACTCTCTCCAGTCTGTCTGCTACTTTCATCAATGCGTAGGCAACGACCACAGAAACCGCCAGCAAGAGAAGCGGATGGAAGTTATCTAACAGGACCGAGCATCTCCTCAGCTCCCTCAGAATCGTCGATAGCGTTTCTAGTTGTCAGGCGGTGATACTAAAAAGGCTATGTTAGCACATGCGCGCGCCAGAAAGAACACTTATCAAAAACCCACATCCTTAAATAGAAATCTTAGGATTCTGAGCGTACAAGGTACCCCGAAAGGTGAAATTGCTCTGTCTGAGAAGAAAGCTGAACGCTGGGGGATAGCGAACATATACTCATCATTCAACAATACCATAGTCCACATCACTGACCTGAGCGGAGCGGAGACCGTCTCATTCAGTTCAGGAGGCAGGCACGTCAAGGCTGCCAGGCTTCAAGGATCCCCCTACGCTGCTATGCGTGCAGCTGCGGTTGCAGCTCAAGAGGCAAAAGATCGAGGAATCTCGTCAATCCACATCCGAGTGAGGGCCCCTGGAGGTCACGGTGCAAGGACCCCTGGACCGGGCGCACAAGCTGCGATAAGAAGTCTGGCGCGTGCAGGCTTCAGGATTGGCAGAATTGAGGATGTAACGCCGGTGCCCCATGACGGTACACGCCGACCTGGTGGAAGGCGCGGCCGCAGAGTCTAGGCATTACGGGATCTGCGCTCTTCCGGGCAACCATTCTCGGATTTTGAAATTCCTAAGAATTTGTCAGTACCCGTCAATGATTTCTCACAGGAACCATTGAAGCTGGAAACGTTTCTTCTGGAAATGCAAAACAGTGCTTGCCGAGGGTCACGTGTCCGACGTTTTC
>Ga0315282_10012746_pt1 | contig 12816 bp, 12 predicted proteins | sample YL17G07_20_MG_FD_203693 | JGI IMG/M metagenome (GOLD analysis project Ga0315282, IMG submission 203693) | Sediment microbial communities from Yellowstone Lake, YNP, Wyoming, USA - YL17G07_20 | ecosystem: Environmental > Aquatic > Freshwater > Lake > Sediment | place: USA: Wyoming | collected... | reverse complement strand
TGAAAAGCATGCTTTATTTTTAAACGATTATATCAATAATTATTCTCATTTCAACAAATCTTTTTTCTGCCTCTTCTTCTCTTCAAACGTCCTGGGCACATGCACCGCCTCCCCTGTCGCCGGGTCCAGGCCGGTCCAGTACATGCAGGCGGAGCGGGTCATGGGCGTCGGGGTGAAGATCTGAACGCCCTCCACGGGCTTCTCCCCGCCTGCCTCGAGACGGCGGACTTCCCGGGCCAGCTCACCGGCTTCTTTGTCCGAGGTCCCGGGATGGGCAACCATGAAGTAATATTTGAGGTGCTGCTTCCGGCCTTGGCCGGCTTCCTGGAACAGCTTGCGGAACTTCTCCAGGGCGGCCTTTCCCCCGCCCTTGTTCATCAGGCGCAGGACGCGCGGCGAGATGTGCTCTGGCGCTATCTTGAGCAGGCCGGAGACGTGATGGCCGCACAGCTCCCGGACATATTCCGGGCTCTCAAGAGCTAAATCGTAGCGGACCCCGCTCCGGACAAAGGCTTTCTTCAACCCCGGCACCCGGCGAACGGCCCTCAGGAGTTTAATGAGCCGGCTGTGGCTGCGGTCGAGGGTGGGGCAGGACAGGCAGTCCTCGCGCCTACAGCTCTCCCGGCGCGGGCAGTCCATGCCGAACATGTTGGCCGTGGGGCCGCCCAGGTCGTCCACGTAGCCTTTGAACTCGGGGTGGCGCGTGATGCGCTTCACTTCCTCCAGGACGGACTCTTCGCTGCGGCTTACGATGCGGTCGCCTTGCAGGAGGGTCAGGGCGCAGAAAGAGCAGCGTCCTACGCAGCCGCGGTGGGTAACGATCGAGAAGCGGCCCATCTCGAGCTCGGGATAATCGGCCGGGATATCGCGCTTGAAAGGCAGGCCGTAGATCCAGTCCAGGTCCTCGGTCGTGTAGTCGGGCGCGGGATGCTGGAGGACCCATCGCTCGGCATGGCGCTGGGCCAGAGCACGGCGATTGGAGAAAAGGTTCTGGGCCTCGCAGAACTTCTCTTTTGAGGCGCTCACTTCTTCGAACGAAGGCAGCTCCTTAAAACCCGGCGGCAGCTCGCCGCGGACAACACAGGTGCCGGCGATGCCCTCCAGAGCCCCGCCTTCGGCCAGGCGCCGGGCGATCTCTATCGCCTGAAGCTCGCCCGGGCCATAGGCCAGGATGTCGGCCCTGGAGTCGAGGAGGATGCTGCGCCGGACGCGGTCTTCCCAGTAATCATAATGAGCAAAGCGGCGAAGGCTGGCCTCCACCCCGCCCAGGACGATGGGAACACCCGGGAAGAGGCGCCGCACCATGTTGCTGAAAACGAGCACGGCCCGGTCGGGCATGCCCGAGCGAAAGGGGGCGTGGGGATCGCGGGCCCGGCTCCGCTTGAGGGCCGTGTAGTTCACCAGCAGGCTGTCGATCGAGCCCGAGGTAATACCGAAAAAGAGCCTCGGCCGGCCCAGCCGCTTGAAATCCGCCTCCCTCTTCCAGTCGGGCCGGCCGATGACGCCGACCCGGTAGCCCTTGGCCTCGAGCACCCGGGCGATGACGCCCACGCCCGACAGAGGATGGTCGGCGTAGGGCTCGCCGCTTGCGAGAATGACGTCGAACCCGGAGCCTTTCTGGGAAATCATGGGAACAGGAAATCAGTATTCTGTGCGCCGGAAGACATAATAGCTGAAGCCGGAATCGGCCACAAGAAGGCCGCCGGCCAGGAGGAAGGGCACGGCCAGGCCGAGCTTGAACCCGAGCGGGGCCAGGACCTGGGCGCCGACGACATTACCCATGGTATAAACGGCCACCAGCAGGCCGGCGCTTCCGCCGATACTCCTTTTCTCGAAAAGCCGGGAGATGGTCAGGGTGACGGTCGCCGCCAGCAGCCCGTCGCCGGCCTCATGGATCAGGCGGCCAGCGAAGGACAGGCCCAGCGGCCGGAAGGTCATGAGGACCAGGCCTGCTCCGGATAGAAAGAGGGCTGCTGTGAACAGCCGGCTGTTGCGGCGGCTGTCAAAACGCAGAAAGCCTATGGAATAGGAAGCCGCGGCGGTCAGACACAGGGCCAGCGAGATGTAGAGTGAGAGCTTAAGGAGGTTCAGGCCGAAGGCCTCCCTCAGGAAGGGGCTGTAGATCGTGCCTTCCAGCCCCCAGTGAAGGGTCAGGATGAAGAGCATCAGGCAGAAAAGAAGGGTCTTCCGGCGGAAAAGGCCGCGGCGGTAATCCCTCCAGGGAATGACTTCAAAGCGCTCGGGGCCCAAGCCGCGCGCGGCCGGGAGCAAGGCCAGGGACAGGAAGGCGAAGGTGATGAAAAGCAGCGGAAAACCGGTCAAATAGGCCAGCAGGCCGCCCAGGGCCGTGCCCACGGCCATGCCCAGGTTAAGCCAGAAAGCCAGGCGCGAGTATTTGCGGTTCAGGTTCTCCTCAGCCCCGTCCTTGTAGTAGAGGCTGTTGAGCGAGACGTCAAGCACGTTGTTGCACATGCCCAGGACGAGGTAAGCGGCGGCTATGAGCGGGAAATGCCCGGCCCGGCCGACCACCAGGAAGGCGGCGGCCTGGGCCAGCAGCGAGGCGCGGATGACGTGCTTGATGGAGAAGCGATCGTTGACTAAGCCGGTTGGGAAAGAGACAACCAGCGGGGCGAAGGCCATCATGGACACGATGAGCCCGATCTGCCAGCCGCTGAACCCAAGCTTCAGGAAATAGAGGGGGGCCAGAAAAAAGGCGGCATTGACCGTCAGCTTGCGGCCGAAATTGATGAGGTGGACCTTCCGGCGGATGTCCATGGTGTCGGATATTATAACTGAGCGGCCCTAAATAAAAAGGGCAGCCCCCGCCGGGGAGCTGCCCCTCATCTGTTCAAAAAAGCTCAGCGCTTCTTCACGTTGATGTCGCCGCTGAAGGTGGTGAGGCTGAGGTCGGCGCCGCCGCCGTTGACCTGGCCGCGGATATCGGGCCTGGCCTGTCCATGCTTGAGGCTGCCCATCATCTCCACGATCACTTTGAAGTCGGAGCTGATATCGCCGCTGAAAGATTTGCAGGAGAAATCGAAGGCCGCGCTCTCGGGCAGAGTGACGGTGATATCGCCGCTGTGGCTCTGGAAGGTGTAACGGCCGTCTTTTTCCAGCACGCCGTCGAAGGTGACGTCGCCGCTCAGGACGTTGATATCCACTGATTTGGCCCCGCTCAGGCCTTTGAGCTCCACATCACCGGAGATGGTCTCGGCGTTCACCGACCCCGCCGCTCTGGTGAGCTTGATGTCGCCCGAGACGGCCTTGATCTTGAGGTCTCCGGAAATGTCGCTCACGCTGACGTCGCCGCTGACGGTGTTGAACACCCCGCCCTTAGCCGCCTTGACGATCACGATATCGCCGCTCAAGCTCTCCAGCTTGGCGTAGCCGCCGATATTCTCGGCTGAGACGTTGCCGCTGACGTCGCGGATCTCCACCTCGGCCTTGGCCGGGACGGTCAGGTTGTAGGTCACCGATACGTTCAGGCCGCCGTGCTCATGGCGCGAACTGCCTTCCGGGTACTTGGTCAGGATCTCCAGCCGGCCGTCATTCCGGCTGACCTCGATCTTCACCAGGGCGGCGTTTTCCTTGGCCTTCTCCAGGGTGCCGGCCTTGGAGACCTTCAAGGCATCGATGTTGACTTCTTCCTTGTCCCAGGTCAGGACCTTGATGTTTCCGGAAATATTTTTCAGGTAAACTTTTCCGTCAAGAGCCAGCTTTTCGGTCTGCTGGAACTTCTCCTCGAATTTCACCTTTTCGTCGCCCGCTGCGGCGGGCACCGCCACCAAGGCCAGAAGGGCCAGGGCGGCCACCAGACTTGTCATTCTCTTCAGGCTCATGATATTTCTCCTTTCGTATTTCATTTATTTATTTTTAAAGCGTCATTCCGCTTCTTTGCGCCGGCCCGGCGTCTTTTTGGACGGAAGCCCACGCGGTCAGGATCATGACTTTGTCCTTATAGGCCTCCAGCAGCGCGTTCTGGGCCTTGAGGTCCCGAGGGTCTTGCCGCACGACCTGCAGGCAAGCCTGGATCGAAACGTCCACGGTCGCCAGGTTGGCCCGGAAGACGCGGACCAGCTCAGGGCTGAGGCTTCCCTCCGCCGCCTGGGCGGCCACTGCTTCGTTCAGGGCCTGGATGGCCTGCCGGTAGTGCCCTTCCGCTTCGTCGAGCTTGTCCAGCGTCCGGCGCTCCAGGGCCGCCTTTTCAATAGGCATGGCCTTGCGCCAGGGCTGGAAATAGAACAACCCCGCGGCGATGATAAGCAGGGCCAGGCTGGAGGCAAAAGCCAGCCGGAAACGGGGAGAGCCGAAAGAAAAGGCAGGCCTATGCGCGGCCGGCCTGACGGAACGGCCGCCGGCTGCGGCGCGCTCCTCCCGAAGCCCCGCCCGGATTTTAAGCCAGACGCGGTCGGGGGGCGTGAGTTTCTCCAGCCCCTTCGCCTCGCCGGCGATGGTCTGCAGGTCTTTCAGAACGGCACGGCACTCAGCGCATCCTTCCAGATGGCGCTTAAGGGATGCCTCGCGGTCTGCGCTCAAGCCTCCGTCTATAAACTCGCTGATATCTCTTTGCGCATGACGGCATCTCATGTTTGTCACTCCTTATACGGCCCTGGATACGGCGCCGGTCTTGAGGAGGCGGTCCCGGAGCCTCATCCTGGCCTTGAAGAGATGGGACTTGGATGTCCCCACCGTGCAGCCCAGGATACCGGCGATCTCCTCATGTTTGAACCCCTGGACGTCGTGCATCAGGAAAACGCTTTTCAAGCGCTGGGGCAGTGTCTGGATGGCTTCCTCCAGGGGTTTTCTCAGCCTGCTGCCCGTTTCCTCCTTCGAGGAGGCTGCCAGAACGCCCTCGACATCGCTCAACGGAACAGAGCTTCGCCTCTCAACCTTCCGCGACCTGAGGTAGCTGAGGCTGGCGTTGACCGTAATGCGGAAGAGCCAGCCGGGAAAAGTGGCGACATTGTTGACTTCGCTGAGGTGAGTGAATGCCTTGAGGAATACTTCCTGGAGCACATCCTCGGCCGCCGCGGCGTTGCCGGTGTAGCGGCAGGCCAGGTTGAAGAGGGCGGCCTTGAATCGATGGTAGATGGCCTCCAGAGCGTTTTCGTCGCCTCCGGCGCCCCTTCGGATAAGGTCGGCCAGCGCTTCGTCGGCCTGGAGCGGGGAGAAGGGTTGGGGTTGAGGCTGGAGTTGGGATCGGGTCATTGCGCCGGACAGCTCCTCGAAAGTCTGAGTCTGATTATCGCCTATTCCGGCGCTCTTGGCCAGGGCTGGGCAACCTATCACGGGTTTCGCTCCTCACCCCTAAAGATTCGGGAGGGGGTAAAAAGGTTGCCTCCGGCTGCATTCTGGGCAGGCTTTTATTTTATGCGATAAATATAATCGATAGAAATACATAAGGCCGTTATACATTGACATTAAAAACTTTTTTTAATATTGTAATGACAAGGACAAAAGGAGGAGGCCATGAAACAAATCAAGATGGGTCTTTTATTAGGTTCTTTCCTCTTGTTTCTTTTGGCTGGAACGGCCGGAGCCCAAGTCCGCTTCGGTTTCCGCTTCTACGGCGGCCTTGGTTACCTCGGGGGCGGCGACATCAATCTTGGGGGGAAAGGCTGGTCCGACTATTATTCGGCCGCCGAATTGGGAGCTTACACCGCTTCCGGAAAATTCGAGCCCATACACCTTGGCTTTGACTTCGGCGGCGACTTCATTCTCCAGTTTACTCCCCAGCTCGGCATCGGGATCGGGTCCGGCTACCTGACTGCCTCCAAAACTTTCTCCATCAACCATACCCATCCTGGTTGGGATACCGTCGTTTATACGTCCGAGACAACAATGGGCGCTATTCCCCTCAAGCTCAGCCTCTATTATTTTCTGCCCGTGGCATCAAATATCAATATCACCTTTCAGGCGGGGGGCAGCTACTATATGGCCAGCCTGAAGTATCACTTCCGGGCGGAGGATCCCTTTTACTTTGAAGACCGCGACTTAGACACAAAAGGCGGGGGAGTTGGTTTTCATGGCGGCCTGGGTTTGGAAATTGACTTCTCTCCCATGGTCGGGTTCTTTATTGACTTGACCGGACAATATGCTTCCATCTCAAATTTCAAAGGGGATATCACTATTTCCAATAGTTGGTCAAGTGCTACGGCGAGCGACTCGAATCTCTATTTCTTCCGGTATTATGACTGGCCCTTTGGAACTTTTCCCCTGACTATAGTGAGCTCGACAACGCCAAGCGGAACGGGGATTAGCGAAGTCCGTCAGGCCAAGATCGATTTCAGCGGTTTCTCAGCTCTGCTCGGGTTTATTTTCAGGTTTTAAAAAGGCCCCCAGCGCAACAGCACGGCCGGCACTAGCGCCAGAAGCCCCCAGACAACCCAGCCCAGCATCAGGGGCAGGAACCAGCGGGCCCATTTGTCCCAGCGCAGCCGGGCCAGCCCCAGCACGCCCATGGTCACTCCCGAGGTGGGCAGGATGGGGTTTATGTACTCGGCCAACTGGAAGGCGAACACCGAAGTCTGCCGGGTGATGCCCACCAGGTCGCCCAGGGGGGCCATGATGGGCATGGTCAAGGCCGCCTGGGCCGTGCCCGAGTGAACGAAGAAGTTGATGACGCACTGGGAGAAAAACATGAGCTGGGCGCTGAGCACGGGGTGGAAGCGGGCGATGGCCGTCTCCATGCCGTGAAGCATGGTGTCCATGATCCTGCCGTCGGTGGCCACCACCAGGATGGCCCGGGCGCAGCCGATGATCAGGGCGGCGTTGACCATGTCCTTGGCGCCCTCGACAAAAGAGCGGGCCGTGTCCTCCCCGCTCAGCCGGCCGGCGATCCCCGACAGGATGCCCAGGGCCAGGAACAGGCCGGCGATCTCGTTGATATACCACTTGTATTTCAGGATGCCGAATACGAGCAGGGCCATGCCCAGCAGAAAGAGGACAAGCACCAGCTTGTGGCGGGCGGTGACCTCCACCTTTTCCCGGCCGATCTTGTCCAGGTCCAGCGTCCGGCGCCTCTCCTCGTCCTCCTCAAAGACCGGGCTCGACCGCGGGTCTCGACGGACCCGGGCGGCGTAGCGCATGACGAAGGTCACGGCCAGGGCCGTTCCCCCGGCCCAGATGATGAGCCGGAAACCAACCCCGGAATAAAGCGGCAGCTTGGCGATGCCCTGGGCTATGCCCACGGTGAAGGGGTTGAAGAAGGCGCCGGCGAACCCGGCCGCCGCGCCCACGAAGGGAATGGCCACCCCGGTGATGGTGTCGTAGCCCAGGGATAGGGCCAGCGGCACGAAGATGAGGATGAAGGGCATCGTTTCCTCGCACATGCCGAAGACGGCGCCGCCCAGGGAGAAAATGACCATGGTCGCCGGGATGAGGAGCGCGCGCAGGGCCCCGCTCCGGCCGAAGCGCAAGGCCAGGTTGTGGATGAAGGCCGCCACGGCGCCCGTCTTCTGGATGACGGCGAAAGCGCCGCCGACGAGGAGGAGGAAGACGATGATCTGGGCCGCGTCGACGAATCCTTTGATGGGCGAGATGAACAGGGCGTCCAGCCCCTGAGGCCGGCGCTCGATGGTGTGGAACGAGCCCGAGACGGGCATCAGCTTGCCGTCTTTCTCCACCCGTTTGTACTCGCCGCCCGGCACGATCCAGGTGGCGGCTACCGTCAGGACGACCATGGCGTAGATCAGGATCAGGGTGTGGGGCAGCCGGAGCTTCTTTTTTTTCGGGATCTCCGTCTTTTCCTTCTGACCGCCCGTCGCTTCGGCGCTCATCAGTTCAGGACCCTCCTGGCCTGCAGGTCATACCTCCGGCCGGCGGTCAGGATGTGGAGGACGATCCCTACGGCGCTGAACGTCTTGTCCGCCCGCGCCTCGAAGCGGGCCTGTCCGGGGTCATAGACCAGAACGGCGCCCGAACCCATGACCTCAAAGGTCTGGTCGGGCTCGATCAGGATGGCCGTGGACTCGTCGATGCCGATGCCCAGCAGCCGGGGATGCTCGGCCAACAGGCTGATCAGCCGGTTGTGACGCTTGCGCCTGACGAAGTGCTGGTCGATGATGGCCTCCGTGAGGAAGCCCAAGCCGGGCGAGGTCAGGACGTTTCCCGTTTCGATCGTCTCGAATTCATGGCCTTCTTTAGGACGGCGCCTCTCGTCCCCGGTGATCATGACCTGGCTCATCACCGCCGCGCCGGCGCTCGTGCCGCCGATCACTGCGCCCTGGCCGTAGAGTTCGAGCAGGCGCCGGTGCAGGGGGGTGTCGAGAAGCACGGCGGTGTGCTTGGCCTGGTCGCCACCGGAGAAGTACACGCCGCCCGCGCCATCCAGCAGGCGGACGCTCTCCGGGGCCAGGGCCTCCTTCCTGGAGAGGTGATGGAATTCGGCGCTCCTGGCGCCCAGCTTCTTGAACTCCCGGACCAGGTCCGGGCCGGTCTCCTGCGGAACGGAGCTGGCCATGGTGAAAATGACGATCTTTCCCGAGCCGTACCCTGAGGACAGGTCCACAAACTTCTTCATCATCGTATCGGGAAGGTCTCCCCCTCCGATAATGAAGAGGTATCCTTTGGCCGCGGCCGGCGAAGCCAGCCATAAAAAAATCAAGGCTATGAAGGTCCATCCGGCGTGCCTCATCGCCCTCCTCCTCCTGAGATCAGAATTGTGCTTCATCCCTGCCATTCTATTAGGACCAGGTCAAAATTGGCAGGGGCGAATCGAGCAAAATAGGCTGGAAGCGTCAACCTCCGCGATATCTATTTTGACATCAAGCCCCCGCGTCAGATCGATGAAATCATCCGCTGAAAAAGTCGTGGCCCGGAAACCGTCGCGGCAAACAATAACGCCGCGTCGAGTTTTTCCTTCATCGATCTCCCCGACGAGCCCCTGCCGGGCCTGGAGCCGGAACCACTCCAGGCGGTCCTCCCAGAAAGCGTCGGCATAAGTGGAAAAGAGAGCGACTCCGTTCCGCTTGGTCACTCGGACGGCTTCGCTGATCAACTGTTTAGGGCCCACCTGGAAGGCCGAAATTCCGTTTTGGATACAGACCACACTGGAAAAAACTCCGTCCGCCCAGCCCAAGCGGGCAGCGTCCATGGCCAGCAGATGAAACCGATTGAATCCTCGCAAGTATTGACGGGCAAACGAAAGATTGGGCCGGGAGTTATCAATCCCGACAACCTTCTCGGCCTTCCTGAGAAGGTCCGGAATAATCCGGCCGTAACCGCATCCCAGGTCCAGGGTCCAGCCGGCTGGAGAAATTTGTTCCAGGAGAAATTCAATTTCAGCCCGAAGATATCTTTTTACGCGCGGAGGGGCGATATCATAGCATTTCTTTAGTCTCTGGCCGCTCAGGCTCGAGATATAGTAGGACTTCTTCTCGCCACACATTTGGGCCGAGGCTTTAGATGATCAAGACCGTCTTTCCGCGGGGGCAGGCCATAAGCCGTGTGTTCTTGAATAAAAAATCAGGTCTTGAGTTTGAACAGATTAATCATCTCCGGCTTCATCAAATAGACAAGCGAGTAGATGCCCAGGGCCGTGCCCAGGGGGATGTTGAGCAGGCTCAGGAAGGAGAGAATCAAGAGCAGTATCCTGGCCCATTCCCGGCGCTTCAGCAGGCCGAGGCCGCCGATGATTTTGGGAATAGCCAGGACGAAGATAAAAGCGCCGACCGACAGCCCCACGATCCGCAGCACCTGGGGGGCGACATCGCCCATCTCCGGGATGAAGGACACGCCCAGCAGGGCTACGACCACGACAGCTCCCCCCAGCAGGCTGAAGGCTCCGTAAACGATCCACAGGATGCCGATGAGCTGCGCGTGTTTTTCCATGTTTTCCATTGGTGCGCTCCTTTCCGTCCGCTTCGCCGGGACGCCGGCCGCCATCGTCTTTCTCACGGCCGGCCCGGCCGGGTCGGAAATCTTCAAAGTCCCTGATGTCTATATTAGCAGCACAACTCAAATAATGAAATGGTAAAGTATGCATCTACAAACATGGGACGCAGAGGCTTAGGGGGGAGGGCCGAAAGAGAGGCAACCATTGAATAAAGGAAACTCAGGAGCGGCCGCGGCGGCCCGCCTTCCCAGTCTCTGCCCCTTGCAGAAGATCGGCCAGGCGGGCTTCCATGGCCTGGAAGTGCGTCCCCTGCCAAAAAATGCGGCCGCAGGAAGGGCATAGGGCCAGCTCTTTGGCCCTCTCCAGAATAAAAGGAGAGACCAGGTTGCGCGCTTGGTCCCGGCTCAAGGGTTTGAGCTTGACGTTGCAGCCCAAGCAGCGGGTGTAGGGCGCCGTTTTGTCCCCGAGGTCGAAGGCGGCCAGCACCTGCCTGACCTGGTCGGGCCAGGACTCGCTGTCAATGTGCAGGCTGGTCAGGCCCTTGGCCCGGGCCAGCAGCCCCGTGTCGCGGCTGAGCAGCGTGCGCTCCTCTTTCCGGGCAACCAGGAGCAGCCGGTCGTCGTCGGCCGCCGGGTCATAGGCCGTGTCGAACCCCAGGATCTTGAGCCACTTGGCCAATTTACCCAGCATGCAATCCACGATGAACTTCATGGGAATCGGTTCTTACAGGCCCAGCAGCTGGACGCTCAGCCCCGAGACAAAGATCATGGCCCCGGCCAGGGCATGGACGTATCTTTCCATTTTCCCCAGCCGGATGAAGCTCACCCCCCAGGAGGAGACGGCGATGACGGTCATCATGGTCAGGATGGTTGCGGCGCCGAAGGTGACCGAGACCAGAAGGACCCCCGCCGGGCTGTGCTTGGCCGCGGGGTACATGACCAAGGGGATGAGCGGTTCGCACGGCCCGAAGACGAAGATGGTGAACAGCACCCAGGGCGTGATATTGGCTTTCCCGGCCCGGTTGTGCACATGGGCATGGCCTTCCTCATGGCCGTGGCTGTGCTCATGTTCGCGGCCGTCCTCATGGAAGTGCGCATGAGTGTGCGGCCGGCGCCTCAAGGCCCGCCGCAGACCCCACAGGAAATAGGCAAACCCGAAAGCCGCCAGCAGCCATCCGGCCATCCCCCCCCGAAAGGATTCGATCCGTTCCAGCCTGAAAACGGCCACACCCAGGGCCACTCCGGCCAGGCCCAGAACGACGGAGCTCAAGACATGGCCCAGCCCGCACAGAAAAGCGATGACCAGCGTCTTGGGCAGGGGCCAACGCCGAGCCCGGCTCATGAAGATAAAGGGCAGGTAATGGTCGGGCCCGACGAGAGTATGGATGAAGCCGAGCGAGGCGGCCGTCCCGGCGATGACCCATACCGAGCTATTCATGTTCTTTCCTTTTCTCTCCTGCGGCGGTGACCACGGCAAGCATAAAGTGGACGGTAGGGGATTCGAACCCCCGGCCTCGGCGATGCGAACGCCGCGCTCTCCCAGCTGAGCTAACCGCCCACCCGGAGAACATTCAATTTATCATAAATCCGGCCCCTCCTGAATGGGCCCTCACTGGATTTCAACAATTCTATCTTGAAGCCGATAATCAAGCGCCTTGTTCTTTTTGAACCAATCGATCAGACTCTCGTACAGGGAAAGGCCCGTCGCCTTGGCCTCTATTATTGGGAAGCCGAAATATTTGTCCTTGGCCTGGCCGGCCAGATAGTCGTTGCTGACCACGGTATAGACTTTATCCGGCTGGAGAAGAACGCCTTGATTTTCCAATACTTCCCCATCAACTTCGATATGGTCCACTCTCTGCCCAAAGGGCCTGGCCCTCTGGGGATAGTACCTGTATTTAAGGCCTGAAACTTGAAGCCTGTCCCAGCCTCTTTCCACATCATTCTCAAGAATTTCCTTGACCTGCCGGGCGGTGAGCTTGAAAACAACCAGCGTGTTATGGAAGGGCGCCACGTTGAAGACATCGGCTTTGGTCACCGGCCCGGCTTTGAAATCGGCCCTGATGGCGCCGCTGTTATGAAGCCCGATTTGTGCGCCCGTCTTCCAGCGGATGACATCGGTGATCCAATCCCCCAGCCGGCTTTCAACCTGGCCTTTTTCATTGGGATAATGACTGCGGTTATGGTCAGCCTTGGCCGTTCCTATAATTTTGGCGAATTCCGCACTTATGGAATCATCGACTTCCTTGACCAAAGCAGAAACCGGAGGAGACGGCTTTAGGTCTATGTCAGCCCAAAGCCAGATCAGCTTTTGTTCATAACGCGTCACTCTATCCTTGTCCACCTCCAGCTTCAAATAACCGAGGGCTTGTTGATAGCCCGGGGTCGATTGGATCAGGACGCCGTTGACCTTTTCGAATTTTTCTTCATTCGAAGCGACCAGAATGACGTGAATTCCCGGGACTTCCCGGGCCATTCTTTCTGCGGCGGCGAACGAGCAGTGGGCTATGACGATTACTAGATCAGTCTTGCTCTCAAGCTGGGGGAGGTCGGTTTTAAAGGTGACCTCCATGGGCAGCACCTCCAGGCCTTCTACGGCTTCCTGGCGGACCTCGGTCAGAAAATTTTCCTCCATGACGGCGATGACTCCGACCCGAAGCCGGCCCAGGGCAAAAATGTGATAGGGCTCGGCCGGAAAAAGCTTGCGGTTCTTTTTATAGACAATATTGGACATGACCGTGGGAAACCTGGCCAAGTGGGCCAGCCCGGCCGCGTTCTGCTGGCCTTCGTCAAAATCGTGGTTCCCATAGGACCAGGCGTCATAGCCAAGCCTGTTGAAGAATTCCATCATCACCCCGCCCGTCACATTTTTATATTTGAGGTCGGCGGCCAGGGTGCCGGTCAGGATATCGCCCTTGTCTATGAGCAGGACATTTTTCTCCAACCTTCGCATTTCCTGGACATAATGGCTCAAAGCCTCCA
>Ga0315282_10012745_pt1 | contig 12817 bp, 10 predicted proteins | sample YL17G07_20_MG_FD_203693 | JGI IMG/M metagenome (GOLD analysis project Ga0315282, IMG submission 203693) | Sediment microbial communities from Yellowstone Lake, YNP, Wyoming, USA - YL17G07_20 | ecosystem: Environmental > Aquatic > Freshwater > Lake > Sediment | place: USA: Wyoming | collected... | reverse complement strand
TATTGGCTTCAGCAACTTCGTTTCAATAGGCTCAATGATAGATGTAGACTTCGGCGACTTCATCGACTATTTTGGCACTGACCCAAAAACAAGAAGCATCCTCATGTATATTGAAGGCTTAGCAGACGCACGAAAATTCATGAGCGCCTCCCGCCACTTCGCAAGAACAAAACCCATAATCGTGGTAAAAACAGGCAAATTCGCCGAAAGCGCAAAAGCTGCAGCTTCGCACACTGGCTCATTAACAGGTGAAGACATAATTTACGATGCGGCATTCAAACGCGCCGGCATAGTCCGTGTAGAAGAAATAGCAGACCTGTTCAACTGCGCTGAAGTCCTAGGAACGCAGCCACTGCCCAGAGGCCCAAATCTCGCCATAATCACAAACGCAGGTGGTCCAGGAGTGATGGCAACAGATGCATTAATCGCTAGAGGTGGAAAAATGGCTAAGCTAGGTCCGAAAACAATGGAGATTCTCAACAGCATTTTGCCGCATTATTGGAGCAGAGGCAACCCCGTAGACATTTTGGGAGATGCCCGTGCAGAGCGCTACAAAGCAGTGGTTGAAGCCTGCTTAAACGATGAAGACGTAGATGGCATACTAATCATTTTCACTGCTCAAGCTGTGGCAGAACCAGTTGAAATCGCAAAAAGCATTATTGAACTGACAAAAAGTAGAGGCTACCAGAATAAGACAATACTAACCTCATTCATGGGCTATGATGCCGCGGAAGAAGCAAACCGCATCTTCAACGAAAACAACATCCCAACATACTCCACGCCAGAACAAGCAATCAAAACATACCTATACATGTACCAATACAAACGCAACCTCGAACTCCTCTACGAAACACCCGAAGAACTACCAGTCGACGTCGCCCCGCCAAAACGTCCAATAATGGTAACAATGAGAAACGCTGCCATAGAAAACCGTGAGCTCCTAATAGAAGCGGAGGCAAAAAAACTCCTAGAATACTACAACGTTCCAGTCGTAAAAACAATGGTCGCTCAGACAGCAGACGAAGCTGTTAATCTCGCTTCACAAATAGGCTATCCGGTGGTCCTGAAGATTCTTTCCCCTCAAATCATCCACAAAACCGACGCGGGCGGCGTAGTCCTCGATATAAACTCTGAAGCCGAAGTCCGAGAGGCGTTTGAACGCATCATAAAAAAAGCAAAAGAGTACAATCCAAACGCTGAGATTCAGGGCGTCACAGTCCAACCCATGATCAAGAAACAAGGTTACGAGGTTATTATCGGAGCCAAAAAAGACCCACTGTTCGGACCAGTCATTCTATTCGGAATGGGCGGCATCGGAGTAGAACTATTCAAAGATTTTGCCATAGGAATTCCGCCATTAAACCAAACGCTCGTAAGGAGAATGATGGAGGAAACTAAGGTCTACCAGCTTCTGAAAGGCTACAGAAATGTGCCGCCAGCCAACATCAGGCTTCTCGAAGGAATAGTGGTGCAGTTCTCGCAGATGCTCTTAGACTTTCCACAGCTCAAAGAAGTTGACATCAACCCACTGTTCATAAACGAAAAGGAAGCACTCGCATTTGACGCACGCATAGTAATCGACAGAGAACTGGTATTCCAAAAACTTGAGCCTCACCAGCATCTAGTCATAAGCCCATACCCCAAGAAGTACGAGACTCTATGGAAACTGCGAGACGGAAGAACAGTGCTTTTGAGACCAATAAAACCAGAAGACGAGCCGTTATGGCTGGAAATGTTCCAAAACTTCTCAGAAGAATCCATACGCTTCAGGTTTTTCCAAATAATCAGAGACACACCGCACGAAACCCGCGTCCGCTATTGCAATATTGACTATGACAGAGAAATAGCCATAGTGCCAGAATTAACCGAAGAAGGATGCAAAAAAATCCTAGGAGTGGTCCGCGTAAGCATCGAACCCAACAGAAAAGCTGGTGAAATAGCCTTCATAGTTGCTGACCCATGGCAAGGCTTAGGCTTAGGAACAAAAGTGGTTGACTATGTGCTTGAAATCTGCAGAGACATGAAACTTGAGACAATCTACGCCATAATGCTGCCTGACAATCATAGGGCTATCAACTTAGCGAAGAAAATGGGCTTCACAATTAAATATCTAGAAGACGGCGCAGTGAAAGGAACACTCAACCTCAAAGAAGAAGAAGAACTGGGCGTTCCGTGCATAGAACCGAAACCGGCTGAACAGCCTCAGGCTCAATTACAACCAGCACAGACGGAACAAAAAGAATCGAGAGAGGCAGAAGCCTTACAGGAGTAGCCTGTAAACTCACTCGTCGAGGTCAGACCGCCTATTTTTTCTGGGCAACTCTCCCAACCTTAAACCCTGAAACATATCCAGTCTTGGCGTCAATTCTAAATGTCAACTTCTCCTCAAAATAGCTTGTCTCTGCCTTCCGAGACTTATCCTTCTCGTCATATTGAACCTCATAGAAGGAGCTGGGTATTGTGATTCGCCACATCGACTTCGCCGCTTCCATGGCAATCTCTCTTGCCACTTGTGCGTCACTGACGCGTAACGTGTCGCCCATCCATATTCCCCTTCGCAATCTCTCTTGCCTAGTCCACAAGGATTTTGATGTTCAGGCGCAACACGCGTGTGGCTAAAGGTTAAGCCGACTATCCTAGGCTATGCCTTGTTTTCTTTCTGAAAGCCATACGTAAACTGGTTATCCCGCTCGCCGACAATCTGCACTTTTCCAAACTGTATCATCGCGATCAGATGCTTCAAAAGCTTCGACTTTTCCATCCCTGTGGCCTTCGCCAGTTCGTCTACGGTCAATGAATCTCGATTTTTCATCTCCCCGATGATGAGATTTCTCTCCCTTGTGCGTTCCTGCATCTCCTTCGCCTTTTCTGGAACCATTTTGGGTTTTTCTGTCAAGATTTTCACGTCCTCCGGAAAACTAACTCCAGATCCGAGCCGTATATAAAAATAGTTGCCCTAAGACTCACATATTCGGCGTTAGAATGAGTTCTTTGAACTACATATGGATATATCTTGGTTTGCGGATAGTAAAGATGGAGAACTTCTTGAAAAAGAGCCTAACAGAAGTCAAATTCGAGGAGCTGGGCGGAAAAAGCTTCGAATTGATTCGCGTAGTTGAGATGTTGTGCGAGGTCTGTGGGAAACCTTTACGCACAAAGGAGAAGTCTCTTAGGAAAATTCAATACTTGAGCAAAGAAGAGTTTCAGAGCCTTCTAAACAGAACGTCGGCTCACGACCGGGTTGAAGCTGACGTTGAAAACGGCAAAATCTACTTTTACGATCATGACTTTCCAGGCGACGTTCATCCAGAATGCATAGAGAAGCTGTAGGTTTCATGAGCGCTCAAACGAGCTGGTAGAGGTACTGGTTGTTCTTCTCTCCAGCTTCACTAACTATGCCATCTCTTCTGAGAGCTATTAAGTGCTGCATTGTCTTGTTGGGTTGAAGACCTGTAATCTGCGAAAGTTCCTCAGCTGTAAGCGGGCCCTTCTCCTTCAGAGCAAGCGTTATCATGTGTCTTTCAATCTCAACCTGCATAATCAAATCCACAGTCTGGCGATACTTCTGCTCCTCAATCTCCACCTTAATCTGTGACCTTCCCACAACCCACCGAAGCCTCTGAGACTTGAAAGCATCTATAGCAGCATCTGTCTTCTTCGGGATACTCTCAAGTCTGAACGGGCTTGGGCCTAACTGTTTTATTTCCTCAGCCATCTCTCTTACTAAGGCGGCCCATTTCCCTCCCTCGCTAGCCGAAACCCATTCAAGTCTAACACGTTCTGGCTCGATTCCGATGTTCTTCACAGCCTTCTTCAGGTAGTCAAACCTCTTCTCCATCATAAAATTTCCTTTCTGATAGTGGCAGTCTCCCGGGTGGCAGCCAGCTATCAGGACGCCGTCAGCTCCCATTCTCAAGGCTTCCAGCACCAGTGTTGAATCCACTCTTCCCGTGCACATTACTCGGATTATCCTTATGTTCGTAGGATACTCAAAACGGCTTGTCCCAGCCAAATCTGCGCCTGCATAAGAGCACCAGTTGCAGCAGTATGCTATAATCAATGGTTCGAATTCTCCTTCTGCCACTTTTTCCTCCAAGTTTTCTTTCACCATTCAAATCAGGCCTCCTCAAGGTTTTCGGGAACTAGCAGCGCCTTCACTTGTGCCAGAAGCTGGTTGTCTCCATAATGTCGCATGGTTATTGCACGTTTTGGGCATTCAGCGGCGCATGAACCGCAGCCTCTGCACAGTATTTCTCGGATTTTTGACTTTCCATCTTCGATCCTTGGCGCTCCATATGGGCATATTTCCTCGCACAACCCACATCCAATGCACAGATCTTCGTCCACAACGGCTGTTATGGCATCTGTTCTGACTTTTCCGTTACCCATGAGTATTGAAGCTCTTGCAGCAGCTGCTTCTCCTGAAATTATGCTTTCTGAAACGTCTTTTGGCCCTGAAATCGTGCCAGCGATGAAGATTCCGTCCACGTTTGTGTCTACTGGTCTGAGTTTTAGGTGAGCCTCCATCAAAAATCCATCAGTTGCAATGGGGATTTTCAACATTCTAGCAAGCATTATTTCGTCCTTGCTCGGAATCAGCGGGGTTGAAAGCACAACCCATTCTGCAGGAAACTTGACTTCCAGTCCGGCTAAGGCGTCGTAGGCCATTACTTGAAGTTTGCCATCTGGCGTTTGGGTTATTTCTGGGCGAACTTCTTCTATGTGCCTTATGAACCTCACTTCCAAGTCTCTGGCTTTCCTGTAGAAATCTTCATACTCTTTGTAGACTCTGAGGTCTCCGAAAAGCACCACAACATCCGTTTTTGGAGACCTTTCTTTTATCAGAATAGCATTCTTGATTGCGTTCATGCAGCATATCCTTGAACAGTATGGCCATCCTTCCTCTTTTCGGGCTTTGAGGATTTTTCTCAGAAGTTCTGCTGTGTCTGATTTCGGGAAAGCCTCAAGTTCAGCGGGTCGAATCTCGCCTTTTCTTGCGCCTACGCATTGTATCATCACAATTCTTTTTGGTTCTCCAATTTCACCTTTCCGCAACTTTTCATCCAGTTCTCTCTGAGTTATGACATGGTCATGCACGCCGTACTCGTAGAGTCCTTTTGGCGGCGTATAGTTCGACGAGCCGGCCGCGACGATTACTGTGCCTACGTCTACCTCCTTGTCACCCTCTGAACCTGTTACGACAGCGTTAAAGTTTCCAACATACCCTGAAATGTCCTTCAGACTTGCTGATGTCATAACCTCGATGTTTTCATGACATCCAACATCCTTTATCAGCGGCTCTACAACCTCTGAAGAATCCGCCAACGTTGGGTACAGCTTGTATAATCTACGAGCCATGCCGCCTAGCTCTTTCTCCTTTTCAATCAAGTACACCTTGAAGCCTTGACTTGCCATCGAGAGCGCAGCGGTCAATCCAGCTACGCCGGCTCCTATGACAAGTGAAGAGCCTTTTACTTCGACTTCGGGCTCGGTTTGAGGTTCGAGCAAGGCGGCCTTCGCCACAGCCATCCTGACGATGTCTTTGGCTTTTCCTGTGGCTTTTTCCGGCTCGTGTGGGTGTACCCAGCTTACGTGTTCGCGTATGTTTGCCATCTCGAACAAGTAAGGGTTTAAACCTGCTTCCCTGCATGCTGCTCTGAACAAGGGTTCGTGGGTTCGTGGCGTACATGAAGCTACGACAACTCGGTTCAGTTTGTGTTCTTTTATTGATTCCTTTATTGCCGTCAATCCCGCTTCTGAACACGTGTACAGTTTGTGTTCGGCATGGGCAACGTGAGGAATTGTTTTTGCATATTCCGTTACCTCGGGGACGTTCACTACTCCGCCAATGTTGGTTCCACAACTACAGATGAAAACGCCTATGCGTGGTTCCTGTTCCATCTATGATACTCCCTCCTCCGCTAGGACTTCAGACACTCGCGCAGCCGTAGCACCCCCCTGAGTTATAGAATCTGGAATGTCTCCAGTTTTGGGACCCAAGCAGTAGCCGCAACAGAAGATTCCTGGAACAGTTGTGTCAAGGGGTTTTCTCACAGAATCCTGCGATTTCACAAATCCATAATTATCCAGTTCCATGCCCAAGGTCTTTGCCAGTTCTGGCATTCCTTTGCTTGGCACTAGGGCTGGGCATAAGACAACCATGTCAAAGGAGATGTTTTGGACTGTTCTAGTTATGGGGTCTTCAAATGAGATTGCCAGATTGTTTGTTTTGGGGTCTTCTGAAATCTCTCCAGGGTTGCTTCGAATGAACTCTATACCAAACTCAGATTTTGCCCTATTTACGAATTCTTGGAACCCTCGGCCGAAGGCCCGCATGTCTATGTAGAAGATCGTTACACGCGAGTCCGTCTTATGCTCCTTTATCAGAACTGCGTCTTTGACTGCATACTTGCAGCAAATGCTGGAACAGTAGGGATGGTTGATCCAGTCTCTTCTATCGCGGGAGCCTACGCACTGTATGAAGGCCAAGTGTCTGGGGATTTTTCCCTCTGATGGCCTTATCAAGTGTCCCCCGGTCGGACCTGAGGCGCATAGTAGGCGTTCGAGCTCCATTGCCGTTATGACGTTTTTGAAACGTCCGTATCCATATTGTGGGATGCCTGAAGGGTCAAACATGTCAAAGCCAGTAGCTACAACTATGGCTCCTACGTCAAGCGCGACCTCTTCTGGTTGTTGTTCTCTGTTAATAGCTCCGGCTGGACAGACCTTGTCGCAAAGACCACACTCAACGCAGCTTTCCTTGTCTATTACCGCCACCCTGGGGACGGCCTGAGGAAAGAGCATGTAAATTGCCTTTCTCACTCCGATGTTTTGATCAAATTCGTTTGGTACTTCGGTTGGGCAATTTTCTGAACAGATTCCGCATCCTGTGCATTTCTTTTCGTCAACGTACCTTGGCTTCTTGAGAACCTTGACCTTAAAGTTGCCGACTGACCCCTTTACCTCTTTTATTTCCGAGTATGTCAACAATTGGACGTTTGGATGATGCGAGCATTCTATCATCTTCGGTGCCAGAATGCACATGGAGCAGTCCATTGTTGGGAAGGTCTTGTCTAGTTGTGCCATCCTTCCGCCTATACTCGGGTTCTTCTCTACAAGATAAACTTTGAAGCCTCTGTTCGCCAAGTCCAAGGATGCTTGTATCCCAGCTACTCCACCGCCGACAACCAAAACCGCCTTTTCCATTTCACTTTGCCCCCGCCATGTTCAGAATCTTTGTTATTGGAATTCGATGGGCTTTTATTTCCCAATTTTCAAGTTTCATACCCATCGCCATCCGCAGCAAATCTGCAAAATTCAAAACGGGCAAGTCATATTCTTCCTTCAAATGTCTCTTAATCTCCAATTGCCCCATGTCCAGTTCAAGAAAACAGAACGGACAGACGGTAACTATGCAATCGACACCTGCGGCTCTTATGGAATCAAGTTTCTGCTTTGCAACGTGCAAGGCAACCTCATCGTTAATACCGCGCAGTGGACCTCCGCAACAGGCATCTTTTCTTTCATAGGGAACCGATACCGCACCAGTTGCTTGTACAAGCTCGTCCAACGCTGTGACGCCCATCTGCTGTTTGAAGTGTATTCGCTTCGGCTTCGTCAAGTGGCAGCCAGGCTGCACTGCTACTCGAAGGCCATTGAACGGTTTCTTAACAGCATCCTTAACCCTCTTTATGCCCACATCTTCGTACAATGCGTCGCTGAAGATTTTGACATCTGTTTTTCCCTTGAACTCTAGGCCGACATCTGCAAGGATTTCATTCACTTTGTCTCTGACTTCATGATTTTCCTTCAAAATTGTGTTTGTGGCAAGGAGTGATTCGTAGCAGTCATTGCATAAGGCTAGAATGTTGAGGTTCATCTGTTCAGCCATGCAAAGGTTTCTAGCGGCTAATGCAAGCCAGCTCGTATAGTCCAAGGATTGTATGCTAAATGGTGCGCAGCAGTTGGCACCTTCCATCTCAACAAGCTCCATGCCTAGTTCAGGCGCAATCTTTCGGACGGAATTCTCATATTGCGGCTCTCTGGCTGGTATGAGACAGCCTAAAAAGAATGCATATTTCATAGGCTTCACGAACCCTTGTTGATCAACCTGTCAAAAGACGTTCTTCTCAGAATCCTCTGAACAATCTCCACATCAACTACTGGTTCCTTGCCCAAACCGTACTTCTCCCTTTGAACTAAGGCCATTCTGCTTGGGGTTACAACGCGTCCGTTTTCGAATAGATTCTTGGCTTGAGCAAGTATTCCCTCTGGGATGTTTCCTTGCCTAACCGCTAAGTTTCGTATTGCGAATATAGTTTCGCCCACGTCTCCCCCTTGGGGACACCTGTCGAGGCATGTGAAGCACGAGAGGCAATACCACGGCAACTGTTCGCTCAAGACGTCTGAGCGTAAGCCAAGGATGATCATCTCCATCAATTTCCTTGGATTGTGTTCTTGCACAACTCGGGCGACGGGGCAACTGCTCGTGCATCTTCCACACTGTATGCATGCAAGAACCCCTCGACCTCTAGGCGTGTTTGCAACCTGATGCATGAACTCCGCATCTAAGTGACTCAACCAGAATCACCACTTGCAACATTCAATCTGCACGATAGACTAGTAGGATTATAGATTCTCACCTCTATTTTAAGGCATTGACGGAACATTTTTCTATCCTTTCAGCTGTGTCACATGATGGGCGGAAAACGTGAGAAGCATTGAGATTTTGCAGAGAACTCCACATCATATTAATAAGGGGGTTTACTTATGGAAAGTTTTTGAATCCATTCACGAGATGAGTAATAATGGATGAAAAAGTCGGGGCGGTTTTGGTTGTCGGCGGTGGAGTAGCTGGGATACAAGCATCCTTGGATCTGGCAGATTCTGGCTTTAAAGTTTATCTTCTTGATGAATCGACGAGCATCGGCGGAACCATGGCTCAATTAGACAAGACTTTCCCAACGAACGATTGTTCCATGTGTATTTTAGCGCCTAAACTTGTTGCCGCCGGTAGGCACCCGAACATTCAGCTAATCACTCATTCTGAGTTGGAGGAAGTCAACGGGAAAGCAGGAAACTTCCGAATAACAATATTGAAGCATCCACGTTTAGTGAACATAGAGAAGTGTACCGGCTGCGGACTCTGCGCACAAAATTGCCCAACCGAAGTACCAAACGAATTTGATCAAAACATGAGCATGAGGAAAGCAATCTATGTTCCTTTCCCTCAAGCCGTACCGTTGAAATATGCCATCGACATAGAGAACTGCATCAAATGCCGTCTGTGTGAAAAAATCTGCCCAGCCAAGGCCGTAGATTTTGATCAGCAACCTGAAACCGTTGAAATCAACGTTGGCTCCATAATTTTGGCGCCTGGATTTGAAGAATTTGACTGTCACTTGAAAACGGAATATGGTTATGGTCGCTTCTTGAATGTGGTTTCAAGCATCGAATTCGAACGTATGATGAATGCTTCTGGTCCCTTTGGCGGAAAAATAGTGCGCCCATTCGATGGCAAGATACCGCGGAAAATTGGCTTCATTCAATGCGTTGGCTCGCGCGATGCCCAGCTTGGGAACAACTACTGTTCAGCCGCGTGCTGTATGTACGCCATCAAAGAAGCAGTCATAGCAAAAGAACACAGTTCTAACCCGTTGGATTGTACGATATTCTATATGGACATGCGCTGTTATGGAAAAGAGTTTGATGCCTACTATGAACGCGCCCAAGGAGAATGGGGCGTAGAATTCGTAAGGTCAAGGGTAGCAAGCGTCACAGAAGACCCGTCAACAGGCAATCTTTTCCTCCATTATGTTGAGAATGAAGAACCCAAAGAAGAAGAATTCGACATGGTTGTTCTGTCAGTTGGGATGCAACCACCGAAAAATGTTGAGAAACTGACTGAAAACTTTGGAATAAAACTCAACAAGTACAGATTCTGCCAAACGGATACTTTCTCACCCTTGGAAACATCAAAACTAGGCATATTTGTGTGCGGAGCCTTCGGCGGACCAAAAGACATTCCTGAAAGCGTTGCTCAGGCGAGCGGTGCGGCATCAAAGGCAATGTGCATAATCGCCACCGAACGAGGCAAACTGATTGCTGAAAAGGAGTTTCCGCCTGAGAGAGACGTGAGCCAAGAGGAGCCTAGGATTGGTGTTTTTGTCTGTCGCTGCGGAACCAACATAGGATCAGTGGTTAACGTTCCCAAAGTGGTAGAGTACGCCAAGACCTTGCCCAACGTAGTCTATGCGGAAGAAAACCTTTATACATGCTCACAGGATGCGCAGAAACTGATTGCAGAAAAGATTCGGCAGCACAATCTTAACCGTGTTGTTGTAGCTTCATGTACACCAAGGACGCATGAGCCCCTCTTCCGCGAGACAGTTCAAGAAGCTGGCCTAAACCCATACCTCTTTGAGATGGCAAACATTCGAGACCAATGCAGCTGGGTGCACATGCATGAACACGAGAAGGCAACAGAAAAGGCCAAGGACCTAGTCGCGTCGATGGTTGCGAAGGCTAGTCTTCTAAAACCCTTGAAAAAACCCGCGATAGACGTCACACCAGTCGGTTTGGTAATAGGCGGCGGGATTGCAGGTATGACTGCAGCCCTAGAACTTGCGAAACAAGGGTTTGAGGTTCACCTTGTCGAAAAGAAAAAGGAATTAGGTGGGCACTTGCTCACAATGCACTATTTGCTCGAAAAAGATGATAGCCCGCAGGAGAAACTTCAAGCCATAACTGAGGCGGTTATGGAAAATGACAAAATACACGTCTACACGGGCGCAGAAGTCGTCGACGTCTACGGCTTCGTCGGCAACTTCAAAACGAGGATAAAGCAGCAAAGTGGCAAGGAGAAAGAGATTGAACACGGCATAGTGATAGTAGCTACCGGCGCAGTTGAATACGAACCCACGGAATACCTCTACGGCAAAGACCCAAGAATCATGACACAGCATGAGTTGGAAGAGCAGATTGCCAAAGGAGAATTCAAAGCCAAAACCGTCGTTATGATTCAATGTGTAGGTGCCAGAAACGAGGAGAGACCAAACTGTTCAAGGATTTGCTGTGGTCAAGCCATGAAAAACGCCCTGAAAATCAAGGAGGTAAGCCCGAAGACAGAAGTCTACGTTCTATACAAGGATATCAGAACGTATGGCTTCAAGGAAGACTATTACCGCGAAGCCGCGACAAAAGGTGTGTTATTCGTAAACTACGACGACGAAAGGAAACCACGGGTTGTAGACGAAGGTGGGAAGCTTAAGGTGACCTTTTGGGAGCCAGTAATCAAAGAAGAAGTTGAGATTGGTCCAGATGTTGTGGTCTTAAGCGCCGCTACATTACCCAATCCTGACAACAAGCGGATTGCCGAAATGCTCAAAGTGCCGCTAACAAAGGATGGATTTTTCTTAGAAGCCCACATGAAACTTCGACCGGTGGACTTTGCAACTGACGGCGTTTTCCTCTGCGGAATGGCGCATTGGCCAAAATTCATAGACGAAAGCATTTCACAAGCATGTGCAGCCGCAGCGAGAGCCGCTACGATATTGTCGAAGAAGACGTTAGACGCTGAGGGAACAGTGTCACACGTTGATGAAGACCTGTGTATCGGTTGTGGAGTGTGCATAAGCATCTGCCCGTACAAGGCTATAGCGAAGGATGAAAACGGACTGGCAAAGGTAAATGAGGTTTTGTGCAAGGGCTGCGGTACCTGTGCGGCAAGCTGTCCTGAGAGAGCGATCATGATGCGTCAGTTTACGGACGAACAGCTCATAGCTCAGGGAATTGCCGTTTTAGGGAGGGCTACTCATGGTTGAGTTTGAACCTAAAATAATCGGTTTTCTCTGCAACTGGTGCAGCTACGCAGGCGCAGACCTAGCAGGAGTGAGCAGGATCCAGTATCCTTCCAACATACGAGTTGTCAGAGTGATGTGTAGCGGAAGAATCGACCCAATAATACCTTTAGAAGTCTTCATGCACGGAGCTGACGGCGTAATAGTCCTAGGATGCCACCCTGGCGACTGTCACTATTCTGAAGGAAACCTGTACGAAGAAAGAAAAATCAAAATGCTGAAGAAACTCTTAGCCCTAACAGGTTTCGAACCAGACCGTTTGCGACTGGAATGGGTTTCAGCATCTGAAGGCCAAAGATTCGCAGAAGTCGTAACCGAATTCACAGAACAGATAAAGAAGCTTGGGCCTTCACCGCTATCAGGGAAGAAGCCAGACGCCAGAATTCTTGAAAACCTTCAAGCAGCAACGAATGCTGCGTCCGACTTCAAGTTAAGGGTTCTAGTCGGCAGAGAAAGAGAGTTGACAGAAAAATGCAACGTTTACGAAGAAAAGATTCCACAGGAAGAGTTCGATTCTCTGCTTGACGAAGTTGTCAAAGCTGAATATGTTCGACATAAGATTCACCTTCTGACACGAGCTCAACCGCTTTCAGTCAGAGCTTTGGCAGGGGCAGTCGAGATGAAACCTGCAGATGTGCTTGACCAAATCGTGGCAATGCGAAGGAGAAACATGATAGCATTGGACCACGTCGAAGGAACAACTCCCTTCTACAAGGCGTTGGAGGTCAAATAGGATGCCAGAAGAAAAGACTGACAGAAAGAAAATCGGGGCTGTTCTCGTGGTTGGCGGTGGCGTTGCTGGCATACAAGCTTCGTTGGACCTAGCGGACTCAGGATTCAAAGTGTACCTTGTTGACCACGGGCCGAGCATAGGCGGAGTGATGGCACAGCTTGACAAGACATTCCCAACGAATGACTGCTCAATGTGCATTCTTTCCCCCAAACTCGTAGCCACTGGA
>Ga0315282_10012744_pt1 | contig 12817 bp, 9 predicted proteins | sample YL17G07_20_MG_FD_203693 | JGI IMG/M metagenome (GOLD analysis project Ga0315282, IMG submission 203693) | Sediment microbial communities from Yellowstone Lake, YNP, Wyoming, USA - YL17G07_20 | ecosystem: Environmental > Aquatic > Freshwater > Lake > Sediment | place: USA: Wyoming | collected... | reverse complement strand
GCTTGTACGTACTTCCCCTGACTGGCGGAGACTCCGGCCAAGGCATCCAGGCTGGCGGCTACATGCAAATCCGCCGGGCCATAGGTCTTCCGGTTGATTGTCAACGATGAATATGCGGTGCGGTTGTTTGGAATCACGCTGACGCCGCATGGGAAAACCGAATTTCGAACTGATATCCACGCGGAGCAACTGCGTGCTGAGGTCTTCGAAGGCGAACTGCAAGTGGCTGACTCACACCAGCCGGAGAAGTTGGGGAAAGAAAAAGTGCTCACCTGCGATCTTGGTTCGGGGGCGCCTTTCCAGATCACGCACGGAATTCAAAAGGACGATTGGGACAAATGGGTCGCAGCTCGAGATGAGCAGTCAACCCTTGCCTACAACGATAGCGCAGTGGGTATCGATGCTCCAACCTACGGCTGGGACGACCTTGACGCGTACGGTGACTGGGGATATTTCCCGGGTTTCGGGTATGGCTGGGCGCCTTACGAGCCAGTCGGTTGGTCGCCCTACTGCCTGGGCATGTGGAGTTGGTATCCAGGATGGGGGTACACATGGATTTCGGGCGAGCCGTGGGGATGGCTGCCTTTCCATTATGGCATGTGGAACTTCGATGCCACGATGGGCTGGTTCTGGATGCCGGGCACATTCGGGATGTGGAGTCCGGCTTTGGTCAATTGGTACTCAGGGCCCGGCTGGGTTGGCTGGGGGCCCATGGGGATTGGCGGCGGAACTGCCTGCGCGGTGGGCATGGCGGGCTGCATCACCGCCGTGACTCCGGGGACTCTGAGAGATGGCAGACCCATCCGGCCCGGAGGGCCGGGCCTGGTGCAGCCGAATCCGCGTCTGCCATTCCGCCCCATCGCTCGCCCGGCTGTGGAACCCAGCCGTATGGCCATGCTGTCTGGCCAGGCACTTTCGAAGGACGTCGTTTTCCCTGGCGGACCTCGGGGGACGTTGGTCAGTGGTGATGACCGATTGGTTTCGGCTCCCGCAGGCGCTGGACTGCGCGGCAGTTCTCTCGCCGGACGGCCTGCAACCGGTGGACCGGTTCGTTCGGCGGGATTGGGGCGAGTTGCGGCGCCCGGCGGAAATCTCCGTGAAGCTGGATTTAATCATGGTCCCATCGGAGCCCCGTCAAGTGTAGTCATGGGCCGTACGGTCAGCCCCGAGAGTGTTCTGATACACCATTCTTTCTTCGACCGCGCCTTTGCAGGAGAGGCTCAAGGACCAGTCCGCGTCCCGCTCGGTGAAACCCTGGGAGGCCGAACCCCGACTGTTTCTGACCCCCTGGGTAACTTGGTGCCTCGGTCCTTTGGCTCTCGAGGATCGGCCCATGGCGGTTTTCGTGGGCCGGCGCGCATGGGTGGGCCGGCCTTTTCCAGGAACAGCGGTGGATTTGCGCGCCCCTCTGGCGGCTTCGGGAGATCTGGAGGCGGCTCGTTCGGAATGGCCCGAAGCGGCGGCGTGGGATTTGGAGGTGGCTTTCACGGCGGCGGTTTCGGAGGCTTCCATGGTGGCGGTATGTCTGCGGGGGGGCCATCGCTAAACCGAGAGCCTGACCTCGTGCGCCCTCCTGAAAATCTGCCTATACCGGTCTTTCCCGCGAAAGCGGGAATCCAGCTTTTTCCTGACTGACCTGGACCCCCGCTTACGCGGGGGTGACAACACCGGCGATTTTCATCCCTTTGGGTGGGTCGCCGGCCATGGGTACTCGGACCCAAGCCCGGGTTGAACTTCCTGCAACCAAAAGCTCCTTGTTTCCATCTCTTTTAGTGTCGGGTGAGGGGCCAACAACGACAGAAACAAGGGGTGGCGCATGCGACCGAAAAGAATGCAACGTTGCCGTTTTTTAGGTGACCAGGGCTTGAGCCGCAGGGATTTCCTGACGGCTGGCTTTGCTGTGGGCGGCGGATTCGCTCTTCGGAGGGATGCAATCGCGGCCCCGCCCGGTGCGGGGATTCCGCGCAGCAAAAGCAAGCCCCACTTGGTATCCCTGGTGGAATTCACCGACTCCGGCAAGCGGGAGGGGACTGTCATGGTTGAGAAGGTGATAAGGACAGACGAAGAGTGGGAGCAGATGCTGACTCCCGAGCAATTTGAGGTCGCTCGAAAAAAGGGAACGGAGCGGGCTTTTACGGGCAAGTACTGGAATAATCATGAAAAGGGCATCTACCGCTGCGTCTGTTGCGACAATGCTCTTTTCAGTTCGAATACGAAGTTCGAATCAGGAACGGGAAGGCCAAGCTTCTGGGCGCCGATTGCGCCGGAAAACATCCGCACCGAAGGTGATTTGACGCTCGGTATGTCACGCACCGAGGTGCTGTGCAAGAAGTGCGATGCTCACCTGGGGCACGTGTTTGACGACGGCCCACCTCCAACTCACCTCCGTTATTGCTTGAATTCCGCGGCTTTGAAATTCGTCAAGGCATAAGCTACTAGCGTAATTGCCCGATCTGATAGCTGAGAACCGCCGACTGAATCTGGAAATCGTACTTCGCGCTGGTGTCGGCGATTTGGGCCTGGGTCAGATTCAGTTGCGCTTGGGAGAGTTCGACGATCGAACTGAGCCCAAGTTTGTAACGGCCCTGCGCGAGGTCGAGCGCCAATGTGGCCTCCTTCAGCAACTGGGCGGTGACGGCGAGACGCTGATAGGCGGTACCGGCGTCGAGCCAGGCGGTTCGTACGTCGCGCGAGATGCGGTCGGCAAGGTCGCGCATGCCCTGGTTCGTCGCTTGGGCGCGGAGGTTCGCCTCCTGGTGGCGGGCGGAAAAGAGGAACCCGTTAAAGATCGGAATATTCACATTGATGCCCGCCGCGGCGTAGCGGTCGCTGAGCGGAACCTGGTAAGCCGGGGTGAGACCTGCGGCGCCCGTCGCACTAATGGTGGGCATCCACAAATCGCGTTCGGCGCGGGCATAACGCAACGCCGCCTCGTGGCTGAAGCGCGCGCTGGAGAGATCCGGGCGATCTTGGAGGGCCTGCACGATCAAGTCAGTTGGGTCAGCGAGTGGCGTGGGGGGCATCGGCTCCTCGGCGAGATCGAACGGTTGAGGATTGGCGAGTCCGAGGGCAGTGGCCAAATCCGCGTAAGACGCCTTCTCGCCGTTTTGCGCTTGCACGAGCAGCAACTGCGCCTGCGCCAAATCCACCTCGGCGAAGCTTACGTCCACCAGAGACCTCAGCTTGTTCTTTTCGAGTGTAGTGATCTGATCGGCAAGAATCTGGCGCGCTTTCACCGTTTCCTCAGCAACCTTGAGTACGGCCTCGGCGCGCAGGACTCCGAAGTAAGCGCGATTGACGGCCAGCAGCACGTCCTGTGCGGTTTGCTGTGCGCTCTCGGAAGCAGCCTTCGCTCCCAAGCGCGCCGAGGCCACCAGGTTGGACGTGCGACCGAAGTCGGTAATGAGCTGGTTAACTTCCAGACCATTGGCATAACGATTTAAGATATTCGGGTCGTTGAGGAATCCGGCGGTGATGCGGCTGTCGGGCAATGCCCCTACCCCGGTCAGGCTGCCCGTGGCGGTCGGGTAATAGGCCGATTTCTGTTCCCGGGTGACTTGGTTGGCCGCTTCCGCCTCGAAGGTGGCGGCCTGCAACACGGGATGGTTGCGCAAGGCCAGCGCCTCGGCGTCTTTCAAGGTGAGCTTTGGCGTTTGCGGGGGCGCAGCCAGAGCTGGAATTGTTGCCGACAAACGCAGGGCACAAGTCAACGCGCAGAGAATGACGGTGCGCTGAAATCCGAAACGTCTCATTCCCCAACCTCCTTGGGTCCGCGGGCCGGGCTTGCCTGCCGCCGGCCGTACACTAGCAGATACGCGGCTGGAACAATGAAAATCGTCAAGAGCACTGACGAGGTCAGGCCGCCGATAATGGCGCGCGCCATGGGCGTATACTGCTCCGCCCCCGTCCCCAGCTTCAACGCCATGGGAATCATGCCAATGATGGTGGCGAGCGAAGTCATCAGGATGGGCCGCAGCCGCACGCGGCACGCCGTGATCACGGCATCGGCGGGCGCGAGGCCTTGCGTCTCCAGGTTATGCGCGAAGTCCACAATCAGGATGCTGTTGGAATCGGCGATGCCGATGAGCATCAGCACCCCCATTAACGACATCACGTTCAGCGTGCTGTGAGTAAGGGGCAGGATCACCAATACCCCTACAAACCCCATGGGAATTGCCAGCATGATCAAGAGGGGATCGGCGAACGAACGAAACTGCGCTACCAGGATGAGATACAGCAGCATAAAAGAGAGCAGAAAGCCCAGCGCGAAACTCTTGAAAGAGGCTTCCATGCCTTCCACCATACCGCGCAGCGTGATTCGCACGTTAGAGGGATACGTGGTATGGTCCAGGATTTCTCGAATCGAGTGCGTGACCTTACCCAGGTCCTCTCCGGCCGGCGTCACGTAGACATCGGTGACTCTTTGAATCTGGTAGTGGTCCATTTCCGTAGGAGTCTGAATAAAACCTAACTTAACAACGTTACCTAACACCGTAATGGGCCTTGCAGAATGGGTTGGCCGCTGCGGCCGAGCCTTGAGCATGGGTAATTGCTGATTACACGTCCAAGCGGTCTTCGGCGGCTCCCCCAGAGGTCCTGTCCCTTGCCACCGTCGATCCGGCAGAACCGGTCCGCAGCCGGTGTCCTTCTTCTTGGCCGATGCTCCGCGTAAGGGAATATTCATGACGTCCATAAAGTCATGGATGGCGGGTCGGCCGGTTTCGAAGTACTGGACGGTGAGGTAGTAGTCGTTCCCGGTCTGGTGGTCTACCCAGTAGTTGGGGGCGATCATGTAATTGGAATTGAGCGCCGTGATGACGTTGTCCACCACGTCCTTCTGACTCAGCCCCAACTCCCCGGCATGCACGCGGTCCACGTCCAAGCGCAAGGCGGGATAGTTCATGTCCTGGGGAATGTAAACTTGCCCCACTCCCCCCAAGCCCCCAATCCGCCGCGCCAAGTCCTGCGCAATCCCGTAGCTCTGCTCCAGTTCCGAACTGCTCACTTGCACGTCGATGGGCGCCGGCATTCCCATGTTCAAGATCGCGTCCACCATCGAGCCGCTGGAGAAGAACGTCCGTATCTCCGGGTACTGCTTGCTGATCCCCTCCTGCACCTGCCGCATGTAATCGAAACTGCTGCGCCGGTGGTCATCCTGTAACTGCACTTGCACGGTGGCCGTGTAAGGGCCGGCGTTGGTGGTGTAGAGAGAGGAGAAATCCGGCACCACCCCAATGTTGGAGACCACCAGCTTGAAGTCCTGGGGATCAACGACCTTGCGGATCAGGTTCTCCACCTTGGCCACGTACTCATTGGTCACTTCAATGCGCGTGCCGGTGGGCACCTTGAGATTGATGGTGAACTGCCCGGCGTCGGTGCGCGGGAAGAAGGCCAAGCCCAGAAAGGGGTAGATGGCCAAGCTGGCCAAGAACACCCCCGCCAAAGCCAGGACGGTCAACCCCGGGCGCACCAACGCCCGCCGCACCCAGTACTCGTAGAAATCCAGCAGCTTGTTGAAGAACCGGTTAAACCCGGCATTGAACCTGTCCCACCAGGAACGGTCGTTCGGCGTTGTCGGTTCAACTTCGTACTCGCCTTCTTTCTGTCCGTGCCCTTCGGTGTGCGGCACCTGCTTGAGGAAGCGAGAGCAGAACAGCGGAATCACCGTCATCGCCACAACAAAGGAAGCCAGGAGAGAGAGGCAGAAAGCCAAGGCCAGCGCGGAGAAAAGGAATTTGCTCACACCATAGAGAAACACCACCGGGAGAAAGTCTACGACGTCGACGAGGGTTGCCGCCAGGACCGCCAAATTCACTTCCGCCCCTCCCACTTCCGCGGCGATGCGGGGCAAGGCGCCCATCTCCAAATGGCGATAGATGTTTTCGAGCGAGATCACGGAATTGTCAATCACCCGCGAAAAAGCCAGCGCCAGCCCCCCCAGAATCATGGTGTTCACCGTGCTGCCCATCAAATACAGCACGACAAACGTGGTGAGGGCGGAAAGGGGAATGGAAAGCAGAACGGCCGAAGTGGCGCGAACGCTGCCGAGAAAGAGCAGAATCATGAGGCTGGTGAGGAGGAGTCCGAGGAATCCCTCATGAAGCACCGTGTGGATCGCTTCCTTGACGTACACGGATTGATCGAACACTAAGCTGGCCGTCATCTGCTTGGGAATGTCAAACAAGTGCCCGATCAAGTTCCGTATTCCGTTGACCACCTCAATGGTGTTGGTATCGCCCCCTTGCTTCATGATGGGGATGTAACACGATTTCTGGCCGTCTACCCGCACCACGTTGTACTGAATTTGATTGGCGTCTTCGGCCTTCCCCACGTCTTTCACCGTGACCCACGAGGTCCCCACCGTCTTGATCGGGACATCGTTCAAGTCTTTCACTTGGTTCACCAGGCTATTGGAATAGACGTAGTAATCGTAGGGGCCCATCTTCACATCCCCGGCGGGCAGGATCAGATTCGATTGGTTCACCGCGTCCACCACGTCCATGGGAGTCATCTGACGCGAAAAGAGCTTGTAGGGGTCTACATACACCATGGCCTGCCGGTACTTCCCACCAAACGGCGGCGGAATCTCTGCGCCTTTCACTACCGCAATCTGGTTGCGGATGGCAAACTGCGCGTAGTCGTGAAGTTGCGTTTCGGTCAGCCCCTGTCCCTTCACCGTCACCAGGCAAACCGGCAGGCTGGAGGCGTCAAACTTCAGCACCACCGGCGGCAAGGTGCCGGGCGGCAAACGCTTAAGGTCTGCCAGCGCCAAGTTCGAAATCTCCGTCACGTCCGCGTCAGCGCTGGTCCCCGGTTGGAAGTAAATCTTGATAATGCTCACCCCCAGCAGCGAGCGCGATTCCATGTGATCGATGCCGCTGGCTAGGGTGAAGAAGCGTTCGAGCGGGTTGGTGATATCGATTTCGATGTCCTGGGGAGGCATGCCGGAATAAAACGTGGCCACCACCACTTCCGGCAGATTGATGGGCGGGAAAAGGTCCACCGGCATGCGCGCCAGACTGGTCAGCCCGATGACCAAGATCACCAGACAGACCACAATGATGAAGTAAGGATTCCGGATCGAAAACTTAGGCATTAGTTCTCACTTCTTGGCACAAGGCCAACGGTTTGAAGGGCCCCGTTCCGTTTAGTCGCGTCCTCCGGCGCGCCGGGCGGATTTAAAGCCCCAGACCGCATCATTTCTCTCTCCCTGAATCAATCACGGCGCCCACGGACTGGCGCCGCCCGAACACAAGCAGGTAAGCTGCCGGAACAATGAAAACCGTCAGAACGACGGAGAAGAAAAGGCCGCCAATAATGGCGCGAGCCAGAGGGGCGTACTGCTCGCTTCCCGTGCCCATCTTGAAGGCCATGGGCATCATGCCGATAATCGTCGCCAGCGAAGTCATCAGGATAGGGCGCAAGCGCACCCGGCAGGACGTAATCACCGCATCCTCTACGGACCTTCCCTGTTCCTCCAGGCGGTGGGCGAACTCCACAATCAGGATGCTGTTGGACGCAGCAACGCCCACCAGCATCAGGACGCCCATCAACGACATCACATTGAGGGTTGTGGCCGTCAGGGGAAGAGTGACCAGCACCCCGATAAAGCCCATGGGGATGGCCAACATGATGAGAAAGGGGTCCTTAAAGGACCGGAATTGCGCCACAAGAATGAGATACAAAAGGACCACCGAGAGCGAGAGCCCTAGGGCGAAACTTCGGAATGAGGCGGTCATTCCCTCCACCATCCCACGCAGGTTCACCCGCACACCTGCAGGTAGACTCGTTTTAGCCAAAATGCCCCGGATGGCATCTGTGACCTTCCCGAGGTCCTCTGCGGCCGGCGTCACGTAAACGTCGGTGATTCTTTGGATCTGGTAGTGATCTATCTCCGTAGGAGTCTGGATTTGGTCCAGTTTCACGACGCTACCGAGGATGGTGGGTTCAGTCTGGTTGGGCGCCCGCAAGGGGATATTCATGACGTCCATAAAGTCATGGATGGCGGGTCGGCCGGTTTCGAAGTACTGGACGGTGAGGTAGTAGTCGTTCCCAGTCTGGTGGTCTACCCAGTAGTTGGGGGCGATCATGTAATTGGAATTGAGCGCCGTGATGACGTTGTCCACCACGTCCTTCTGACTCAGCCCCAACTCCCCGGCATGCACGCGGTCCACGTCCAAGCGCAAGGCGGGATAGTTCATGTCCTGGGGAATGTAAACTTGCCCCACTCCCCCCAAGCCCCCAATCCGCCGCGCCAAGTCCTGCGCAATCCCGTAGCTCTGCTCCAGTTCCGAACTGCTCACTTGCACGTCGATGGGCGCCGGCATTCCCATGTTCAAGATCGCGTCCACCATCGAGCCGCTGGAGAAGAACGTCCGTATCTCCGGGTACTGCTTGCTGATCCCCTCCTGCACCTGCCGCATGTAATCGAAACTGCTGCGCCGGTGGTCATCCTGTAACTGCACTTGCACGGTGGCCGTGTAAGGGCCGGCGTTGGTGGTGTAGAGAGAGGAGAAATCCGGCACCACCCCAATGTTGGAGACCACCAGCTTGAAGTCCTGGGGATCAACGACCTTGCGGATCAGGTTCTCCACCTTGGCCACGTACTCATTGGTCACTTCAATGCGCGTGCCGGTGGGCACCTTGAGATTGATGGTGAACTGCCCGGCGTCGGTGCGCGGGAAGAAGGCCAAGCCCAGAAAGGGGTAGATGGCCAAGCTGGCCAAGAACACCCCCGCCAAAGCCAGGACGGTCAACCCCGGGCGCACCAACGCCCGCCGCACCCAGTACTCGTAGAAATCCAGCAGCTTGTTGAAGAACCGGTTAAACCCGGCATTGAACCTGTCCCACCAGGAACGGTCGTTCGGCGTTGTCGGTTCAACTTCGTACTCGCCTTCTTTCTGTCCGTGCCCTTCGGTGTGCGGCACCTGCTTGAGGAAGCGAGAGCAGAACAGCGGAATCACCGTCATCGCCACAACAAAGGAAGCCAGGAGAGAGAGGCAGAAAGCCAAGGCCAGCGCGGAGAAAAGGAATTTGCTCACACCATAGAGAAACACCACCGGGAGAAAGTCTACGACGTCGACGAGGGTTGCCGCCAGGACCGCCAAATTCACTTCCGCCCCTCCCACTTCCGCGGCGATGCGGGGCAAGGCGCCCATCTCCAAATGGCGATAGATGTTTTCGAGCGAGATCACGGAATTGTCAATCACCCGCGAAAAAGCCAGCGCCAGCCCCCCCAGAATCATGGTGTTCACCGTGCTGCCCATCAAATACAGCACGACAAACGTGGTGAGGGCGGAAAGGGGAATGGAAAGCAGAACGGCCGAAGTGGCGCGAACGCTGCCGAGAAAGAGCAGAATCATGAGGCTGGTGAGGAGGAGTCCGAGGAATCCCTCATGAAGCACCGTGTGGATCGCTTCCTTGACGTACACGGATTGATCGAACACTAAGCTGGCCGTCATCTGCTTGGGAATGTCAAACAAGTGCCCGATCAAGTTCCGTATTCCGTTGACCACCTCAATGGTGTTGGTATCGCCCCCTTGCTTCATGATGGGGATGTAACACGATTTCTGGCCGTCTACCCGCACCACGTTGTACTGAATTTGATTGGCGTCTTCGGCCTTCCCCACGTCTTTCACCGTGACCCACGAGGTCCCCACCGTCTTGATCGGGACATCGTTCAAGTCTTTCACTTGGTTCACCAGGCTATTGGAATAGACGTAGTAATCGTAGGGGCCCATCTTCACATCCCCGGCGGGCAGGATCAGATTCGATTGGTTCACCGCGTCCACCACGTCCATGGGAGTCATCTGACGCGAAAAGAGCTTGTAGGGGTCTACATACACCATGGCCTGCCGGTACTTCCCACCAAACGGCGGCGGAATCTCTGCGCCTTTCACTACCGCAATCTGGTTGCGGATGGCAAACTGCGCGTAGTCGTGAAGTTGCGTTTCGGTCAGCCCCTGTCCCTTCACCGTCACCAGGCAAACCGGCAGGCTGGAGGCGTCAAACTTCAGCACCACCGGCGGCAAGGTGCCGGGCGGCAAACGCTTAAGGTCTGCCAGCGCCAAGTTCGAAATCTCCGTCACGTCCGCGTCAGCGCTGGTCCCCGGTTGGAAGTAAATCTTGATAATGCTCACCCCCAGCAGCGAGCGCGATTCCATGTGATCGATGCCGCTGGCTAGGGTGAAGAAGCGTTCGAGCGGGTTGGTGATATCGATTTCGATGTCCTGGGGAGGCATGCCGGAATAAAACGTGGCCACCACCACTTCCGGCAGATTGATGGGCGGGAACAGGTCCACTGGCATGCGGGCCACACTCGTTACCCCGATAACCAGCAAGGCCAGGCAACAAACAATGATGAAATACGGGTTGCGGATTGAAAATCGCGGCATATGCCTCCACCTTCAAACGGTCGCGCCAATCATCGCTTGCTATTGCTGGCCTGCTCCGTGGTATTGCAGCATCTGGACGGCTTGCGGACGCACTTCTTCGCCCGGATTAAGCCCACTGCGGTCGCTTACGATCACCGATTCCCCTTCCGCGAGGCCCGACACAACTTCCGCGTCAGTGGAGGTTTGCAGGCCCACCGTTATCACCCGATCCTCGACCTTGCCGGCAGGGCTCACGAGATAAACCGTGGTTTGATCGCCCACATGGTTCAACGCCTCCAAAGGCACAGCCAGAACGTTATCTTTCGCTTCCAGGGTAAGCGTGGCCTCCGCATACATTCCCGGCATCAAAAGCCGGTCGGGGTTGGGGACGTCGACCTCGGTGTGCATGGTGCGCGTGTCCGCCTGCACGTCCACGGAAAAACGGGCCACTTTGCCCGGAAAAGACCGGTTTAGAGACGGTACACTGACCTCGACGGGATCGCCGACCCGGATGTAACGCACCGAGGATTCGGGAACCGGGATCACCAAACGATACAGATCATCCTGCGATAGCTTGACCAGAGGCAAGGCCTGGGTGCTGGAGCTCGTGCCTGCCTGCATCAAGGTTCCCAGGTTGGCGTAACGTTGGGTCACCACGCCGGCGAACGGCGCCGTGATGCGCGCGTAGGCGAACAGCGCTTGGTCGTGAATAAGCCTGGACCTAGCCACCAGAAGCTCGCTCTGGGCAGCCTCGAGCGATGACTCGGCCGAGTCCACCTCCGAGGCCGCCGCCAGGTCTTTGCCCTGGGCGTTATCAACTTCCTGCTGGGCCACCAAGCCGGGCTGGCTTTCGAAGACGCCATTCAAGCGGGTATATTCGAGGTGGAGAGCCGTGTACATGGCCTGATAACGTTTCAATTGGTGCTGGGCGCGGGAAACTTCGTCCGTCGCATTCTTGATGGCGGATTGATCCACTTGTAACTCCGCCTCGAGCTCCGGAATTTCCAGGGTGGCCATCAATTGACCCGTTTGCACGCGGCTGCCATAGTCGACGTGCAAGTTCTTGACAAAACCTGACTCTTTCGCGTAGACGTCGATTTCCTGAAAGGGGACGAGCTCCGAGGAAAGCGTAATTTGCCGCTGAAGAGACTTCCGGGCTACTTTCGTCACCCCAACCGTCACGACCGCTGGGGAGCCGCTCCTGGCTCGAACCTTCCCGCAGGAAGGAAGCAGCGCAATTAAGATGGCGGTGAGGCCGATCCCGGCCGCAGTCACAAACAAATTGCTGCTGGATGTTTGATTGTTCATCGTTTCCACTGTTTTGCTCCATCCCGACGGTGATCCGCATTGAAGTCGAGTAACTCTCTCAGCGCTTGGCCGAGTTCTTCAAAGGTGGCTTCGGGCTTTTTCGACAACTCGATCACTTGCTGCTTCTTCTCCATAATCCTGCTGGCCACCGCAGGAAGTTGAGCTACCAAGTCCTGGGGGACGATGATGATCCCGTGGCGATCTCCGTGGAGCAATTCCCCGGGTTGAATCTTCAAGCCCCCGACTTCCACTGGACCGCCAAACTCAACAATGTGGATATAGGCACGTGAGATAGCGAGCCGGCCGGCAAAGACCTGAAAACCACTCGATTCGATTCCAGGCAACTCGCGCGCCGCACCGTTCGTTATCGCCCCGACGCAGCCCAGCGCCTTCAAAATGTTGACATGAACAACGCCCAGGAAAGCTCCCGTCCCCGGCTCTTGATCAATGTCCTGCATCACGACCACGCGCGGAGATGGAATACTCCTGATGTGCTTCCACCAATCGGTCCGTTCAACGTACCGGCTCCCCACAATAGGCGGATGAGCCGATCGGACTTTGCAGGTTGCTGCATAGCCGACCAAAGGAGCAAAACTCTTGAAGAGACATCGAAAGCCGACGGTTGCGAACCCTTCATTTCGTAACCGGACGCCGAAAGTCTCAATGGCGTCGGATATTACGCACGTGCTAAAGGACCGGAGTTGGTTGATCTGGTCGGACGATAATGCAGTGTACAAGATTTCTGCCTCCTGTCTAGAGCTTGAGATGGCCATACGTAGAGAAGACCCCACGGGGTGGGGGTAGGGGACCATGGAGATGGACGTCAAGCCCTGCGCCACGTGTCTCACCTACCCACACAGCCCTTCTCCTGCCCACAAACCTAATAAACGACCTCCCTGTAGCACAAGCTTGGTTCCTGATGAACCGACGGAGCGATGACTACAATGTCATGAGAAATTGAGCGCTACCTGCTGGGAGGTTCCCCGAATAAGTTAACGTATTCGGGCGAAAAACATGAGAGGTCTATTGAAAGGACGGTGGCGATCGGAAGTGATGTTTATGGACGGTTAGGGCAAGAGCACTAGGGAGTGTTTCTTCGCAAGGAACATAACTCGGGGGTGCGGCTTCGCTCTCCG
>Ga0315282_10012743_pt1 | contig 12820 bp, 9 predicted proteins | sample YL17G07_20_MG_FD_203693 | JGI IMG/M metagenome (GOLD analysis project Ga0315282, IMG submission 203693) | Sediment microbial communities from Yellowstone Lake, YNP, Wyoming, USA - YL17G07_20 | ecosystem: Environmental > Aquatic > Freshwater > Lake > Sediment | place: USA: Wyoming | collected... | reverse complement strand
TGCAGACGCAGGTGGAGGCTACACCAACGATTTGGCACAGTTGCTTGGAGTTGACCGAAATCTCACAGATGATGCCTCCGTTACATTCACATTTACTAGTGTTGGGAAATCTGGATATACCTTCCAGACTTCGCACAACAAAGGCAACACCGTTTATACTTGGAGAAACTAATTATAAAATAACGATGTGGCCACAAATGGCAGAACCTTGGATGGGTTCTGCCATTTTTTTATTTTCTTTGAAAAATTCTCATCCTAAAAATGATTTCTTTATCATCGCGCTAAAGCAGATTTTGTTATTAGACTCCATAAAAATTTAATATATTATATTTAAATAAAATACAAAACAAAACCTATTAGCCTAATCTCTAGTGTTTATTATTTATTCGAATATGTAAAGTATGAAACGATGAAGATATTTTGAAGCCGAGTTGAGTCCAGATGTTCTGCGGTGGAAAGTTATTGGCCAAAGTGACCATTTTTAGTATATCCACTCTATGAGAAAACCAACGGATCGCATCTTTCATCATCAGCAAATGAATTCCCTGCCCACGGGCTTTCGGATCCACACCCACTAGAGCGCCCTCGCCTAATCGTATCTTTATAATCTGCTCTAACTCTGATTCAATCTTCAGGGTAATAAAACCGACAAGTTTGCCATTAAGTTCAGCAACCAAAATATTTGTGGCAAGTTCTCCTGCCAGTGAATTTTTCATCCATTTTACATAAAGCTCTGCGGCTGATTTTTGATCAAACCAATTGTCTTGATGAAATCTCCCAATGTAGTTGCAAAAAATCCGGCGCGTCAGCGAAAGGAGTTCTTTATTATCCTCTTTTCCAGCCATACGGATTTTGATTCTTTTATCAGGCGTTATGCTCGGTAAAAAAGGTTTTTTTCTAAAATCAAGGATATATTCAATAGAAGTATCCGCCAGATAAAATCCACTTGAAAAGGCAATGCGGCAATACCTTAAATCGCCGGTTGGAATGCGCATATAAGCATGACCACATCTCAAAGCGTCCAGGTTTTTTATACAAGTTTTAAATAGCTTTCGGATGCCCGCTTCATTTGCTTGGCGGGAAATGAAAATAGGATCGATGCACCCCATGGGCGCCTTGAAATGCTTCGAATCAAAACCCAGCAAACCGTACGCGCCCACGCCTAAGAGTCGCCGATTTTTATCCTCAAGCCCCAAAGCTTCTGATTTTGGAGAACTCAGCCTTTTTTTGAAGAGAGAGATGGACGCCTTTACGGAATCCAACGGATCCGCTCCATACGCTGCATATGGAAGATCGGGAATTTGGGTCAGAAAAGAGAATAATCGGTCATCATTATTGATATCAACAGATTGAACAAAATCTTTTGTGCGCTTTCGCGATTCTGTCATGCCGATCTCTTCATCAAACACCAAAGCCGCAACAACAGCGTTTCCAAGAAGAATGCATTTTCGAATATGCCATTTAGAACCTCAGGAACATTAGCAGGACATGAAGAATATATTTCATCAATCTTTCCGACCCATTCTTGTATTATCGGGTAAATAGCCGTCAAGATACATCAGAATTACCTGTTTGATATAAGTCCGCATCGTTGCCCGCTCGTATTTTCTGCTAAAAAAAATCGGACTATTTTTCGACAAGTCGGGTTTCCTTTGTGATCATCTTTACCTAAAAAGTGATCGCACTTTGATATGCAAATACATTATTTTATTAATGGTTTCATCGTTTTTGTGAATGGCGCCATATGATATTCTTTACTTTCTGATTTTTATGGCCGTATGATGCTTATGAAAAATCGAAAATAAAAACGATTGGAAAACATGAATAGATCATTATTATCGGCAAAAATCATAGCAATGGTTTTGCTTCCACTCGTTTTAGCAGTGGCTTTTTTCTTTGCCTTGAAAGAAATGACGTCCGGGTTTCGGGCCAAACAAGAAAGCCTTTTGAACCCGGGAGATGCTTGGGAAAGACTTATCGGAGAAAAAATAGTGGGCGAAGAAGGCAAAGAGCAGTCCTCACATACAGCTTTTCCAAACAGAACAGAGATAAAATTTGCGCTGGAAACGGAAGTGGCGATGCGTTTATTTTCCACTTTCGTTTTTGCATTCATCAGTTTAGCGACGCTGTTGAGTTGGGGGCTTCGAAAGACTTCGAGTTTCGCGGGTCATACCATTATCCACGCAGGGTATCTCATTGCCGCCTTCTATGCAGTTCCATTGGTATTGATGCAACATGAAGCTTTGCAGTTCGTTCGGATAGCGGCCATATTTGCTTTGCCCTTGGGTCTTGCGATGATCATGATCGGACATCGCATGAAACGAAAGGCCCAGAAGAAGCAATAGAACATGGAATTTATTCTTGCCAGACATGCCGGATTTTGTCCTGGAGTAAAGCGGGCTTTAAGCATGGTCCTCGAAGCTTCGACCGCTGCAGAGGGCTCGATCACAACGCTGGGTCCATTGGTGCATAATCCTCAAGTCATCGATTTAATGAAGATCCGCGATGTGGATTTTGCTGAAAGTCCGGATGAAATACTTGGCGGATTGGTAGTAATTCGCAGCCATGGCGTTTCGCCGGAAATTAGGGAAAAGATCCTGGCCAAGGGCCTAAAGCTATTGGATGCGACCTGTCCAAAAGTGGCCAGGGTTCAAAAGCTGGCCGAGCAATATGCCCTTGAAGGTCGAACGGTTCTTATTTTCGGAGAGCCCGATCATCCGGAGATTCAAGGAATTTGCGGGTACGCCAGAGGCCGTGCGGTGGTGATATCCGGTCTGGAAGAATATCGAGTCAAGCCCCATTACGAAAAAGTGGCGCTCATTTCCCAGACAACTCAAGATGAAGAACTCTTCACCCGATTGGCCGAAGTTGTCCAACACGATTATCCGGATGCTGCAATTACGAATACCATTTGTTCTTCAACGCACCTTCGTCAGGAGGAAATCCGCCAGATGGCAAAGGAAGTGGATGCTATGATCGTTGTCGGCGGGAAAAATTCCGGCAACACAAGACGTCTGGTGCGGATTTCGCAGTCTCTTGGGCTGCCCACTTTTGCCATAGAAACGGATCAGGAGCTCAGGGGCGTCGATTTTAGACAATACAAAAAAATAGGGGTGACCGCAGGAGCCTCCACGCCGGCATGGATCATTGAGCGGTTGATGCTTTATCTCAAAGACTTGGAAGAGCAGCATAAAAACCCTGTTCGCTTTAAGCTGAAGAAAATACTTGAGGCGTTGGTTTTAAGCCATATTTATACCTCTTTGGCGGCCGGAATGCTCTGCTATCTGAGCACTCGCCTGCAAGGAGTCCCTTTTTCTCTTTCTCTTTTTTCAGTGGTTTTCGGATATGTGCTTTCCATGCACGTATTGAATCGTTTGTCAGAGCGGGGAGCAGACCGTTTCAAAGATGATCCAAAGCGGCAGATGCTCTACAAGGAACATCCGGTTCTTATGATCTTACTGGGATTTGGTTCGGCTATCGGGGCTATTTCCTGGTCTGTTTCCATGGGGATTTTGCCTTTTCTCGTCATTTTATTTGCAAGTATTTTGGGCGTTTTATATTCCGTGAAGGTGGTGCCCAAAAAATGGATCAAGAAACTCGGGTTCCGCAGGCTCAAAGACATTGCCGCTTCAAAAAATTTCTTTGTGGCTTCAGCCTGGGCCGTGGTTTCCGTTTTTCCGCTGTTTTTCTTTTATAAGACAGCTTCCACATCGCGCACTCTGGCCACTTTTGTCTTTCTGTTTCTGGTTACGGGCATCCGATCGATTCTGATTGATCTTTCTGGAATAGCGGGGGACCGTTTAATCGGTCGAGAAACGGTTCCTTTAGTCATCGGAGAAAAAAACACAAAGGTTTTCGCCAAGGCCGTAATGGCCGTGGTCGTGTTATATCTTTTTTTGATGGCGGCAGTCGGAGTTTTTCCGGCTTTGGCATATCTTGTGGCCGGTGGAATCGCAATTGAATTTCTTTTATATCGATACATTCTCCCCGAACGGCTAAAGAAGAAAATGCTTTCAGACATTATTTTAGATGGCCACTTCATTATTGCCGGTATTTTAATCTGGATAATCAAAACCGCCTTTGGATTTTGAGAGGGAGAGGATTTGACGCGGATTGTTTTATTGAATCCGCCCTTGGGGCTGAAAGCTCGCTACGGATCATTGGCGGACGTCGGCAACCTTCTCCCTCATCTCGGATTAATAGCACTGGCTGCATGTCTGCGCGAAAAAGGCCATTTCGTTAAGGTTATTGATGCCCCGGCTGAAGGGCTCGATCATCATGCCGTTGCGCTCAAAATCGCCGGGATTGCTCCTGATATTGTGGGAATTACTTCGGTCACTGCCGCCATTGATGCGGCTTTTATTATTGCGGCTGAATGCAAGAAATTGTCCCCCAAAACAACCATCGTACTTGGCGGTGCGCACGCTTCTTCGTCGGCCGAAGAAGTTTTGAAGAGTTGCCCTCAGATTGATTTTGCCGTCGTAGGAGAAGGAGAGCTGACCTTTATAGAGTTGACGGCTGAGTTGGAGAACGGCCGCTCGGGGCAAAACGTCGCCGGAACTGCTTATCGGAAAGACACATCAATAGTAATCGGCCCTCCCAGAAAGTACATCGAAGATTTGGATTCGCTCCCGTTTCCAGCTTGGGATTTACTTCCGGATTTGGCAAAAAGATACAGACCCTCTCCGCAAAGCATTAAAAGGTTGCCGTCCACAATACTTGTAACAAGCCGCGGCTGCCCCTTTGTCTGTACGTTCTGTGATCGTTCCGTTTTTGGGCGCAAAATAAGATCCGAAAGCGCCGAACGCGTATTTTCGGCCATCCTGCATCTCAGCGAAAAATACGGCATTCGCGACATCGCCTTTCACGATGAGTCGCTGATCTTCGATGAGGCGCGTTTGTTGAAGCTCTGCGATTTGCTTATGCGATCCAATATCGACATCACATTTTCTTGTCAGGGGCGAGTGGATCAAACGTTGAGCGACCAAGCATTCAAAGCTTTGAAATCGGCCGGATGCTGGCAGATTCAATTCGGTATTGAAACCGGCTCGGACGAAGGGCTCCGGCGCCTGGGCAAAGGCTTCTCACTGGAGCACGTACGTTCAGCCGTGACCAGAGCCGCCTCGTTCGGAATACAAACAAAGGCGTTTTTCATGCTGGGTATTCCGGGGGAGACTTTGCAAAGCCTGGAACAAACGAGAAAGTTTGTGCTTTCGGTTCCTCTGAACGACGCCATGATCGGATTTTTTGCGCCGCTCCCCGGGACCGCTATTTTGCCGTTGGCTTCCGAGTCCGGCCAATCAATCGGCAAGCGCGAAAGACTTACCGGACATCAGGTTTCGTACTTGCCTCATGGATTGACGGAAAACGATCTTATCAACAGCAGAAAACATTTTTACCGATCATTTTATTTTAGGCCGGGCATCATCTATGCCTATATACGAAGAATGGCCGAACCTACCGCCGGAAGGCCCTTGTTAAAAGGCCTAAAAACTTTTTTACAAGCCTTTGTAATAAGAAACCGAATTCAGTAAAATATTTCATGATGCTCGGGCCAAATCATCCATTTTTAGCAATCTTATTGTGTACCTTGTGCGCGATAGTAATATTTTCTTGCGCTAATCAAGATGCAGCAGAGTACAAAAAAGCGCACGAGCAAGTTTCCAAATCGGGATGCGTATCAGCGGAGCCGGCCCTGTTCGAGATTATCCACAAATATCCGGACTCTATCTCCGCCGATTTGGCAAGATCCGATTTGCTGGGCTGTCTGAAAGCGATTCATATTGACAAAGTGCGCAAATTCGAATCTCTACTGAATCAAGTGGAAGATTATGCAAAGCAGGGGGGTATTGAAAATTTCGACAAAGCTTTTTCAATCCTGGATCGCTTGAGAGAAATCGTAAATCAAGCGGTGATTCCAACTCAACTGGTAGAGCGATATCAAACCGATTTGGACTATGTTATCCAAGAGGCCGCCAAGATGTTCCAATACAATCAGAAGATTGTTGCAGAAAGAAGAAATTTTCAAAAGCCGGAAGAAGCGTCGGCTTATATGACATCTGAAAAAATAACGAGGTCTTCCTCTGCTCTGCGCTCTGCAAGCCAATCGACACAGACTTGGACCGGAAAAAAGAAGTGAGGATGTAATGCACGGCCGTGAGCCGACCACGAAACTTTGAAAGAATTCAGCACTAAGACGCCGTCAAATATAGAGACCCTGAATGTTTTACCGGAAGATGATTTTTCCTCCACCGGCGTCCACAACTATTTCGCTGTCCTCTATGTATTTGCCTTCAAGGATGTTTTTAGCCAGCGGGTCCAGAACCGATCGTTGAATGACCCGCTTGAGGGGCCTGGCTCCGTAAGCAGGATCAAATCCTTCTTTGGCCAGCAGTTTTTTAGCTGCATCGGTAAGGTGAATATTCATCCGCTGGTCATGAAGCCGCTTGGCAAGGCGTTCCATTTGGATGTCCACAATTTTTTCGATCTGACTTTCCGTAAGGTTGTGGAAGATGACCAGATCGTCCACGCGGTTTAGAAATTCAGGCCTGAAGTGGGCTCGCAGAGCTTCCAATACACGTTCTTTCATCTGTTCATAATTCCGACCGGACAGATCCATAATGTAATTGCTGCCTATATTCGAAGTCATGATGATCAGCGTGTTTGTAAAATCTACAGTGCGACCATGGCTGTCCGTCAGCCGACCGTCATCCAAAAGTTGAAGCAAAACATTGAAAACCTCGGGGTGCGCTTTTTCGATTTCGTCGAATAAAAGAACGGAATACGGCCTGCGGCGGACTTGTTCTGTCAGATACCCGCCTTCTTCATATCCCACGTAACCCGGAGGAGCGCCAATCAGTCTTGCAACAGAATGTTTTTCCATGTACTCGGACATATCGATGCGTATCATGGCCTGCTCGGTGTCGAAGAGAAATTCGGCTACAGCCCTGGCCAACTCCGTTTTGCCGACTCCGGTCGGGCCCATGAAAATAAAAGAGCCCAGCGGCCGATTCGGGTCTTGGATGCCCGATCTCGCGCGTCGCACCGCATCGCTTACAGACCGCACCGCCTCTTCTTGGCCAATCACGCGCTTACCGAGCTCATCCTCCATACGGAGCAATTTGGCTTTCTCGCCTTCGAGCATCTTGGTGACTGGAATTCCCGTCCACTGCGATACGATTTTTGCAATGTCTTCGGCATCCACCTCTTCTTTAAGCATCCGGTCGCCGTTTTGATGCTCGGCCAATTTTCGATTGCCTTCTTCAATGGCTCGATTCAATGCGGGCATTTTGCCGTAGCGGATTTCCGCGACTTTGCCCAGGTCGCCCTGACGTTCGGCTTCCGCTTCTTCATTCTTAAGTTTGTCCACTTGTTCTTTTGCCGCTTGGACTTTTAAAAGAATTTCCTTTTCGCCCTGCCATCTTTCACGCAAAGTGGCGGCCTGAGTCTGGAGCCCGGCGAGTTCCTCGTTGATCTTATCGAGTCGCTCGCGGCTGGCTTGATCCTTTTCCTTTTTTAAAGCCTCTGCTTCGATCTGGATTTGCACAATCTCGCGCTCAACGCGATCTATCTCCGTGGGAACCGAGGTCACTTCGATGTGTAGGCGGCTGGCGGCTTCATCCACTAAATCGATAGCTTTGTCGGGCAGAAAGCGATCTGAAATATAACGGTCCGAGAGCGTGGCGGCGGCTACCAGGGCCGAATCCGTAATCGTGACTCCATGATGGACTTCGTATTTTTCTTTCAAACCGCGCAGGATTCGGATCGTCTCTTCTACAGCAGGCTCACTGACTAATACCGGCTGGAATCGGCGCTCCAATGCAGCGTCTTTTTCGATATGCTTTCTGTATTCGTTCAGAGTAGTGGCGCCTACGCAGCGCAGCTCGCCTCTGGCCAATGCAGGCTTGAGCATGTTGGCGGCATCCACTGCGCCTTCGGCAGCTCCAGCGCCGACTACCGTGTGCAGCTCATCAATGAACAACACAATTTGGCCTTCGGCTTCGGAGATTTCCCTTAAAACAGCCTTGAGCCGATCTTCAAATTCGCCGCGGTATTTTGAGCCGGCGATGAGCGCTCCAATGTCCAAAGCCAGCAGCCGCTTGTTTTTCAAAGATTCCGGCACGTCGCCCGCTATGATGCGCTGTGCAAGGCCCTCGACAATGGCTGTTTTGCCCACGCCGGGCTCTCCGATTAGAACCGGGTTGTTTTTCGTGCGGCGCGAAAGCACCTGGATTACGCGGCGGATTTCTTCATCGCGTCCGATGACGGGGTCCAACTTGCCTTTGCGCGCCATTTCGGTAAGGTCGCGGCAGAATTTCTCCAGCGCCTGATATTTTTGCTCCGGATCGGGGTCGGTAATGCGCTGATTTCCGCGTATTTCCACTAATACTTTTAATACGGCGTCGCGCGTAACGCCTTGCGAAGCAAATGCATCGGCGGCAGGTCCGCCTTGATGCAGGATGCCCAACAGCAAATGTTCAGTGGAGACATATTCGTCTTTAAATTGATCCGCTTCTTTGAATGCAACTTCCAAAACTGAATTTAACCGCGGAGTCATGTACGTCTGGCCGGCAGCGCCCGACACTTTCGGCTGTTTTGCCAGTTCATTCGCCAGTTTAGAAGCGATTGCGCCTATCTGGGCTCCCAACTTGGCGAGGATTTGCGGCACAACCCCGCCTTCCTGCGTGATCAGCGACACTGCAAGGTGTTCCACATCCACTGCCTGGTGGCCATAATCACTCGAACCGCGAACCGCGGCTTCAACGGCCTCTCTGGCTTTTAAAGTAAGTTTTTCAGGTCGAAACATCTATTTGAATCTCCTGTTTGATGAAAATGTAACCATTGAAATGGAAAAATCCAGGAAGGGAATTTCTAATGAAGAAGAGGTAAGGAAGAGAAAATAAGGATGAGTCTTTATTTTATGGTTAATTTATTATAATTTAACGATTATATAATATTATTGTAAAATTCCGAAACCGACATTAACTTCAAGTAATAGCAAAGGCTTTAATACTTTAGAAGTTGAAGATGACAGACCAAATCAACGGCAATTTAGAAATGACTTGATAAAGAGCGTATGCCATCTTTCGAGCTTGATATAAGACCGTAAATAATTTTCAAAAAAATAATTAGGGCCCATTTTTTTTCTTGACAACACTCTTATCGGAGTGTAAGAAGAGTGTTATAGGCTGTGTTATGGAATTAGGAATGGAATAAAATTCGCTGCTCTCTTTAAGTATATTTGGGGCTAAGTGGATTGATTTTAGTTTTGGATTGAAGGGGTTCGGGAAACCGCGCCCCTTTTTAATTCGGATGGATAAGCCCCTGTTGAAAATGAATATACATCTTTCTGCTTCTCAAGGAGGCATTCAATGAAACAGAAATCCTGCAAATCGATTTCGCTGAGAAACGTCGGACGCGTGGCGTTGTTATTGGCCTTAATCCTGATTTTTTTATCCACAATGTGTATTTTAGGTTGTGGAAAAAAATCAGGGACCGGTACATCAACGCATGCCTTGCCGAAAGCCGTCAAAAAACAGGCAGGAACAATACGAGTTTCAGGCGCATGGGCTTTATATCCGATGATGGTTCGTTGGGCTGAAGAATTCGGAAAAGTATTTACAAATGTCCGTGTGGATGTCTCGGCCGGCGGAGCAGGCAAAGGCGCTGCGGACGCATTGGGTGGACTGGTGGATATTGGAATGATCTCAAGAGAAATCAAACAAGAGGAGATCAGACAAGGGGCGTTCTTTGTGCCAGTGGTAAAGGACGCGGTCTTTCCGGTCATCAATTCAGCAAATCCGGTCTTAGCTAAAGGTTTAGCCGAGAAAGGCATGAAGAAACAGACTTTCATCGATCTCTTCGTCAACGGAAAAGCGATGACCTGGGGCGAGGTTTCCGGGATTCATTCTAAAGACAAGGTGCAGGTTTATACGAGATCCGATTCTTGCGGCGCGGCTGAAACATGGGCGCAATACCTGGGCGGGAAAAAACAAGAAGATTTGAAAGGCGTCGGAGTTTATGGCGATCCAGGCGTGGCTGAAGCTGTCAAAAAAGATCCGCTTGGCATCGGATATAACAACCTCAATTATGCTTTTGACGCCAAAACCGGCTTGCCCGTACAAGGCATCCAGGTGATTTCCATCGATGTAAACGAGAACGGCAAAGTGGATCCTGAAGAAGACATCAAGACAAAAGCCAACGCCATCAAGGCCGTGCTGACCGGCGTATATCCGTCGCCTCCTGCAAGGGATCTGTATCTGATGACCAAAGAAAATTTCAAAGGCGTTGCAAAAGATTTCGTACATTGGATTTTGACGGACGGCCAAAAATACGTGGAAGAGGTCGGCTATATCAAAGTGAAAGATACGACTCTCAACGAGGCATTGGAAAAAATAAAGAAATAACAAAACCGTAATTAAAAGAACCGGAGATGCGGTTTCTTTTTGAAAAGGCCATATTGAATTGCAAATAAAAAAATGCTTGTATCGCTCTGTACTTGATTCGGGATTTTGTGTCTGAAAAATGTCGAATCAAGTTGAAGTTCTGCTTGGCCACGCAAAATAATTCGGATGCACATTGGCATAAGAATGAGAAAATATGGAATGGAGGCGGCTTAAAGATAATCTGGCAAGCATAGGAATGCACCTTGCCATCTATTTTGCCAACTCAATTGCATTCCTGATGGTCATGGGACTTTATTTGAAATCCAGGCCGATTCTGGCCAGCAAATCACTGACTCATTTGTTGTTTTCGAAAACCTGGCAACCGTTTCGGGGCGAATTTGGGTTCTATGCGTTTATCGTGGGAACGCTGGAAGTCACTTTGATCTCCATGGTAATCGCTGTGCCCATGTGCCTGTTAGCGGCAGTTTTTCTTTCGGAATATGCTCGGAGCCGGATGAGAGAGTACATACGAATCGTCATCGACCTGATGGCAGGCATCCCTTCGGTTCTTTACGGGCTGTTCGGCGTGATCGTGATTGTTCCCGTCGTGCGTGAAATCGGCCGCGCGCTAGGCAGATCGACGACAGGCTACAGCCTCCTATCAGGAGGAATCATACTGTCGATCATGGTCGCACCGATTATCATTTCCGTGGCAACCGAAGTCTTTCGAACTGTTCCCATAGAAGCCAGAGAAACCGCTTTGGCGTTGGGTATTACAAAATGGGAAACAGTAAAGCATGTGGTTTTTAGAAGTTCTCTTCATGGAGTACTGTCCGCCATTGTGCTGGGTTTTGCGCGCGCCTTCGGCGAGACCATTGCCGTCTTAATGGTGGTTGGGAACGTGGTCAAGGTTCCTGAATCGCTCTTCGATCCGGCTTATCCGCTGCCGGCGCTCATTGCCAATAATTACGGAGAAATGATGTCCATCCCTCTTTACGACTCGGCATTGCTGCTCGCGGCGCTGATTCTATTGGTTGTTGTAGGCGGATTCCACCTGGCCGCTCACCTGACTCTCCTTCGCATCGAGAGGGGGTCCTGATCCGTGAAGTGGCGTAAACTGGAAGAAGCGGTTTTTAAAGGGCTGATGATCGCATCGCTTGGAATCGTTTTGATCATACTCGCAGGAATCATTTTTGTCGTGATTGCTCGCGGAGCCAGGGCAATAAACTTGGCGATGCTGATCGAAACCCCCAAAGGCGGTTATTATTTGGGTAAGGGAGGCGGCATCGCCAATGCGATTGTCGGTTCGATTTATTTGACAGGCGGGGCGTCGGTGTTGTCGATTTTATTGGGCCTGCCCATTGCGTTCGCATTGCAAAAAGAATATTCGTCGCGGCCCCTGGCGCGATTTACTCGGTTGGCTATGGACATTTTATGGGGAACCCCTTCAATTGTTTATGGAGCTTTCGGGTTTGTAATCATGGTGTTTTTTGGGATCTCCGCCTCATTACTGGGCGGCATTATCGCTCTGGCGTTGCTGATGCTTCCGATCATGACCCGAGCCATAGAAGAAATCATCCGTATGATCCCTTTGCAGTTGAAGGAGATTGCCTACTCTATGGGCGCCACCAGAATAGAGACTATGATTGCAGTCGTGCTGCGCCAGGCTTTGCCGGGAATCGTGACCGGAGTGATGCTCGCTTTCGGCCGAGGAATCGGCGATGCAGCATCCATTTTGTTCACGGCAGGTTATACGGATTATATTCCAAGGTCGCTTTTTGATCCGGCGGCCTCGTTGCCTTTGGCGGTATTTTTTCAAATCGGAACGCCGATTCCGGAAGTCCAGGAAAGAGCGTATGCTTCAGCATTGATTTTGCTGGTAATCGTGCTGGTGGTGAATCTTGTTTCCAGGCTTTTAAGCCTGAAATTTTCAAAACATATCATTAAATAGGGCGTAGAAAATGCCGCATATACAAGTCAGCCACTTAACCATTTTCTATGGAAATCAGCCGGCTCTGCGCGATATTACCGTGAATATTCCTGACGGGCAGATTACGGCTATTATCGGCCCTTCTGGTTGCGGAAAGACGACATTATTAAAAAGTTTGAACAGATTGATCGATTTGTACGAAGATGTAAAAGCCGATGGAGAAGTCTTAATCGACGGTGTCAATATCTACGATCCGAAAGCGGACGTTCTTTCGCTCCGAAAAAAGTTGGGTTATCTTTCACAACGACCTTTTCCGCTGCCTATGTCTATCTATGACAACATCATTTTTGGGCCAAAAATTCACGGCATGAATTCGCATGAGGTTCTTGCCAGATTAGAAGATCTCATGAATCATCATAAAATGCCGGATTTAGATCCCCAAGATGCGCTGAAAAAAGCCCGATCCAGTAAAAAGAGCGAAAAAGATTTGCTGGTGGAGGTCTAC
>Ga0315282_10012742_pt1 | contig 12821 bp, 10 predicted proteins | sample YL17G07_20_MG_FD_203693 | JGI IMG/M metagenome (GOLD analysis project Ga0315282, IMG submission 203693) | Sediment microbial communities from Yellowstone Lake, YNP, Wyoming, USA - YL17G07_20 | ecosystem: Environmental > Aquatic > Freshwater > Lake > Sediment | place: USA: Wyoming | collected... | reverse complement strand
CACTGGACCAAGTTCCCATGCTCAATGCTAAGACGGCGATGATCCCTGCTGCCATTATTAAAATGGCTATCCATTGGGAGAAGCTTGCCGTTGAGCGCACGCAAACCCAGCGAGAATTTTACGCCAAAACCCTTTGAAGAATGGCCTTAGATCGTTTAGTAATCTATCTTAGGCGCATATAAAGAGCCAATTTCGATAACGGGTTCAGGAGAGCTGAACACTTTGGAGCAGATGTCTACAAAGGTTCTAACGTCACTTCTCATTTCCTGATCTCCTTCTTAGCGGAATAAATTAAACATGACGTATTGCCATGTGTCCTTTGAAGATAATAGCTAGGCCCTGGCAATTAAAATACTTGTAGATTCGAAGATCCTTTCTGTTCCTAGCATAATCGTTTATGGCCAATAATACCTCTGGGTGAGACACGATATCATGTAACACTATGATCCCTCCATTTTTGACGTATGGCTCAAATTTTTCCAGCTCCTTGATCGTTGAAATGTACGTGTGCATCGTATCTATGAAAAGATGGTCTATTGCTCTATTCCACTCGACTTTCAAGTCATCTCCTTGGATGAAGACCCAGTATTTATCAAGTCGATAAGCATGAATTTTTGCCTTAGCCTCTAAACATGGATCTATATCTATACTATAGACTATACCTCCTTTTTTCTTCGCCGCCTCAAGTAAGGCTATAGTAGATTCTCCGCCCCTAGTGCCCAATTCAAGTACAGTCTTCAAATCTAACTCAACGCTAAGCATATGTAAAGTTTGAAGGTGTTCATGAATGTCTGTTGGTTGGACCATGCATGCTTCTAAGGGTGTAGTTGGCTTGACGGCTTGTTCCATTTTTTCAAGTTTCAGGAATTCATATTCTTTTTGGCTTAGATGTTTAAATAGAAAGATTTGGCGCACACACGCGCACAGATATTGTAACGCTTTCCTAGGATTATGTAAACCTTTTTTTACTTTTGAGTACAACTCATAGACACCTTGCTTTTTTTAGAAAATTTCCTTCAGTTTTTCCGCGACTATATCTGTCCTAAAATTCTTAAACGCAAAATCTCTTGCTTTACAACCCATAATTTTAGCTTTAGTTTCATCTTGTATCACTTCGGAGGCAGCGTCAATATATTTTTTAAGAACGTCCCCTTCATTGTCGATTAAAACGGCATTTTCATCATTAATTATATCATTGATGCCGAGACATTTATTCGCTATAATTGGTTTTCCAGCAGCCATATAGTCATACAATTTCTGCGGATGCCCAATCATGTGTCGATCATAGTAAACAATGAATAGGTCCGATGCCTTTAAAATCTTACATACAATGTCATAAGGCAAATACTTCTTTATGGCTTTAAACCTTCTAGGATATTTGCTTTCTAAAAGCCTTACGTAATGTATGACTTCTTGCCTATTAAGGTCGGGGCCTATCATCAAAAGGTTGAGATTAAACATTTTCATGAGCCTTAAATAAACTTCTATTTGAAATTTGGTTACTTGACCAGCGTGAATGACTGTGTTCAAAAGAGGATCCAGACCAAAGTTCGTTAAAATCTTGCTTCTAAAACTATCTGCTTCTTTTGTCAATAGGTCGTTACTGACGCTATAGTAAATATGCTTAATCTTCTCGGGAGGAACCCGCCAGTTTTTAATTAAATACCATTTGTAATACTGAGACGGCGTAGTAATATTTTCTGAGATTTTTAAAATCTTTCTAATAATTCCCTTGACTAGTGGATTATGGACATAGTCGATGGTATCAACATTAAGATCTAAAATCAATTTCGGTAGAGTGCTTCTGAGTGTAGTAAGGTAGGGGAGTTGCAATCGGCTACAAGAAAAGTTATACGAAATGTCGTAAGTCCTTGAAAGTCGCCAATATTGAAGCCATAACGCGATCAATTTTTTTCTACCTATGAACTTGCCCTTTAAGTCAAGTTCATGAGGCGCATCTACGTTGTTTGAAATGCTGAACGCTGACACCTCATGGTTCAAATAAATCAAGGGTCTTGCTAAGCGAATTAGGGTTATCAAAGAACCTGGATGGTCCCCTCCCCAATAGTCCCCCAGAAGCACTTTCAATTTTTATCGCCTATAACATTAATATCGTTTAAGGGCTTAATCGATTTTCTATTCTTCTACGCTATAAGTTCCTATTAATCCACTACCGAATATCGGGGGGATTTAATGCAAAGCGCGCTGGCTTGTCCCTAAAATGGTCGCGCGCGCGGATCAAGCGATCTCAAATGGAGTTGAGATTTTATCTCTTATGGCTGAGCCAGAATAGCAGAATTTGGCGACTAGTATCAAGTTTTTCCAGTTGAAAAAATAAGGTTTAGCCACGCTCTTAAATAAAGGGTACTATTTTTTCTCACTATATTTCCATCTAAGCGAGATTTTAACTCTACCACTAAATGTAAAAACAACAAAAATGGAACATAATACAGTCCACATCAACCCACATGTTCCTTTTAGAACATTTAGAAAAGGAATGTTTGCCCATTTTATATAATCTTGGAGAGCCTGTTTAGCTACGCGGGCGGTCATATGCCATGGCTCTGGATGGATTTGTTCGCAGCCAACATATTCAAACGATCCTATATAAAGTCTCTTATTGTCGAAAGTGTTCAGCAAATTGAAAGAGACCTTTCCTTGTATGACAACTTTCTGTGCGAGATGCCTAGCTTCAGGGAAATATTTTGATGTAGATCTCATGTTGACTAATGTAACCTCGCCTTCCGCCTCCACATTCTTCGGCTTCACCACAATACGTGGCGAAACATCGACAATCATTCTATCAACATATCTGGTGCCAGCAGTATTCCAACGAACATGGACTTCATTAATAGACGATATATTAAAAGACCCCCCATCCCAACTGGGGTTATTGACTGGAAGTACACAACGTTTCCAGCCTGAAAAATTATCGTTTATAAACCAAAGACGTGCATTTGATCCACTTCCTCCACCACCATAAACCGCTACCGTGATTCTTCCACCATCATTCAAACCATATAGGTATATGCTTATGAAGTCCTTTCCAGACCAATCAGGACGAGGCTTAGAATAAGAATAATAAGGGACATATACGATTGGGACTTCATATTTTCCACCTGTTGATATCTCAACTTTTAAACTGCTTGAACTTTCTACTTTCTGAGTAATTTCCTCTGAAAGGGTTGGCGCGGTCAGATTTCCAGAACCAAGTCCATAAGAATGCCAAAGCGTCTCATCATCATCGTAGACGCATGTCTCATTATTATCACTCTCTCCGTCGGTTAGATCTGGCTTAGATTCTTCCCGGTAACCAGTATATATCTTAATTTGAGTGTAACCGTTTTCGAGTGGAGACAGTGCACCAGAAACGCCGTTCAATATTTTTTTCTGAGATTTTTCATCCATAAATGTCAGGTTACCCGTAAATAACACTTCATCAACAAGAATAACTTCTTGAATCTTTAAATTATTTTCTTTCATGGGTTGCAGATTGGAAAGGTCGTACACGATATACTTTCCCTTAAAGATAGGAGGCTCGTTTTCTCGCATATATTGTGCCAAGAAACTTGTGGCATTTCTATCTACAACCAAGTATTTTAGAGGGTAGATCTGCATAAGAAAAATTATTTCGTTGAGCCCTTGCGCGTCATACAATACGCTCGGAACCAACTTTTGTGGAATGCCTATGCCACTAAGCATTATTAGATAATCTACATCGTATATAGGATATCGAACCTTATTTTGGTATGATACTTCGTCAAGGGGGGGAATTGGCTGATCGCTAGGTAGAAAACCTGCCATTTCAAAGTGTCCACTATAAGAATGGTTATAGAGGAAATCAACAAATTCGATTTCTTCATCAGACAGAGTAGTTAGTGGTGAATCCTCTCTTGACCAGCCCGATGTTTTCCAGTAACTTGCAGACAGTATATGAGTTAACGAACCGAGTAAAAGTATCAATAAAAGGAGAGTTATGATTAAAATATTCTTCACATTTGCAATTTTTTTTGATGAAACATTTACGGGTTTGAAAATATAGACAGATCCTAATGCAAAAAATGGAAGGAAATAATGGGGCATAAAAGGTGGGCTACCTAAGTAGAAAAAGTATAAATTGACGCAGTCTAGGAAAACTGTTAAAATCAATAGTGAAGTAAGCATCATCATTATAAACTTTAAATAAAAGACTGGATTTCTCCATTTTGTTAGTGCACCTTTAATCATGACCATTGCGAATAAGAATCCAAGAAAGCCCCATTGAATGGGTGGAGAATACCACAAAGTGAATATGGGAACTCCAATTTGTATTTGATAATACGCACTTAAGAAAGCTATCCAAGATAAACCATAACACCAGATAAATATCACGGATAGAACGCTTAAGACAATTCTTTTACGAGTCAAAATATAATTCCATCCTTTTTTTACTTTTTCGCTATTAACGATTCTTGTTAACAATATTGCAAGAATAAGGGCTATGGAAGGAAGAAAAGCGAGTTTAAGAAAGTCGGTTGAATAGCCGAGCACCCATGCCAAAAAGGCAGAAAGCATAGTTGATGCTCCAACCGCAAATAAAAATTCTTTATCAAGGTTTTTAGAAGTTAGAATTGAAAAAGCGAATAGGCTTAAGCCTAGTAGAATTAGTTCGTAACTATGACCTAAAGCAATTTGCAGAAAGCCTATCGAGAAAATCAACAAATAACCTCTTTTACTGTTAGTGGCATAGCGTATATTCAGTAGGGCTGCTATAGATGCTAAACAGACACCTAAAGGCCATAGTCTATTCAATGCATGATCATCCGCATAAATCATGGATGTCTTTGCTCCTGACTCTGTTCCAAATTTATTAAAAACCTCCCAAATGTAGCCGCGAAATTCGGTTCCTGAAAGGAATGATGGCGGAGGGTTTGTAACAAGATAAAACCATGAAAAACCCGAAAGAACTGTCAAAAATACTGTAGCTAGTAAACTTTCACGGACATTCTTGAGCAGGATCTTTGCTAGTAAGTAGAAGGCTAAGGTTATGAATACATGATTGAAAAATTGTACAATAATTAATACGTTACAATAAGGAAGTGGTAAAAGCCGAGTAAGCACCGACCAACCTGCTATATGAGATATGGAGTAGCCTGCAGTTAGAGGCCTATCCAGATAGGCACTTAAACCCAGTTTATTTATAGACCCAACATTCATTACCTGGCCAGCCGCATCTCCTCTTACGAAGGCATTAGTCTCACCTATAGCTGAGTATTGCAGAAACAACCTTAATGATATGACTAACGTTAATCCCAATATTTCAGTCAAATTCAGAATTGTTACCTTTATAGGTTCCCATTCTCTTCTCCTTATACCATAGATAAGGAGAAAGCTTGGCAACGCTACAGGTAGTAGAAACTTTAAATAACTGGCATCTTGGAGGGGGGGTAACATAAAACTGGCAAAACCGAAAATCAACATGCTTACCATTGGGTAAAAAACAATTTTCCCCAGTGAATCTAGCTTAAATCCTTTTAACAGAGTTTTATGTAGGATACATGCTGGAAAATAAAGAAGAAAGCAGTAAAACATAATGCTTAAAACTAGGTCAATAAAAGATATTTTTTCCCATCGTTGAAAAACCATAGACCCGTAAGTTGAAAAAGCATCAAATCTAAGGTAGTATGCGCCAATTACAAATATTATCAATAAAAGATTGAAACTAAAGAGGTATTCTTTTTTAATTATGAGTTCTTTTTTATTGGGATTATTATTAAAAAATAAATATGATAGGGAGAAAGCTGCAAGTAAAGATAAAATTGCGCTAAATATTCTCAAGTCTATTTGTGAAACATATATTATTTTAGTAATGTTCATTAAATAGATTATGGATAAGTATGAAGAAACAAATATTAATGAAAAGCTAATAATTCTTCTTATAGGCATAACCTCCTGCGCGCGCAAAACATCTAACTAAGGTCAAATGTGGCAATCACCAGTCGCTCCTTAAGATTTTCACCATTTCTTCATCAGAAGGAAGAATCTTCGCGTCTATGTGCCAAATAATGCCTTTTATGATTGCATCTATGTCACGTTTGTTACCGAGAATCAGCGTTCTTAAAAATGTTAGAGGAAAATCGAAAAGCGAAAAATACAGAATGGAAAAAAATAATTCGAGTTTACTTGCGTGTTTTTTTACGAATAACAGATAATTTCTAACATGGAAATATATGTTTAGCGGGGAGATCTTTCCACCGGTCGCGCCACGTCTTTTGTGCCACACTTTTGCATGTGGAACAAACATGAGTTTGTATCCTTTTTTGATGAGGCGAAGCGCGATGTCCTTATCCTCTGGTCCATAAAAGTAACTTGTATCGAAAAGTCCTACATCTAAAAGGGCGTTTAGTTTCAACATCATTGCAGGTCCACTAAGCAATTCTGTCTCCCTCACTTTATTGTATTGTCCCCTGTCCAGTTCTCCATGACCAAGGAGCTTGCCATGCACAAATCTGATCATTCCGCCAGCGCAATTAATCCGGTTGGGCTGGTCATAGTAATACTCCATCGGACATAAACCGCCAATTTTGGTGTTCGACTCCCCCACCTTTATTAGTTCCTTGAGAACATTCTTGTCCACTACCACATCATTGTTCAAGCACAAGACATAATCGGCCCTACGCCTTGCAGCTTCATGAACTCCTACGTTGAACCCCCCGCCAAAACCCAGATTTCTCTTATTTTCTATTAAAGTGATTTCTGGAAAGTTGCCTCTTAGAAATTCTTGCGATCCGTCCGTTGATGCATTATCAACGACTATTATTTCGTAGTTAGGATAATCGAGATGTCTTAACGATTGCAAACATTCGAAGGTGTTCTTCTTCCCGTTCCAGTTGAGAACAATTACAATAACTTTCGGCAACAAGTCAAAGCCCTTTCCCTTTTTATGTCGATTGAATTTAGTCAATAGCGTCCAGACCTCCATTTTAGGAGGGTATGAAATAGTTCTTCGTATTTATCCGCGATCCGAGTGAAACTATATTTCTCCTCAACGGTTTTTCTTGCATTTCGACCTATCGTTTTCCTCAAATTGCTATCTGAAAGCAGGGATTCTAGATGCTTTCTCAATTCATTCTCATCATTGTATAAGTATCCGTTTTTGCCATGAAGCATAATGTCTACCGTGCCCATATTAGCTCTCGCAATAACGGGTTTGCCTGAAGCCATCGCCTCTAAAACCACAACAGGGCTCACTTCAAAAAAGGAAGGCAAAACAAAAACCGAGCATCTACTCATAAACTCCATGAGTTTCTTTCTAGGCAACCAATGGATTATTTTTACATAGGATTGAATACCGTTTTCCTTCACCAAACTCCTTATCCTTTTTTCTTGCCGTCCTGCTCCAACAAGGTAAAGGTGATAATCAGGATGCAACTTGTGTACTTGTGCGAAGATGTTTACCAAACTGCAAACGTTTTTGTTCCAGTCGAATCTACCAGCATAAAGAACAAAGTTTTCGTCTTCCTTGTTTGAAAAATTCTGAATGTCTATACCGGTAGGTATTTTAACTACGTTGTTGAAACCTTTTCTCCTCAAGTATTCCTCGTAGAAACTATTAAGAGCAACTATTTTGTCTGATCTTCGCATAACCCCATTGTCGAAGATTTTCTTGATGTAAAATATAACAGAATTCAACATATTGCTATGGATCTCGTAAGGTCTAAGAAGGTCCAACGTCCCTGCTTCATGCATAACGTAAATTTTCGGCACATTCAGTCGTGATGGAAAAAATCCAGAAAACCTGTCTATAAGACAGATAACATCTGGCGCAATTTCCTTAATTAGTTTCAAGCTTTTCTTAGAGAACAGAAATTTCGATAGGTAGGACCCCATGTAAAAACCGTAACTATACGTAGGTGCTATGTTTTCTATTCCTTTGAAATTTATGCTTACTAGGTTGACCCCTTTAACGGTCTCTTCATGTTTAACATTGTTTCGTCTTATTATATATACTTCATGCCCCCTCTTCGCTAATCCGGTAGAAAGTCCCCACGTTTGTACAGACCCACCTAATTTAGGGAGTGGGTAGCTGTCAGCAAGCCGCAAACCACCCCCAACGAATAATATTTTCATATTTGGTTCAAACCATCGGAAACTTAAAAAGAAATTGGCACAGCCAAAAGAATCCCGTACAAATACCAGTCTATGCAAATTCCTCGTCAATCACATGCTTATAGGTTGTGAGGATTTCTGATTTTAATGAGTTCGATGTAATAAAAAGTTACTTTCCTTCCTTCAGACTATAGAAGAGACGCTCAAACCATTCAGCCGTAGTTCTCCAACAAGGTAAAGTGAGCACGAATTCCCGTGCCTGTTGACCCAAAGTATGTCGCCTATCGGGGTTTTGAATAACAGCTTGTATCGCCAATGCCAAAGCTACATTATCCGCAGGTTTCACGAGAATCCCCCTGTCAGACGTTACTAGGTTTGGTATACCGCAGGTGCTAGTTGTTATTATAGGTTTAGCCATAGCCATTGATTCGAGAATAGATAAGGGTGGTTCGCTTTGAACTATTTTGAAGGGAAGAACTATAATGTCAGAGGCAGATATATAATCTTTAATTGCTCCTGAACTTAGAACACCAGAAATTATCATCACATTCTCACAAAGGTCAAGTTTTCTTACTAATCTGCGCAAAATCTTCTCTTCTTTGCTGTCTAAAAACGATTCACTTCGAGACAAGATTACCACTTTGAACTCCTTTAGTTTCTTTTTGAGCGCTTGGGCGGATTTAATTAGAATATCAGTTCCACGAATCGTTAAAGGACTTCCAAAATAGGTTATTATAGTGTTGTTCTTAGGTAATCCCAGTCGTTCTCTAACAGCCAAGATACTCTCCTTATTACATCCAAAATAAAATGATCTTGCATTAAAAGTGAGAGGAGCTACCTTGATCTTTCGTTTATCAACGCCACATTCTTCAAGCCTGCCTTTCAAGATTTCATTTGGGACGACTATCACTGATATTTGAGGGTTGTTTAAAAGCTTGGTAACTCTTCGCATAATTGGCAAAGAAAAGATGACAGCATAGTAATTGTACACTAACTCCCTAAATGACAACCACTTTAGCTCATGCAAAGTTAAATGTGTTCCACTTATGTAGATAACAAGGGGAATGTCTAGTCCGCTCAACTTCCTTAAATAAATACCGCTAAGTGAGTTGCCAAAGTAGAGCACCACATTAGCTTCATTTAGACAACTCTTAATACGATTCAGTTTAAAACGTAAATAAGGAGCGGGCATCTTCAAAATCTCTATTTTGTTTATCCTGCAGCAATCCGCATCCGTCAAAATTGTGACTTTGTGACCTCTTTCTGCAAGATGTCTTGCCAGCTCATAGGAGTCCCTCCATGGTTGTTTGAGAATGTTCTCAGCACTAAATCTGGGATGTATGAAAACTATGTTCAATGCAACAAGAACCGCTTAATATCGCATAAGCATTCGCTAATCTTTAAAAACGGCAATATCTATATTTCTATTTACGAATATCTCTACCCGAGATAGCTTTGCCTGAATCGCGTGCATCAGGTATAGTGCATAAAACAATGAAGGAATTACTGAATATTTTGCTAAGCCTTAAAGTTGAAATCGCCTTGATAAGTGCAGCTCGTGCAAGTGATAGCGTGGGTGAACGTGACAATTCTAAAGCATGGAGCATTCCAACTCTAGCTATTTCACTATGATTGAACAAATCAGCAACTTGCTTAGGATTAGAGTAACCCGGAAAACCAACTAGAAACTTTCCAATACATAGTCCTGCGCTTAGGAGAATTTTTCTTAACTCCCAGTAATTATACAAGTACGTTTTATATGGTTGCTTCTTGACAAGCTTTGAATAGTAATTTGCTATGAACCTTGGCATGAATGTAACAAATCTTAACCCAGAGTGGTGGTCAGTAACACCGAGAAAATATTCGCACGCATACCTGTTTTCAATGCCTAACCAAAAAACACCCAATCTTTTCAGTGCCCTTCGCACTTCTCTCAGTACATCAAGCTGCACTTTGTCAGGAGACTTACTTGAGACATCGTTTATAGGCGTCCATTCTAATAAGCCACTGCTGACGATTAAGTCAAAAGAGTTGTTCTTAAACGGTAAATGTCTTGAATCCAGCAGAACACAATCAATGGCACGAACTTTTCTGTCCTTTGTTACCACAGCTACTATCTTCATTGCATCTCTGGAAATATCTGCAGCTATCACATTCTTGCACTTAGGTGACAAAGAAAAAGCCACTTGCCCCAACCCACAGCCAAGGTCTAAAGCTTGTTCAAATGAGACGTTATTCGCAAAGCGCATGATATGTCTTGATATATTTTCTCCCCTATCATCATAGAAGTGTTTTATAGACTTACCAGCTTTAATGCTGGCTAGCACTTCTTCGTAAATACGTTTATAAAAAGGGGCATTATTCACTTTAATTCCGAAACTCCAGCGGCATCCACAATTCAAAAAACTTGGTTGTTACATGAGTATGCGCAATTATTCCAGCAACTCGTGTATACCTGCTCAAGTTTATCAACAACTCTTCCCAACGGAAACTCGGATTTTACTATCTCTTTGCAATGTCTTGAAAACGTTTTGCGTAATCCATCGTTAGAAATTAATTTAAACATCGCCTTAGCTAGATCGTAACACTTTGGAGAAGTCACGTAACCTACGTTGCCATCTATCCATTCCAGTGTGTCTCCTAAAGTGGTTGTTGCTATAGGGGTTCCAGTAGCACAAGCCTCAAGGAAGGTCACAGGGAAGCCATAGAAAGAAGGCGTAACAAACAAGTCAGCATCCACAAAAGCCGCAAGTTTATCTTTGCTATTAATAAAACCAGTAAATAATACTGAGTCAGATGCACCCGAAGACTGTACTAAAGACTGGGCATCAGTCAAATAGCCATCGTCTGGTCCAGCTATTACTAATAGGGTATTGTCACATTTCATTGTTTTAATCATATGAGCATAAGCTTTGATAAGAAAGTCTATTCCTTTAGACTCATGAATTCTACCCAAATAAAGTATTATCTTCTTGCCATCCTGAATGTTAAACTTCTTCTTGAAAGAACCTTTAGGCGGCAGATCAGCATACTCAGACAAATCTATACCATTAGGTATAACCGCAATTTTCTCTTCAGGCACACCCATATGCCTATACTGCTCAGCCTCCACACGGCTGAGAGCAATAACCTTCGAAGCATCCCTCAACAACTTGTATCCAAAGAACACATCATATATCCATTTCAACCTTTGTTTAGCCATAATCCTAGGAAGCGAACCGTGAACCTGCAAAACATAAGGAATTCCATATTTCGTTGCGTAGTGATGAACCATGATATCTGGAAACTGCTGCCAAGAATGCACGTGAACAATATCAAACTTCCTTAAATTCTCTTTTACAGCCTTCATCATACCAGAAGAAAGATTAAGTTGCCCAAAAAAGCCAGTGTAACACAATGGTTTGAATGTTCTCTTAAAGTAGATGACTCTGTACCCGTTTACTTCTTCCTCCTTAGGATCGAAGTCATGCCTTGAATCCAAAGCAGTTGTTGTATATACCGTAACCTCATGTCTCTTCGCCAACTCCTTAGATATAGAACGTGCGACTGCTACAGGCCCGCCGAACGGATCGGAGAAAACAGGTATTACCTGAAGGATTCGCATAATGACATCTTAACGTTTAAAGCCTTTAACATGTAAACAATCCGGAATAAAAGGCACGCCTTTATAACCCTTGATAATCCTTTTCACATTCCTTATTCCGCAAGATTCCAATAGACGTTTAAGAAGCCCAAAAGAAAAACCACATCTATGAAAATTACCCATGTAATCCTGTCCACCATAAATATTCCTCACGTTCTCCCACGTCGGATTTAAAAAGAACAAAAATGCCCTGGCGCGAAGATCTGGACATAGAATCTCAATTGTCCCATCTTTCTTCAAGACACGTACCCATTCGGCAGCGACGCTTCTAATTTCTCGATGGCTAAAATGCTCAATCACCTGATCAGAATAAACATGATCAAAAGATTCAGCCTTAAAAGGTAACATACGAGCATCTGCCACGACATCCACAGATTTCGTTTTCCTTAAATCAAGGCCTATGTCGCCTTTCTTGTTTTCCCCGCAACCTATGTCAAGCATCATATTATCGCACAATTTCCTTACTAGAAAAATTTCATGCGTCTAAGCAAGTATGTCATTAAGGTATTTTTTCCAGTTTTTTCCCGAAAAATTTTCAACAAAATAGCTCCTACAATTCACCGTCATTCTTTGAAAGTTTTTCATGGTATAACTAATTGCTTCAATCCAATCCTCTACAGGCGCATCCTCATCAACAAGGTAACCAGTCTTTCCGCAACTCACGAACTCGGGTAACCCTCCGACATTGCTCGATACGACTGGAGTTCCATACATATATGATACAAGAATTCCCGCACTCTGGGTTTCACGCTTGTATGGTGCGAGCACTACAAAACTACTGCGAATAAGATCTCCAAATTCTTCATCGGATATTCTTTTTTTATAGAAGATCTTCAAGTTGCTTTTGTTGTGAAAAATCGGATCATCTACTTGCAATCGTGAGATTAATAAGAAAGACCAAAGCAAATTGCGTTTGGCTGAGCAATCGACAATTTTTAAGAATGTTTCAGGTCCTTTAGCAGGAACCGGTGGCCCCATAAACGATATGTATTTCCTATTGCCTGCAGCGTCAATATCTTCTCCTAAATCCTCAAACAGCAACGGAACCTCGACTTTTTTCCCCTGGAACCAATGATACCTCTCATCGAAA
>Ga0315282_10012741_pt1 | contig 12821 bp, 4 predicted proteins | sample YL17G07_20_MG_FD_203693 | JGI IMG/M metagenome (GOLD analysis project Ga0315282, IMG submission 203693) | Sediment microbial communities from Yellowstone Lake, YNP, Wyoming, USA - YL17G07_20 | ecosystem: Environmental > Aquatic > Freshwater > Lake > Sediment | place: USA: Wyoming | collected... | reverse complement strand
TTATTTATAATTTCTGGCAGCTCTAGTTCATCTTCCCAGTAATCGACTTCGAGGTCCCCATTTTTGTAGCCGTTAAGAATCTTGAGAATCATCTCCTCCCAGAAGGGATCTTCTTCTTCGGATGACATAAACACGCTTGCCAGTTTTGCGGCTTCGCTGCTCTTCAGAATTTGCCTGCAGTTAATGGTCAGATAGTTGACGAATCCGCCATCCTTGTGTTCACTGTTGTTCTTTAAGTATTGGATAATGTCAAAAAAGGGCTTTCCTAGGCCTATTGGTGGTAATTGGTTTACGTCTCCAACTAGGATTAGGCGCTCGATCTTTTCCCAGTTGATGGCCTTGAACAAAATTGCCATTTTTTCTAAATCTATCATCGAGCTTTCGTCGATAACAATGTTTTTGTAGTTCAGAGTCTTGCCGGTCTCCAGGTAGCTGTTTTCTAGATAGGGGTTGACCCACTCATTCTTGGTAAGTATGTAGTCGATTGTGAAAGCTCTTTTCCCGACTTCTGATAATCTTATTGCTGCTTTTCCAGTCGGGGCCAAAAAAAGGAAGTCTTTTTCTAAGTCTGCATGTTCAGTAGTGCAAATGAGCTTGGTCAGGTTCTCAAGTAGAGTAGTTTTGCCAGAACCGGCAATTCCTGTAATTACAGAGAATTTGTTCACGAAAGCATTTTTTAAGGCTGCAGCCTTTTCTTTCCATATTCGCTTCAAGACTTTTTGGGAGAATTTCGAATCATCGGGTCTTTTTAGAAGTTCAGTGAAATCAACACGTGGAGATGGGTGCCTTTTGTCATCAATCAAGACTCGAATTTTCGTTTCTATCAGGTCTTCCATTTCATGGATTTCCTTGCGGTACAGGTAGATTTGGTCTTCAACAGGCTTCCAATAGAGTTTCTCATCGTAGAAGTCTTTCTCAGCTTTAAGATCGCGCAGATTGATGTTTATTCTTTGGGCAAGGTCATCACTTCTTTCAAGTATTTCGAGTATTTCCTTCACGTTTAGAAAGCAATCGCCGTTACCTTCTTGGCTCTTTAGTATTTGAATGATTTTTGCTCGCACTCTTTTGGGATCATTTGGGTCCATTTTCAGATTTGGATCCAGCTTGTAGTAATCCTCATTTGGAAAGAATGCAGCGTCGATTCTATCAAACGTAATGAAGTCATCGGGGTCCTGTGCAGTATATTCTTCGCAGATTATGTACGGGTTCTTGACAAGCTTATCAAAGGGGGATTTAATGCCTGCAAGAGTCTCTCGATCCTCATCTAGTATTTTCTTAGCTTGATTTTCTATGATTGTCTGTTTTCCTTTTTCGCTTTCGAAGGTAACCGCTGGCCTCAGGTCTATGAGGGACAGGGTGTTTAGCATGAAACTTTGTTCTTCGAGGGAATAACTGTTGGTCCAATATTTCCTTGCTTTCTCGGCCGCTTGCTCATATCCTTTTTGAGTAACGCCTTTTTCAAGCATATTGCGAACATATTCCTTGATATCAACACCCTTATTCTCCTTGGGTTTTAGAACCTCATTGAAAAATAACATCGCATTGTCAAATCGTAGACAGTCGAGAACGGCGACGATTCCAGGATATTTGCTTCTTTCCGCGTAGGTGGTAGCAAGAAGGGAACCTAACCATTTCTCTTTGTAATCCCAGTCCACATCCTTGCAGATGCCGTATTTCTTCTGGTACTGCTTCAGTTTTCTAACAATCGGGATAAGCTGTTGTATTATTGAAGCAGCTTCAATGTCTGTCAGGTCTCTAGACACGTATTTGAATTTTCTAACTATTTCTTTGCCGTTGTCGATTTCAAAAAGAATCGGAGCTACCAAATCGCCTGCTTTGGGATGATTCCGCTCGTATTCAAGCACTTCCTGGTATGGTATCCTCAATCCTTCGCCTTTGAGCGAATAACTTTGGGCGATTCTTCTGCTCCAAACCAGATTTCCCCAAGTCTTGTGGCTATTTTCATTCTGGAATGCCCATCGCTGAGGCTTGCCTATCTCCTTGAGCTTGCATACTCCTACAAGTACATAGGTTTCTCTTTCGTTGTTCAGAGGGTTATCTGTGTTCAAATAGGTGAATACCAGTGATTTGCCATTTTCAAACTGTTCATAGTACTTGCTTGACAGTTCCTCCCTTTGTTTGACGTAGAATGGTGTGTAAATGTCCACATTTTGAAATCCAGTAAATCTGGTTGGGTACATATCATCGAATTTCCACGTTCCCATCGAGTATGCTGGCATTTTTTCGGGAAAGTCCCTGACTCCTTGGTCTCCCGCTTTCATGAAGAGCTGGGCGATATGAATGAAATCAACTTCTTTGGGCGAGAATGCATTGATTGACCATGTGCAGCGGGGAGGGGAATCAAATTCAGAACATGGTTTGCCTGCGTTTTCGATTTCCCATTTCATGTATTCCGGATCTTGTTTTTTGTCTTTGAGCACAGTGATGGGAACAGATTTGTCTGCGTAGCAGTACGTGTTTTTTGCGGGGTCTTTGCAGATGCAGCCGTTCCAGCCATTGTCATGCCACAGAAGCCTAACTGAAAGATGCTTTGTCGTCTTGATTCTCTCCAGTGTAGTTATCTTCTATGCACGAGACTTTAAGATTTTTCTTGCATGTGCAGCGCGCGCGCTCAACCGTTCTTGCGGGTTCACTGCCAATTGTCGGGGGAATATTGTCACTTGTCACCATGCGAAAAACGTCAGAGGCCCCGCACTAGAGGCGTATTTGTCTTAGAAATGGCCCGGGCTAAGTAGCTGACTTCATTTGAGGCGAGCGCGCGCGCTCAAGCTTCCTAAAGCTTTGAATAAGCTGAATCGAGAAGACTGGGAAACTCTTCTGACCTGTATTCTGTAAGATTATACTCAACCGCTCATTCCTGACTTCGCGTTTCGTGTGCGCAGATAGTCGAGAAGTCTTTGCCATTCCCCTGTTTCTTGCATGGCTTTTCTGCCTATCCTCTTGCCGCGACTCATGATTTTGTCGCGGACAATCACAGTCTCGCTCTCCGACCACATCCAACGTCCAGCCGAAACTGTACGACAAATAAGAGTAAAAACTGGATAGCCCAACTGCTCCTCTCTGATTGCGTATTTGTAGCCTTCCCTTTCTGATAGAACAATAGCTGCGAACCATATGGCCGCAGTTAACTGCTTTAATCTGTTGAAGTTTTTCTTGATTTCTGTTGTCTGGTCGGCGACTGCGTTATTTTTGATTTCTAAAACCGTGTCTACTTCGTGTGGATAATAAATGGTTTTTGCCGGGTTGATACCAAGTTTGAGAGAAATGAGGTCAATCTCAAGTGGTGCGCCTTCGATTCCTACGCGAGTGTTTGAGATGTTTAGTCCATGTTTTATGAGATGTTCACGGAGCACATTTTCTGTTGCCCTTCCAGAAATGTCTCGGCTTCCGCTTGGCGACAGTTTCTTGCCTTGTTTCGTGAGCTGCGCGCGCTGATAAGAGACGAGTTTGCCTACTTCGATGAACATTTGCATTTCTTCACTTAGGATAGGCACTTTGCATTTCTTCCTCGTATTCCATATAATCATCTTAGGTTATTGTCGCTTTTGGTATGTCTTCCATTGGTTATTGTAGTGTTCAAGTGTGGGGAAATAGAAAAGACATTTTTGCTAGAACACTGCTAGTTATCATAAGGTTGCGCGTCGGGGTGGATTGAAATAGTGACATCGTCTGGTTTGGTTAAGAAGATTCTTAACGGCCCGCCAAAGCTGTCAGCTGACCAAAAGAAGGCAGTCCTTTCTAGAAGTAGATACAACAGAATTATCGCCGGTGCTGGTGCTGGCAAGACTGAGACTCTCACTAGGCGGATAGTTTACCTGCTTTCAGTGGAGGCGGTGAAGCCGGAGTCGATTGTGGCCTTCACTTTTACTGAGAAGGCAGCTCAGAGCATGAAGAGTCGTATTTATCAGAGGGTTGGGCAAATCTGCGGGCAGGAAGCAACTGCAAATCTTGGCGAGATGTACGTGGGAACTATTCATGCGTATGCCAAGAGGGTTCTTGAAGATTGCTTCAGGTATGGGAACTACACTGTTCTGGATGACAACCAGGAAGTTGCTTTTCTTATGAGACACGGTTGGAGTCTTGGTGTGAATAACTATGGTGGTTCTTATGTTGAGTGTTGTCGCACTTTTCTTAGGGCAGTCAACATGGTTTGGGATGAGCTGCTCGATGAGAAACAGCTTGAGAAGAGAGCTCCAGATTTCTACAGTAGAATGAAGCATTTTGAGGAGATACTTAAAGATCATAGATTATTGACATTCGGCAGAATGATTTACGAGGCCGTTTTGAATCTCAGAAAGAATCCTGAAAAACTCGCTAACGTTTCGCATCTTGTTGTTGACGAGTATCAGGACATAAATACGGCCCAATCTGAACTCATAAGCCTCATTGGGCGAAACGGAAGCATATTCGTTGTTGGCGACCCAAGACAAAGCATATACCAGTGGAGAGGGTCAGATGAGAGGTTCTTCGACGAGTTCTCCAAGACATTTTCTGGCACCAGCGAGGTGGCGATCCGCGAGAACAGGCGCAGCGGCAAGAGAATCGTGGAAAACGCGAACAAGTTTGCTGCGACTTTTTCGAGAAGGCATTATGAGGAGATGGATCCGACACGGCCTGTGGATGGGTTTGTTGGCGTATCAAGTCATGAAACCGCTGAAGATGAGGCAAGATGGATTGCGGATCAGATAGAGACCTTGATGGAGGACAACAAAGAGCTGAAGCTCTCAGACTTTGGCATCTTGACTAGAAGTGTGAGCACTTCCGCTGGACCGCTGATCGATGAATTCAAAGAGAGAAGAATTGCCTACATCGTAGGTGGGAAAGTCGGTCTATTCAAGAGAGACGAGGCGCAGGCACTTGGCAGGATTTTTTCTTGGTTCTGGGAAGAGGGTTTTTGGGTTCCAGGCGTTTGGAATTGGAATGAGAGAATCTCCGGCGACGCATTGCTCAATACGGCACTAACATCTTGGGATGCAGCACACACTCACGGACACCCAAAGGATGTAGAGGACAACCTGCGACAAATCAAAGTGGATCTCAATTCGCCTAAGTCTTCGTACAACAATTTCACCAAGATTTACTATGACGTTTTGAATGCTTTGGGTTTCGAGAAGCTAAACTACAAGAATAGAAATGATGCGGCTGTCATGGCCAACCTTGGACGTTTCAACAACCTGCTAACTGATTATGAGACTGCAAACAGGATTGGAGGTAGAACGCCTGAGTGGAAGAGGGATCTTAAGGGGCTATGTTGGTTCATGGCCACTTATGGGCTCCAAGCGTATGAAGAGCAGCCTTCAGATGATATTCGCGGAGTTGACGCTGTCCAGCTTATGACTGTTCATCAGGCCAAGGGTCTTGAATGGCCCATAGTCTTTCTCTTTGCCACCGTTGATTCAAGGTTTCCAGCTAGCAGAGTCGGTTGGGAACAGAGCTGGTGTGATGTTCCCAGAGACATGTTTGATGTGGAACGATATGAAGGGGATCTTGAAGATGAGAGACGGCTGTTTTACGTAGCTATAACAAGAGCGAAGGATTCTCTGATCGTCAGTCACTTTAGAAGAATAACAAGGGCTTCCAAGCCTAGCAGGTTTGTTGATGACATGGAGCCGAATGTTGTGACTGATTTGACAGATGACGACCCGATTCCTGATCTCAGCATCAAACCAAGTGCAGCGTCTGAGGAGATTGAGACCTTCTCGGCTGGTGAGATTGTCACCTACAATGTTTGTCCGCACATGTATCTTCTTAGAGAGCTTTGGGGGTATCAGCCTCAGCTTGATGTTGCGATTGGATATGGTAATGGTCTTCATTATTGTCTTAGGAGAGCTGGAGAACTAATTAAGGAAGAGGGTTATAGCTCGATTAGTGCAGTTGCAACTTCTGTTGACGAGGATTTTCATATGCCCTTCGTAGGAGGACCTGTGCTGGAGAATTTCAAGAACAGTGCCAAAACAAAACTTGTGAATTTTGCGAAAAAGTATGGAGATGACTTGAAGCGAATTGAGGAAGTTGAATACAGGCTTGAGTATCCCATTCGGAATGCGACGATTATGGGGAAGGTGGATGTGATTTTGAAGGATGGTGGAGAAATGGAGGTCAGAGACTACAAGACTTCTGAGGAGGTCAGGACTTTTGCGGAAGTTTCTGTGCAGGTCAGATTGTATACCGCTGGTCTAAAGAGTATGGGGCGACCTGTAACGAGTGGTTCGGTTGCCTATCTTGAAGAGCCGGATGTTAAGATGGTTGATGTTGGCGAACCTTTTCTTGTCACGGAGAAGAAAAAGGCGGAGGAAACGGTTGTGAGTATTATGGGAAGCAAATTCGAGCCCAATCCCGGAGAGAGCTGCAACCGATGTGATCAAAAACCAATCTGTAGATGGAGGAAGAAGTGATATGGTTGAATCAAATATTGAAACGAGTCGAGAGAAAGTCAAGTCTCTGTTGAAGGAGCTTTTTCAGTTCGATACACAGGATTTGGATTTTGGAATTTACAGGATAATGAATTTCAAGAGGAAGGAGATTGAGAGGTTTATAGATGAGGATCTGATAGCTGCCGCTGAGGCTGAGTTTAAGGAATATGCAAAATCTGGCATGGTTGATTTGCAGAAGGAAGTTGATAAGCTTAGAGCTGAGATCGTTCGTGATTTTGGTGAAGGAACTATTGACGAACAAGGGAAGGTTCTAAGGGATAGGGATGCTCCTAAAATTAGAGAGTATTTAGGTAAAGTGAGCGAGTTAGAGAGTGCAAAGGTCTCTCAGTCACAGATAGAGGATGTTTTCAATCATATCTACGAGTTCTTTTCAAGATACTACGACAAAGGAGACTTTCTTTCCAAGAGGCGATATGGCGGACGGGAAAAGTACTATGTTCCATACAATGGGGAAGAGGTTCTATTAAATTGGGCAAACAATGATCAGTACTATGTTAAGACTGGAGAGTACTTCAAGAAATACAGCTTCAAGGCTGGAGGATACCGGATAAATTTCGCACTCAAAGAGGCTGATGTAGAACAAAACAACGTTAAGGTCGGACCAAAGTATTTCGTTTTGCCTGAGGACGGCGACCTTTTCGAACTGGATGAAAAGAAGAAGGAACTAACTGTGTTTTTCATGTGGCGAGAACTCGTTGATGAGGAAAAAGAGAAGTATGGAACAAGAGATGTTCAGAAAGCAATAGTTTTAGACATAGCTAACAAGCTGTCTTCTAAAATTGGAGACAAAGGACCCGGAACTGAGCTTCGGAAGAAGTCGGATGGAGAAACGACGATTCTTGAGAAAAATCTGAGCATCTATGTGGAAAGGAATACTGCAGATTACTTTGTTCATAAAAATCTCAAATTTTTTCTGGAGAGAGAACTTGACTTTTACTTGAAGAATGAAGTTTTGGATCTCGATGAAATTGAAAAGATGGATGAAAAATACATTCGCACGAACAAGGCCAAAATACGTGCAATAGAAGAGATTAGCAAGAAGATAATCGATTTTCTTGCTCAGATCGAGAATTTTCAGAAGATGCTTTTCGAGAAAAAGAAGTTTGTCCTGAGAACCGACTATTGTATTACTCTAGACAAAGTGCCTGAGGGATTCTATGACGAAATCGGCAAAAATGAAGAACAGATACGAGAATGGAGAGAATTATACAGCCTTGACGAGATTACAAAGGACACTTTAGATAGTACAAAAGGAAAAGCAGCATTAAGTGTCGACTTCCTCATGTCGCACAAATCCCTTATGCTCGATACAGCACATTTCAAACAGGAATTCAAGGAAAAGCTTCTTGCATCATTTGACAACGTTGATGAAGTGACTGATGGGCTGGTGATAAAAAGCGAGAACTTCCAGGCACTCAACCTTTTAAGCTCAGCGTATAGCGGCAAAATCAAGTGCATTTACATTGATCCGCCATACAACACAGGAAGTGACGGATTTTTGTACAAGGACAACTATCAACACTCTACTTGGCTTAGCATGATGAATGACAGACTGACGCTTGCCAAGAAACTGTTGAGAGAGACAGGTCTGATTTTCATAAGCATTGATGAAAACGAGATTCATCATTTGAAATGTCTGCTGGATTACTTGTTTGGAAGCAATCTTGAGTCAATAATAGCTTGGAGAAGGCGACATAACCAGCCAAATGATCCCACAAAAATGATAGCAAAGGTAGCAGAATACATTCTTGTTTATGCATTGAACTCTGAGCGCCTAAAACAAGAACGCGCTTTCTATGGCATACCCCTAAGCGAGAGAAGATCCAAGCAATATAAGAACCCAGACAATGATCCTCGCGGACCTTGGGAGTCAAAACCTTGGAAAGCTGGGTCGGGTCAATCAGGTAGTAGATATCGAATCATAAGCCCAACAGGAAGGGTCTTTGACGAAGAATGGTTAGGATCTGAAGAAACTTACAAGCGGTTGCTAACTGAAGAAGTCATCTATTTTCCAAAAAAAGGTGATGGCCTTCCACGGAAAAAGTACTATTTGGATGAAAGACAGATTAAAGGGCAATCTCCACACAATTTTTGGATACATGACGAGTATGGAAGTAATCAAGAGGCCTCTTCAGAGCTTGAAAATCTGTTCGGAAAACCTAATATATACTCTAATCCAAAACCGTCCAGACTAATCGATGCTATTGCTAAAATAGCCACAAACGGCTCAGAAATAATAGTTGACTTTTTTGCAGGTTCAGGCACCACGGGACATTCGGTCATCGGCCTTAACAACCGGGATGCACAACGTCGAAAGTTCGTCTTGGTCGAGATGGCTGATTGCCTTGAGACTGTACTGATTCCAAGACTGAAGAAAGTGGCGTTTTCAGGCAAATGGAAAAAAGGAGTACCATTATCAAAGAACGGCTACAGTCTTATGTTCAAGCATATTCGCTTAGAGCAATATGAAGATACACTGAACAATATTGTTTTTAGAGAAACAGACAAGTCAATTCAAGAGACTCTTGAGAGTTTTGACGACTACTTCCTTCGCTACATGCTGGATTATGGAACAAGAGAAAGCCCAACAAGATTGTCAATAGAAAAATTCCAAACACCTTTCGACTACAAAATCAAAACGATCACCGAAAACGAAGAAAAAGAACAAACAGTGGACCTAGTCGAAAGCTTCAACTACTTACTCGGGCTTCACGTTCAAAAACTACGCACCCTTAAAGATGGAGAAAATACTTACCGCGTCGTGTTCGGAAAAGGCAACAACGAAAACATCATCATAATCTGGCGTAACACAAAAGACATCGATCTCCAAAGCGACAAAAAATTCATCGAAGAAAACGTGTTGTCTGGCCACACTCCTGACACCATATTCATCAACGGCGACAGCTACATCAAAAACGCAAAAGCAATAGAACCAGAATTCAAAAGGCTAATGGGAGCCTAACAATGCCAAAAACAAAGGCAACCCCACAAACCAAAAGCAAATTTAGGCTCGAGGATCACCTCTTACTTGCAAGATTCATCGCCAACAAACTCGGCATAACCAAAGTGGCAGAAATAAAAGAATTCGCCGACGCGAAAGAAGGCTTTGACTCAGACGGCAGAAGCTACATGTACCACGCATTGATAATGCGCCGAGGCAACACAATATCCGAAGGCAAACTGAGGCAATACGACGACAACATCAGAAAATACTTCGACAACCTCAAAAGAAACAGAGAAGAAAAAATCTCCCTCAAATACTACCAATACCTAGCCCTTCTTTTCTCAGAAATCTATCTCGACTCCTACTTTCAAAATCCAATCGGCTTTTTGAACGAGCTAAACGAATGGATGTCAGAAACAACCGAACAAGAATTCTTCAGCGCTCCAGACCTCAAGAAAATCGCATACTGGATGGCTACCGGAAGCGGCAAGACCCTCATAATGCACGGCAACTACTGGCAATTCATAGTCTACAACAAAGGACCAAAGAAACTTAACTTCGAGAATATCATGCTCATCACTCCCAGCGACGAAATGTCAAAACAACACTTAGACGACTTCAAAAAAAGCGGAATCCCAGCCATAATGTTTCACGGCGAATCCGTGGGATACTTCGAAGGAGACAAAAACGCAGTTAAAGTGATCAGCATCCACAAACTCAAGCTGCCAGAAGACAAGAAAGGCGAAGGCGTAACAGTAGACGTATCGAGTCTAGGAACCAAAAACCTCGTTTTCGTGGACGAAGGGCACAAAGGCCAAAAATCAGAAGACCTGAAGTGGAAAAGAACGCGCGAAAGACTCGCGAAAGATGGTTTCACCTTTGAATACAGCGCCACATTCGGCCAAGCCATCACCAGCAGCAACGAAGAAATCTTCAGAGAATACTCAAAAGCCATACTCTTCGACTACTCATACAAATACTTCTACGGCGACGGATACGGAAAGGACTTCCGCATACTAAACCTCGACAGCAAAACCTTCACCGAATCACAAATCCCAATACTTCTACTAGCCAACACTATGTCATTCTATGAACAAATCCTCGAATACAAAAAAGCAGGGACCAGTTTAAAGGACTATGATATCGAGAAGCCCCTCTGGATATTCGTAGGCAGCAGAGTAAGAGACGAAGCCTCAGACATCCTTAAAATCGCTCAATCTTTAAATTGGCTTTTAGGAACAGACGAAAAAACAATCAAACAACACATCGAAAACATCCTAAAAGGCAATTCCGGAATCCAGGCCGACAAAAGAGACATCTTTGCACTAAGATACCCTGAAAGAAACTTTGTCTACCTAAGAGAAAAGAAAATCACCCCTGAGGAGATCTACAACGGCATATTCAACGAAATCTTCCACATACCACCAGGCCTTATGGGTAGAAAACTGCACTTTGTCAATCTCAAAAATGCAGAAGGCGAGATCGGATTAAGAGCTGGAGCATCCGACAAATACTTCGGAGTAATATACATCGGAGAAAAACCAGAATTCCTAAGACTGGTCCAAGACACAACAAAAGACATCATAGTAGAGTCTGCCACCCTTGGCAAGTCTCTTTTTGACGACATAAATGACGTTTCCTCACCAATCAACTTACTCATCGGCGCTAAAAAATTCATAGAAGGCTGGAATTCATGGCGAGTCTCCAGCATGTGTCTTCTAAACGTAGGAAAGAGTGAAGGACCCCAAATCATACAATTATTCGGAAGAGGTGTAAGACTCAAAGGAAAAGACTACAGCCTAAAAAGAAGCAGATTCCTACCACCACCTCATCCAGCATACATCGAAATCCTCGAAACGCTGCACGTTTTTGGCATCCAAGCAAACTACATGCAAATCTTCAGACAAATAATCGAAAAAGAAGACGTCCCCTCCTACGAACTGCCACTAGAAACCATAAAAATGGAACCATTTCCACAAGATCTCCAAATCCTTGGTCTAAAGAGCGGATGGTTATTCGACCAAGAACTGATAAAACTCGAATCAGAAGATGGCATCGACGCCAGAATAGATCTCCTGCCAAAGGCCACCATCATAGATCTTAGAGAGGAACAAACCCTAGCCTCCACAAAAAGTCAGACACTAAAAAACATAAAGAAAGAAGTATTGGACCTGCTCGACTGGGAAAACATTCATTATGCATTATTAGAGTATAAGAATGAAAGAGAGCTTTACAATATCATAATCAACAAAGACACACTCAAGCAAATAATGTACGAAGCGAAATACGCGCTGTTATGCAATGATGAACTCATTAACCCAACGAGTTTCAAATCATTGGAACAAATGGAGGACGTTGTCGTTCTCATCCTGAAGAAATACTTCTCAGTTTACTATTCCAAAAGAAGGAACGCTTCTGAAAAGAGACACCTCGAACTGAGACCCTTGAAAATCGAGGACGAAAACCTCCTATCCTCCTATAGAGTTCAAATCAACGAAGACGATAAAGTCCTCATCAACAACATAGAAGACTTGATCAAATCGGGAAAAATCTACATTTCAGGGAAAGAAGTCCAACTAATCGGTGACTTACGAACCTACATCGACAAATATCCGACCTCCTTCAAGAATGCATACTTCTGGGGCTCTCTGTATCAACCTCTCCTTGTGAGGCAGAACACGGACCGCATAGTTACAGCGCCAGTCGGTCTGAATGAAGGTGAAACCAGATTTGTGGAAGATCTCAGAGATTATCTCAGTGCAAACAAATCCTTTGCCCATCAAGTCTATCTTCTAAGAAATCTGACCAAGAGCAGAGGAGTCGGCTTCTACGAATCACACTCATTCTACCCAGACTTCATCATGTGGATAAAGAAAGACGAAAAACAAACAATAGTATTCATCGACCCAAAAGGTCTGACTCATCTCGGCTTAGAAGACCCAAAACTAAGACTCCACGAATACCTCAGGGAACAGATACAGAAAGAACTCGGAAACCCAAACGTGAAACTCGACGCATTCATAGTCTCAGTCACCCCATACGGGCTAATCTCCAAACTAATCCCCGGCCAACATATCTCCCTTGAAAATTTTGAGAAAGACAAACACGTCTTGTTCCAGTACAGGGACAAGAATGTCCCCAACACATCCTACATCGAAAGATTGTTCCAGATTACAATAAACGACTGAAACAGCAATAGGGCTAATCAAGCTTGGCTCGGGACACGCCTAACCAAAAAATCGCCCTCAAGCAACGTAGACTGAACCCTTCTATCCAGAAAGCTTGTCAAACATTATTCTAAAAAAAGCGCGCGCGCTAAGGTAAATGACCGCGCATTATTGGCTATTCTTTCGTCAGTGCTTTTGCTGGGATAAGTAGTAGGTTTTGCGCGATGAGGTTTGCGATTAATGGTGGAAGTATCT
>Ga0315282_10012740_pt1 | contig 12821 bp, 10 predicted proteins | sample YL17G07_20_MG_FD_203693 | JGI IMG/M metagenome (GOLD analysis project Ga0315282, IMG submission 203693) | Sediment microbial communities from Yellowstone Lake, YNP, Wyoming, USA - YL17G07_20 | ecosystem: Environmental > Aquatic > Freshwater > Lake > Sediment | place: USA: Wyoming | collected... | reverse complement strand
GCCAAGCCACTGCCCCAGGTTGCGATAAACATCGTAAGTCCGGTGGTGCAGTTCCACGCGGGAGATCTTATGGTAGGCGGGGGTACGCGCGTTGGTCGCCAGGTCGTCGAGCAGACCGCAGGTCAGCTCCTCGGCGTGGTCCTCAATTAAGCGGACTAGACGCACCGAAAGCATGACTTTTGTCTGGGCCCTTGGAGCCTCAGCCCTCCATTCCCGTAGGTGAACCCGACCATAACAGACCTGGAGACAAAATTCAATGCCGCCCTGTCCCGTGGCCTCGGGGGCCCCGTGCTATAGTGGCTCGTTGTCTTGCCGCCCCTTCCAAACCGTCGCGCGCGCGGGATTGAGCTGGCTCGAGTGTTCGGCGCTGGCCCGACTCCCCTGGGTGCTGCACGCCTTCAGTACGCGGTGCGGTGGTGTGAGCCGCGGGGCGGCCGCGGGACTCAATCTCGGCTTCGTCGCTGCGGACCCCCGCCGCAATGTGCAGGAGAACCGCCGGCGCTTCTTCGCGCGGCTCGGTGCAGAGGATTTCTCTCTCGCCACCTTGCGGCAGATTCACTCGACCCATGTCTACCAGGTGGCGCGAGACGAGTCCGGCACGCTGGCCTACTTCGCGGCTGGCAGCCCCGTGCCCCAACCTTCGCGCCATGATGCCTCGGTAGGCGACGCTCTCTTGACGGACCAAGCGGGAATCGTGCTCTCGGTGCGGACGGCAGACTGCATGCCCATCCTGCTTGTCGACCGGCAGCGGCGCGCCGTCGCGGCGGTGCACGCGGGTTGGCGCGGGGGATTGCAGCGCATTGTGGAGAAGACCGTCGGCGTAATGCGTGCCACTTTCGGCTCGGACCCCCTGCAGATGCTGGCGGCCCTAGGGCCCGGCATCCGCGCCTGCTGCTACGAGGTGGGTGAGGAAGTCGTGGCGGCCTACTGCGGACGCTTCACGCACGGGGAAGAGTTCTTTCGGCCAGTTGCCCCGGACCGCTCCTCCCGAGCGCTCGCGAACCGATATCCGTTACTCTTCCTCTCTTCTCATCCGCCGGGACACCCGCCGCAGCCCGGCCCCGCGGCACGCCTCGATCTCGCAGCCGTAGTCGTGGCGCAACTTCGTGCGGCGGGGCTCCCGGCACGCAGCATTGCCGTGTGCGATTACTGCACGTCCTGCCGGACCGACCTCTTTTTCTCGCACCGCAAGGAAGGTAGCCGGACCGGAAGGATGATGGCCGTGGTGGGAATCCGACTTTAGGCCCCAGTCAGGCTCAGTTGGCCGCAGGCAGCGCGCACGTCCTGCCCGCGGGAAATGCGGATGAAGGCGGGGACGTTCCGGGCGGTCAGGACTTCCTGGAATTCCATGACGCGCTTGAGCGGCGACGGCCGGTAAGGGAATTCGGGCCCGGGATTGTAAGGAATCAGGTTGACCTTGGAACGAATGCCCCGCACGAGTTCGGCGACCCGCTCGGCGTCGGCATCCGAGTCATTGACGCCATTTAACAGGACATACTCGAACGTCAGTCGCTCGCGCGGGCGGAGCGGGAAGGAGCGGCAGGCATCAAGGAGTTGACGAAGCGGATATTTGCGGTTCAGGGGCATCAGGGCGGTCCGCTGCTCGTCGGTCGAGGCGTTGAGAGAAACCGCCAACTTGGGCCGCATCGGCTCGCGGGCGAGCTCGTGAATTCTTGGCACGACTCCGGCGGTCGAAATCGTGGTGCGCCGCAGCGGAATGCCGAGGCCGTCCGGGTCAGCAAGAATCCTGACCGCTTGCATCACCGCCGGAAGGTTCAGCAGCGGCTCGCCCATCCCCATGAAGACTATATTGACCCGCGCTCGTGGGGAGACGCTCTGGGCTTTGGTGAGGGCCAGGACCTGGCCGATCATTTCGCCCGGTGTGAGATTCCGCCTCACTCCCAGCAGAGCGGTAAAGCAGAACTTGCAGTCCAGGGCACAGCCCACTTGGCTCGAGAGGCACAGCGTCGTCCGGCTTTCTTCCGGCATGTAGACGGATTCGATGGTGTTCCCATCCTCGAGGCGCAGGAGGTAACGGACGGCCCCGTCCCGGGAGGCAAATCCGCCCTGGATTTCAGGGTAGGCGATGCGATAGCGGCTCGCGAGCGAACTCCGGAATTCGCGCTTCAGGTCAGTCAGGCTTTCAAAGGACTGCTCGCGGCGGGCATAGATGGCCCGGTAAAGTTGCCCTCCGCGATAGCGAGGCTGGCCAAGACCGACGGCCAACTGCTCAAGCTCCGTCAGACTGTGTCCCAGGAGATTTCCGGTGGAATGCTTGGTCATGGTGCCCGGCGCTTTGGATGATAGCATGGCCTCTTTGCCCGTTCAACGCGGGCTGGAAGGCTTGAAGCCCAAGAGCAATCATTGGTACAGAAGGCCAGGAAGAGGCTCTAATGTATTGACAAATCGAATGAATTATTCATAATCCGTCCAGACTGCTTGTTATTCAGAGGTAGCCGATGAGCCCAAGAAGAGCAGACCCAGAACTTGCCGACCGTCGCCGCGGGGCGCTCGTCAAGGCTGGGTACGCGGAAATCCTGGAAAAAGGGGTCAATGGCTTGACCTTGGATTCTGTGGTGGCTCGGGCGGGTTCGAGCAAGGGAGGTGCGCTCTACTACTTCCACACCAAGGAGGACCTCCTGCACGCGGTCCTCTGCTGGCTGTTTGGGCAGCTCAATCGCACGTTGGACGGAATTGCTCAAAGTGGTGAATCTCCCCGCGCGAGGCTTGCCGCAGAACTTGAGGTACTCTTTCACAGCGCCGAAGTCAACCGCAAGCTCTACCTGGTGTTGTTTGACTTTGTTACCTTGGGCGCGCGGTCGGAGCGTTTCCGAGGGCTCTTTGCTGATTTCTTCCTAGCCTGCCGCAAGCGCGACGTCGCGATCGTCGAAGCCGGAATCCGTCAGCAGCAGTTCCGTCGCGTACGGCCTGAAGACGCGGCCGTCACGATCCGCGCCCTGGTGGACGGGTATTGTCTGCAATGGCTGATGGGGCCGTCCACGGTATCCGTGGAATCCTATCGTGACCTCTGCCGCGCGGTCCTCGGGGCTTACCTGTTGCGTTAGAGAGAGCACCCAGCGGGAAATCTCACCCTGCTCGGGGCGTGCCCTTGACCGGCCCCAGCATCTTCCGTACGATGCAGGCTTCTATTTAAGGGGAGGGAGCAGCGCGGTCTTGGCGCCATCGTGCTCACGGAGTTCCTTGTGACGCTCGCGAAAGTCGGAGGTGCACTTTTCGTCTTGCTACTTGTGGCGGGTGTCCCCGCACTTTCCTACGCAACGGCCCGGCGGCCCGAACTACGGACTATTCCACGCCAGGACCTCTACCTATCTGCAGTGGTCTCCCAGTGGATTCTCGCGGCCGTGGGGGTCGTGGTTGTGCTTGCCGGGGGACCCGGGTTCCAGGCCATGGGTTTCCGCGGCGTTTCGCTTCGGGATTCCCTTCTCTGGTTTGGCCTGCTTGCCGCGGTTTCCGTCCTGGCACTGGGGTTAGTGATCCTCCTCGAGCGGCGCGGTTGGTGGCCGCCGGAACCGGATCTGGTCTTCCTCCTGTTGCCGGCGAACCGACGAGAGAAGCTGCTTGCCGTTTTGATGGTGGCGCCGACAGCGGCGCTCTGCGAGGAGTTCCTCTACCGCGGGTACCTCCTCAGCACGCTCTCTGTGTGGCTGGGCGGAAGCTTCTGGGGGTGGGCGGTCTCCTCCGTCGCCTTCGGCCTGGCGCACGCCTACCAGGGGCTGAACGGCATGTCGCGCGCCGCTTTACTCGGCGCCCTCCTGGCCTACCCGGTTCTCCTCTTGGGGAGCCTGTACCCGTCGATGGGGGCGCATTTCCTCATTGACGCGGTAGCGCTGGCGTGGCTCGGCCCGCGCTTTCTCGCCCGGCCTTCCCCTTCGTGAAAGGAGATACTTTCCATGAAACACTCCCGATGGATTTCCGGACTCTTACCAGTTCTGATGATCTGTCTTAGCCCGCCAGGCGCGGTCAATTTTGCGGCGGGACAATTCGGCCCGACTGTGGACGACACCTCCTCACAGGCTGACGCCTCGCGAGTCATCGCCCTCCGCGCTGGGCGACTGTTCGACGGCAAGTCCGACCGGCTGCTAGAAGACCAGGTGATTGTCATTCGGGGCGACCGCATCGCCGAAGTGGGGCCGGCCGGGCGCGTCTCGATCCCGGCGGGGGCCGAGGTGATCGATCTGCGTCGCGCCACGGTGCTTCCCGGGCTGATCGACGCGCACACTCACCTTTTCCTGACTGGTGAGTCGGAGGGGCGCTACGACGAGCAGCTTCTCAAGGAATCGTGGCAGTACCGCACTATTGAGGCGGTCGTCAACGCCCGCAAGGATCTGGAAGCCGGGTTCACCACCATGCGCGACCTTGAAACGGAAGGCGCCATGTACAGCGACGTAGACGTCCGCAACGCGATCAACCGAGGACTGATTCCGGGACCCCGGCTTCAGGTGGTGACGCGGGCTATTTCGACCACGGGCGGTTACCCCCTCGAGGGCTACTCGCCGGAAGTGCCGGTGCCGTCGGGGGCGCAGATCGTCGACTCGCCGGAGGAAGCCCGCAAGGCGGTACGCGAGCAGATCAAATACGGCGCCGACCTGATCAAGATCTATTCCACGCATCGGTTCCGCTTCACGCCTGAGGGAAAGCTCGTCAGCATCCCGACGCTGACCCTGGACGAAATCAAAGCCATCGCGGACGAAGCCCATCGCGAGGAGGTCAAGGTGGCCTGCCACGCCTATGGCGGCGAAGGTTTGCGCAACTGTATCGCAGCCGGCGTGGACTCGATCGAGCACGGCATTGATCTCGATGACGCTTCAATCCAGCAGATGGTCGAGAAGGGCATCTATTTTGTTCCGACGCTCTACGCGTACGAAAACGAGCCGGAAGAAGACCTGCGAGCAACGGGCGGCAAGACCAGCCGGGCGCGCATTCACGAAAACAGCTTCCGGCGCGCCCTCGCAAGCGGCGTCAAAATCGCCTTCGGCACTGACGCCGGCCCATTCCCGCACGGCACGCAGGCGAAGGAGTTCGAGTACATGGTGCGCTTTGGGATGACGCCTGCCCGGGCCCTCCGCTCAGCAACCAGCCTGGCGGCCGAGTTGATGAGCTGGCAGGACCGCATCGGTTCGCTCGAAAAAGGCAAGTTTGCCGACTTGGTTGCTGTCGCGGGCGATCCTCTGACGGACATCACGGAACTGGAGCGGGTCAAATTCGTGATGAAGGGCGGGCGGATCGTGCGAAACGACATCAAGTGAGCAGGTGGGTGAGACGGCCTCACTCGAACGGACGCACCGAAGTCCCAGAAATACCCGGATCAGGAGAAACCCTATGGGTCTGTCACGGAAGGAGTTCCTCAAACTCTCGGCCGGAGGGCTTGCCGCAGCCGCTTCCCCGAACTTCTTCGCTTTTCTCGATGCTCCGAAAGAATTCGCTGAGGGGGTTCTCCAATCGGGCCGGGTTCGAAGGATCCACGACCACATTGCCAGTAACAAGGCGCGGCACGTGGCGCGCGTGCAGGAATACCTGCGGCAGCCGAGCGTTTCGAGTTGGGGGCTGGGTATCAAGGAATGTGCCGAACTGCTGATGAGCTATTTCAAACGCCTGGGCTGCAAGGAAGTGGAGCTCGTCAAGACCGACGGCCATCCGGGCGTGTGGGCCTATTACGACGCCGGCGCCCCCAAGACCATCTCCTTCTACATCATGTACGACACGCAGCCGTTCGACGAGAAGCAATGGATCTCACCACCCCTGGCCGCGAACGTTGTCAAGATGCCGCCCTTTGGCGACGTCATCACGGCGCGGGGCGCGGTGAACGACAAAGGCGCGGACGCCATGGTCTTCAACGCCCTCGATTCGATTTTGGAGGTGGAGGGCAAACTCCCTGTCAACATCATGTTCACCTGCGATGGCGAAGAGGAGCAGGGAAGCACGCATTTTCATCAGGTGCTCGCGCCCTATCTCGAGCGCCTGAAGACCTGCAACGCCCACCTGACGCTCGGCCCCTCGCAGGACGGTGAGGGCAACGTTCAAGTGGGTCTCGGTTCGAAGGGCATCTGTTCGGTAGAACTGGTCTGCTCGGGGAAGTCCTGGGGACGCGGGCCGCAGCAGCGGCCGATTCACAGCAGCCGCAAGGCGATCCTCGATAGCCCCACCTGGAGACTGATCAAGGCACTCAATACGATGGTCAAGGCCGACGGGAACCAGATTCTGATTGATGGTATCTACGACCCGATTCGTCCGCCCAGCCAGGAAGAACTGGATCTTTACAACGCGCTGGTGCGCAAATTCTCGGGCCGCCTGCTGGTGAGTGAAAAGGAGAACGCCAAGGCCTGGATCAACAACTGGTCAGATGCCGAAGCCCTGCGTCATCTTCTCTTTGACACATCGCTGAACATTGACGGGCTCTGGTCCGGCTACACGGGTCCGGGGATGGCGACCATCTTGCCCGATCGCGCTTCCGCCAAGCTCGATTGCCGGCTGGTTCCCAACCAGGAGATCAATCCTACCCGCGAACTCATCCGGCGCCACCTCGACAAGCACGGCTATTCGGACATCGAAATCATTCCCATCGGCGGCGGCGACGAGTGGTCACAGACGTCCGTCAAAGCGCCCGTCGTGCAGTCGTTGCTGAGTGTGTACAAGGAGTACGGGATTGAGCCGGCAATTTGGCCTCGCGAGGCGGGATCGAGCCCGGAGGCGCAGTACACGCGGCCGCCCCTGAACCTGGCCGCGGTCCAAGGCGGCTTGGGTCACGGTGGCCGGGCCCACAGTCATGATGAGTACATCGTCATCGAGGGCAACGAGAAGGTGGCGGGAATCGTGCGCGCCGAGCAGTCCTACGTGGATATCCTTTACGCTTATGCGAACTGGCCGGAAGGATAGTCAGCGAGGATTCCGTCGGGCAAACTACTCCGTCCTGCGGTAAAGGGGCGGGCGAATCCGGTTAAAACGCCTAGGCCCCGCCGTCGGAAACGGGTTCGGCCCTGTAAACTATCTCGGCTTGCTCCAGAAGATCGTCCGCCACCTTCAGGCAGGCGGCGCGAATGCATTCCACGTCGGGGCACTTCGGACAATGAACGATGATCCGGTCGAAGATGTAATCGGCCAGTTCTTGCTCGGAAAAGGGCACGGCCATGAGCTTCTCTCTCCGCAAAGCAGCGGTGGCGAGGGAGCGGGTAGCGAAGCCAGCGCACCTAATTATACTCCCAAGGCTTTCTCGCAGTGTCCAGTGGAGTTCTGGGGTTGGAGCAGGTAAAATAGTCCAGTCATGGAGGAACGCGACTTTTTTGACGAGGCCGAGACCCGAAAACCCGCCAACCTTTCCTGCTTCTTCTGCCATCAATCCGACACCTATGAGATCCGCTGGCTGGTGCGGACCAAGAAGAAAGCGCTTCCGCGCGGGGCCGACGAGCGCGACCGCGCGCGCTTCGAGAAGGCCCGGTCCTATATGCTGCGGCGCGAGGACTTCGCGCAGTGCAAGAACGTCCGCTGCCGAAAGCGCTTCGAAATCTCGGGCGTGCAGTCGGTGGTTTTCGTCTAGGGTTTGGATCGCTCGACAATGCAGCGCCGCCCCGGAACGCACGCCCAGCCGGTGGGGTGAGGCTTCGCCGCAGGGCGGGTCTGGAGGCGTGATCGCGGGCGAAATGCCAATTGACAGCTTTCACGTGGAAACGATAATCTGCTTGGCCCGCAGAAAATTCGGACTGCGATGAAACAACCCGCCCAGGCCGGCAGCATCTTAATATGAGGTTCGGCGGATACCCCCGTTCATTCGGGAACAGATCAGGAGCAGGAGTGCTTCCAGTTCGCTTCATCCTCGGCTCGACGCTGCTGCTCGCGTTGGTGACGACCCCAGCAGCGAACCCTTTGCGGAAAAAGTCCGGCTCCGCGTCGGCCGCGACGGCGGCATCTCATCGTGCCAAAAGCGCAGCTTCAACTGGAGTCAAACTCGAGGCGACAAGATCGGGCCGGTTGGTGGAGGCCTACGGCCGGCTGCCGCTGGCCTTTGAGGCCAACCGCGGCCAGACCGACCGGCAGGTCAGGTTCCTCTCGCGAGGCAGTGGGTACACGCTGTTTCTCACGAGTGATGAAGCTGTCTTGACCCTGCAGAGGACAAGCCAAAAGTCAAAGGTCAAAGATCAAAAGGGGAAACTGGGGGAAGCACTTGACTCGTCACTCGTCACTCGTCGCTCGTCACTTGCCCCTGCAGTTGTCCGCTTTAAGCTCGTGGGCGGGAATTCCGACGTCAACGTCGTGGGGCTCGACGAGCTGCCGGGCAAATCGAATTATTTCCTCGGCAACGATCCGGCGAAGTGGCGTGTGAATGTGCCGAACTACGCCAAGGTGAAGTACCAAGGGGTTTATCCCGACATTGACCTGGTCTACTACGGAAACCAGCGGCAGCTTGAGTACGACTTTGTGGTTGCGCCGGGTGCTGATCCGCGAGCGATCCGCTTCATCGTCGAAACGGGAAATCCGAGAGCCGAAAATCGAAAGTCGAAAAGTGCGAACCGCGCATCCCGAGCTGCGAATCCCCAGAGCGAAGCGCTGCGCATTGACGCCAACGGCGACTTGGTGATTGCGACCGAGCGCGGCGAAGTACGCTTCCACAAGCCGCGGGTGTATCAACCGCAGCCGTCGGTTGTCAGTAGTCAGTTGTCAGTCACTACTGACAACGGACAGCGGACGACGGCCGGTCGCCAATATGTGGACGGTCGGTATACGCTCCGCGCGTCTGCTCCAAAATCCGAAATCAAAAATCCAAAATACGAGGTGTCTTTCGAGCTCGCCTCCTACGACCCGTCCCTGCCGCTCATCATCGACCCGGCATTAAGTTTCTCCACCTACCTGGGCGGGGCCAACGGTGAAATTGGCTACGGCATCGCCGTGGACTCTGATGGAAATGTCTACGTGGCGGGCTCCACGGGCTCCGTCGACTTCCCTACGGCCAGTCCTCTGCAATCCGCGACCGTCGGTGATTTCGACGCGTTTTTGAGCAAACTCGATCCGACCGGGACGGCGCTGGTTTATTCCACCTACCTGGGCGGCACCGGATTCGACCGCGGAACGGGAATCGCGCTGGATGCTTCGGGCAACGCTTACGTGACGGGAATGACGGCTTCAAACAACTTTCCCACCACAGCCAACGCGTTCCAGACCACGTTCGGCGGCGGGACTTGCGGAACCTCCTTCTGTTCGGACGCTTTTGTAGCCAAGGTCAAAGCAGACGGGAGCGCACTTGTTTACTCCACTTACTTGGGCGGCAGCGATGCTGATTTCGGCCAGGGCATTGCCGTGGACAATGCCGGCAGTGCTTATGTGACCGGCTCGACGCTTTCGGCGAATTTCCCCACGGCTTCGCCCCTACAGGCTACGGGCGGCGGAAACTCCGACGCCTTCGTGACTAAGCTGAAGCCCGATGGCACGGCGCTGGCCTACTCCACATTCCTGGGCGGCGCGGACGGCGATTTCGGTCAGGCGATCGCGGTGAATGCAGCGGGGAATGCTTATGTCGCCGGTTATACCTTTTCGACGAACTTCGTGACCGTCAGTCCTCTGCAAAACGCCAATGCTGGCTCGGCGGACGCCTTCGTGGTGGAACTCGATCCGCCGGGAGCGGCGATGGTTTACTCGACCTATTTGGGCGGAAGCGGACTCGACCGGGCCGCTGCCATCGCCGTGGATGGCGCCGGCGACGCCTACGTGGCTGGCGACACGAATTCGCCCGATTTTCCTGTCTCCAACGGAGCGTTGCAGTCGGTGATGGGAGGCGGCACCTGTGGGAGTTCGCCTTGCTCTGACGCGTTCGTCGCCAAGCTCGGCCCCGGTGGCTCGCCGCTCGTCTATGCGACTTATCTGGGCGGAACGGACATCGATCAGGGCGCAGGGATCGCTGTCGACGCCGCCGGGAACGCCGTCGTGACGGGATTCACCTGTTCGGACGATTTCCCGCTGGCCAGCCCGCTGCAAGCGGCGTTTGGTGGCGGGACGTGCGATTCGGCTCCTTGCTCAGACGCTTTCATTACGGAAATCAACCCCGCCGGGACGACGGCCGTCTATTCCACTTACCTGGGCGGAAACGACACGGACTTCGGCCAGGCAGTCGCGCTGGACGTGTCGGGTAACGCCTACGTGACCGGAAGCACGGCCTCCGCTAACTATCCGGTCACGGTGGGAGGGATCCAGGTCGCGCGCGGCGGGAACGTCCCCACCGGGGACGCTTTCGTGGTCAAGATTTCTGCGGCCGACGCTCCGGCGGTGGCGCTGTCACCTCAGAAGCTGACGTTCGCCGATCAAGCCACCGGCTTCACCAGCGACGCGCAAACCTTGACGCTGACCAACAGCGGAAGCGCGCCGCTCACCATCACGAGCGTGGTCACCCACGGCGACTTTGCTCAGACGAATACCTGCGGCACGTCCGTGGCGGCGGGCGGTGCGACCTGCACGGTCAGCGTAACCTTCACCCCCACGGACCTCGGCGACCGGACGGGCGACGTGACCATCACCGACGATGCATCCGGCAGCCCGCACGTCATTGCCCTCGCTGGCACGGGCATCACGCCTGCGCCCGCGGTCACTCTCTCTCCCACCAGCCTGGACTTTCCTGACCAGACCTACAACGCGACGAGTTCGCCCCTGGCGGCCACACTGACCAACAGCGGAACGGCGGCCCTGACGATTACGGAATTTGCGGCCACCGGCGACTTCGCCCAAACCAACGATTGCCCTCTTTCCCCCGCCACGCTTGCGGTCGGTGCGCATTGCGTCCTCTCCGTAACCTTTACGCCGACAGGCTCGGGCGCGCGCACCGGCGCCGTGTCAATCACCGACGACGGCAGCAACGCGACTGGCGGCAAGCACACCCTGACCCTGACCGGCAACGGCATCCCCATTTTCTCGCTTTCCGCCGACAAAACTTTGGAGACGATCACACGCGGGACGGATTCCGCGACGTTCACGATCAGCGCTGCGGGGCCGAGTGATTTCACTGGCGACATCGCCCTCTCCTGTCCGTCATCGGGCTCGGCGACGTGCACGTTCAATCCCACCTCCATCAAAGTCGGTGGGACAAGCACCTTGACACTCGGAAGCCTGAGCCAGGTGAGTGGGGCCTCGCAGACGATCACGCTGAACGGCGTCAACGGCACTCAGACGGCGGCGCTCGACCTGACGATTCAGTTCGCGGATTTCGCCCTCGGGGTCTCGCCGACCTTTGCCACCGTCATATCCGGCGATTCGACGACGTTCACCTTGACGCTTACGCCCTCGAACGGGTTCACGGGCTCCGCTTCATTCAGTTGCTCCGGATTGCCGCAGGAAACGACCTGCACCTTTTCCCCGGCCAATGTGGATCTCAAAGATTCGGCCCCCGTCACAGCCGTTGTGACCGTCAAGACGACTGTCCGGGTCACCTCGCTCACGCCACCGCTTCTACCTGGGCCGCCACGTCCCTGGCTGCTCGTGGGTGTCATCGGCGCGGCCTTGGTGAGTCTTGTTCTCCTAGCCCGCCGCCGATCAGCGATCCGGCTGGTTCTGGCTGCGACAGTGCTGGCCTTCACCCTCTTTCTGGCTTCCTGCGGTCAGGACTACTTCACCTTCACCGGCACGCCACCCGGGACATCCCCGATCACTCTGAACGCCACGGTCGGGAATCTGACTCACACCACCAGCGTGGCCCTCACAGTTCAGTGAATCAGCTTTCGGCAGGGAGAGGGAGATTGGCTACGGCCGCGACGTGCTTCCCGGAGGCGGCATCGCGGGCGGAACGGACCGCTGCGGGTTAGCGCTTCGGCCCCGGCCCGCGAGAGGGAAGGGCCGGCCCGTCATCGTATCGGCTGGGCGGATCAATGTCGTCGCGCTCAAAGGTGAGCGGCGAGCTGAGCTGCAGCTCGAGGTTCGTTCCTGGGGGCAGCATGATTTCCTTGCCGCGGGTGGCGAGCACCCAGATCAGCCCTCCCACCCCGCCGCTCAGCGCCCCGAGGCCGGCGCCTTTGCCGCTGCGCGTGGAGAGGCCGCCAATAATGGTTCCCTGCGTGGCGGTCGTGGCGACCTTCCCGGTGTCTTCGCCTTTGGTGGATGCCCCTTCGATCTTTGATTCCTCGCGCTTGAACCCTTCGTCCCCGCTTCCGGCGTAAGAGGAAAGCGAGGCGCGCAGCGCACGGGTGGTCCCGTTGGGCAGGGTGAGCGACTCGAACCGGAGGCCGATCTGGGCCTTGCCTTTCAGCCGTCCCGGCCGAACGACCTGAGTCACGGCGCCTTGCACGTAGCTTCCCACCGGAATCACGATGCGGTTGCCCACGGTGATGGGGTAAATCGTCTCGCAATAGATCGCTTGCCCCACGAACGCCGTCCGCGAGTTGAGGGCATTCTTCAGCGCCAGCGGAATGGTGGTCTCCACGGGGAGAACGATCTTGGAGCTTTTTGCGGGGGGAGGCGCCTTGGGGGGGCCGGCGGCTTCCTGAGTGCGCGCGGGCAGTGGTCCGATCAGGAGGCCGGCGATGGCCAACGTGGGAAGCAACGGGGAGGATTTCATACACCACCTCGACAACAAACCCTTTTCCGCCTGCAACTAGGATGGCCTGCCCTGGGAACGCGTTGCTCCCCATCCGCAGTGCTGATCCATGATCTTGCGCTATGTCCGAATTCTACCGTCCCGCTAATGGCGGCGGGGAGCCTTCTTGGACTTTGGGAGCTCGCTCAGTTTCTTCTTAAGATCCTCATTCTCTTTTTCGAGTTCGCGCAGCCGCGCCTGCCGATCGGCGGCCAGGCTCAGCACATAGGACTCGATCCAGGCGCTGTGGCGGTCCACC
>Ga0315282_10012739_pt1 | contig 12821 bp, 7 predicted proteins | sample YL17G07_20_MG_FD_203693 | JGI IMG/M metagenome (GOLD analysis project Ga0315282, IMG submission 203693) | Sediment microbial communities from Yellowstone Lake, YNP, Wyoming, USA - YL17G07_20 | ecosystem: Environmental > Aquatic > Freshwater > Lake > Sediment | place: USA: Wyoming | collected... | reverse complement strand
TAGCCGATGCCAAACACTAAGTATTGCGGGTTCTCGCGCATGATCTCGAGCAGGCGCAGCCAAGTCTCAAAACGGCCGCTGCTGGTGAGATTGGGGTCCGAGAAAAGGCCGGCGAGGCGCCTCACTCGCACATCCAAAAAGTATCGCCACAGTTCAGGGAAAAACGTCCAAAGCAAGACGAGGGGAACTCCCAGCGCTAACAGGATCACCGCGACGCGCCGTACCCTTATCAGCCGGGATTGAAAACTGAAAACGAGGATGGCGACTAAGGTCGCCGCCCAGGTGCTCCGCGCGAAGGCAACCAGAACTGCCAGACTGAGGATGGCCATGAAAGAGACTAATAGCCATCGGGGAAGACCGAGATAGCGTTCGCGCTTGGTCAAAAGGGCCGCGGCGGCCACCACCAGGAAGACGCCACAAAAGTTCGCGAAGTTCAGGGATTCGTAGAATACGCCTTGTGCCCGGCGGAGAATCGTTGCATCAAGCCAGATGAATTGATTTAGTGGCGGGTGGGGCAGGGAGATGGGCCAGAAAAAGTCTACAATCCCATACGCCGCGGAGATACCCGCTGCCAGAAACATGAGAGGAATGATGGCATGCTCAATGCGGGCTTCCACCCGACGCCCTCCTCCGCGGATCAGGAAATACACCAGGCCAATTTGGCTGAGGAGCAGCCAGCGCGAGAGGCTTTCCGTACCGGTTCGGGCTCCAGACAGCCACCATGCAAAGGGCAGTGAGCACGCTGTTCCCGCAAGGAAGGATGCCAAGCCCTTTGCCAAGGGGTCCCAGGTAAAGTGCAAATCGGGGAGGCGGCAAATGACAATCAGGAATCCCACGGGAAGGATGAAGAAGGAAAGGTAAAGCGGCCTATCTCCCAATCTGGCAAGGTAGAGCGGAGGGAATATCTCGAGGATGATGAGAAATACCGCCACAAAAACCATGGGTTCCAGAACCGACAAGGCGGAAAACAGCAAGTAGGCGATGCCCCCGGCGATTGCGGCGATCGCAACCGGAGACGCCGCGTGGAACGCCAGGAGAGAGCCCAGCACGATGGTTACGCCCGCCAGAGCACCTTGTTCCCAACCCCACGCCGTGTGGGAAGCTGAAATCTTGATGTTCATAAGCTATCGTCTGTAAGCAGCGTCCAATCCCGGCGGCAGGGGAATCCCAGGCACGCCAACGTTCCCATGAGAACCAGGAGGAGCCAGCCTGCGCCCCATTGATCACTTGGGTGGATCGGCCTCGCGAGCAGTGCGCCGAGCCCAGCCAGCAGAGTGGCCCCCGCAAAAACTTTCGCCAGGGCTAACCCTGCCGCATGGGTTTGTTTCTCTTCTACGAGGAAGTAAATGTACGTTGCGCTGATGATGAATTCGCGCGCCACATCGGCCAATGCACAGCCCGCCGGTCCGTAAGTGGAAGTGAGGAAAAGACTCAAGGTCAGCCCCGCCCCCACGCCTAGTCCCAGCGTGCCGAAGCAAACGAAGTGGCGGCCTGCCGCTACAAAAACGTAAAACAGAACCGTGTTCAAAAAAACCAGGGGAACCATCGGGGCGAGAATTCTGAGTGTGCCGGTTGCCAACACTGCTTCGCGCCCAAATAAGCAGACGAGCAGGTGGGGCGCAGCGATCCATGCAACAACCCCTCCCAGACCGGTTACCAGGACACCGTTCTTGACCAGGCCCAGAATGTACTCGCTCCCCTGTGGCGACTCTTTCCGGAGAAGGCGCGAGACCTTTGGGAACAACACCGTCATCAGCAATGACGCCGCAAGGAAGGAGCCAACAGGAAACCACGCCGCCGCCTGGAATTGACCGAGAACTCCATTCGGCGCAAAGTTGCTGAGCACGAGAATATCAACCCTGAGGTTTATGGCTTGCAGGATTGCCGTCGCGCCGATGGGAGCGCTGGCGGCGAGGATTGCGGCGACGATGCGGGGGTCCCATTTGAGGATATTCCCGGGGGAAAAATTCGTTTGCACAATGCGCCAGCCCAGGCACGTCTCGGCCGCCTGACCCGCGACGAATCCCAGCACCACCACTGGCAGGCTTGCATGGAGCACCAAAGCTCCCCCCACCCACACTGCCACGAGGACGGTGTTGAGAATCTGTTGCCGCGCGACGTAGTGCATCTCTTCGTAGGCTTTGAAGACTGCCATGCAGGCCTGAGAGAAGGTTTGAAGGATCACGCGGCTGGCCAGGATGCAAAAGAGCAGACGCCTTCCCACGTCCGACACTCCCCACAGAACGAAAATGGCACTGAAAACGAGCACCACGGCGATGAGGATAAACTTCGACCAATGAACGCTCCAAAAGACGTTACGCAGTCCGGCGCGACTTGCTGAGAGTTCACGAACCATATAGAGGTGAAGCCCGAGGTCAGGAACCAGCAGCAGGATGCTGGCCGCCGCCAGGGCAAATCCAAACTGGCCTAGAGCCACAGCCCCAAAGTGATGGGCAATCACCATGGCCATCAGGAACGTGGCCAATCGCGAGGCGGTCTCGCCTCCAAATATGGCCGCGCTGTTCACCAGCAGCCGCCTTGACGTCACTTGTGGGAGTACAGCCATAGGGGTTTATCGGCCGGCGGGAATCCTCACGTGCTCGACTTCCTCGATCGGAAGAGTTTCACGCCGGCGCAGTTCTCGATAGTTTTCGAGCATCACCGTAAGTCCACCTGTCGCAAAGGCCCCGAGCAGGAACCCCAGGATGGTGTTAAGGACGATCGTAGGCCGAATCGGGCGCTCGGGAACCAGGGCGGGAGCAATCTGCTTCATGTCCTGGGATTTTGAGCTCACGGTAACGGAAGCGTCCTGGTAAAGACGAGTCGCACTTTTGACGGACTCGCTGGCCAGGGAATAGTCGCTGTCTGCTTTCTCAACCTCGCTGCGGAGCAGCGCGAGCCGAGCGCTAAGCTGAGTTATTTCCCCATTGACCTTCTTCAATCGCTCCCTGCCCTCCTGAATTCCCGCCCGCTCCGCGGCGCTGTTCGCCTTTGCGCCAACAAGGTTTCGTTGAATTTCCTCACGCGTGAGGTTGAGAGACTCTTCCGTCATGGAAAGGGGAGGGCCATTGGGATCAAGCTTGTCCGTAGCCTTTTGCAGAAACGGGTCGGCGGTGACGCTCTTTTTGAGTTCGAGGACCCGTGGTTCCCCGATCAGGGACTGCTGCAACGATTGGGAGCGGCTTTCGTCCTGCGCCAGTTCCGACTGAAGTTGCCCCAAATGCAGTGAGAGTCGATCCTTTTCTCCCAGCAGGATGTTCAGGTCCTTCTCATGATCCTCGATGCTCGCTTCCTGCTGCACCTTGAGTCTTCGTTCCGCTGCCTCGCGCAGGTGGGCGGTGGCCTCCGCCAACTGCTTTTCCAGGAATTCCCGAGTCGCCTCGGTATCGGTGGCATTCATCTGATCGTTGAAGGCGACGGCGCGCCCGGCAAGGTCGTTGACGATATCGGCCGCGAGCCTGGCGTCGGGAAAGTCCACGCTCAACTCCAGCAGGCGCGTGGACTTGGGAATTTGGATATCCAGGTAGTTCTTGCGCCGGAAATGGCCGACGGTAAGATCGTAAGGCGGGCGATCGAGTTGATACTTTTTCAGGGTCTGGCTGATGAGCGCGTCGTTGTCGATGAAGGGAACAAAGGTGGGGAGCATCGCCGTTTGTTGCCAAGCCGCGTCGCGCGATCCCGACCCGATCTTCGACTCGGATACCAAAATGTAGGTGGTCGCCCGGTAAACCTTGGGGAGAAACAGGCTGACGATCAGCGCCGCCGCTGCGCAAGCCGCTGCCCCCCCCAGATTCCGGCGCCAATGCTGTTGCAAGACGCCGGCTCTTCTCAGCAGCCGCTGGTCTGCGTCATCGTCCATGATCATGGCAACCTCCCCCGGGATAATGTCGAGGCGGCTTTAAGCCGCTACAGGGCGAGATAAACCCGCCGCTACGCCGCCGAACTCAATAGGCATTGCGGTGAAAAAAGGTTCGCAAAACGGTCAAAAGAACAATTCTCAGATCGAATGCCATTGCCCAGTTTCGAATGTAGTAAAGGTCGTGCGCGGTGCGTTGGGAAATGGACGTGTCGCCTCGCCACCCATTGACCTGTGCCCAGCCGGTAATTCCACTTTTCACGTAGTGGCGGGCCATATACTCGGGAACTTCACGCCGGAAGCGTTCCAGGAAGAAAGGGCGCTCGGGACGTGGGCCAACGATGCTCATGTCGCCTGCCAGCACATTGAAGAACTGAGGAAGCTCGTCGAGATTGCTGCACCGCAGCCAGCGCCCGACGGGCGTAACATGGGGATCGTTGGGAACCGTCCAATGAGTCTCGCTATTCAGCTCTCCCCGCATGGTGCGGAATTTGAGCATGCGGAATGTCCGTCCGTTCAGGCCCACGCGTTCCTGTACGAAGAACACCGGCCCTGGGGAAGACAGTTTGACGAATAGGGCAATAAGGAGGTAAAGCGGAGAGGAAAAAAGCAGAACTGCCAGCGAGGCGCTGATATCAAACACGCGCTTGAGAATGGCGTAGCGCAGGTACTCCGTCGGATACAGGCGCACATTGATCAGCGGGATCCCATCCAGGTCATAAACTTGCGTGTCCGACTGAACCAAGGGGAAGAGGTCCGGTATGATGCGGACGCTGATTCCCCGGCTCTCGCACTCGCGCACCAGTTGGGCGGTCAGGTCGGTGGCGTGTGCAGGCAGCGCCAGAAGAACATCATTGATGGAGCCTGAAGCAAACGTGTTGCGGAGTTCCTGGATGAGTCGTGGCCCTTCATTCCCATCTGTCCCGGAATATGTCAGCCGGCGGGTAATTCGGTACCCGAAGTGAACCCGCTGCTCGATTTTTTCCGCCACCCTGTTGCCAAGTTCAGGGGTGGCGACAAGTACCAGGTTCTTCACATCCCATCCGTGCCGCCTCAACCACCGGACTTGCAGGCGTAACGCCAGTCTGGCCGCCGCCAGAACAAGCGCATTGATGACGGTGAAATGGAGAAGAAACCATGGGGTTGGCGCAAGCCCGGGAAGGAAACGCGCAATACCCTCCATGACCATCCAGCTTGCCAGCCCGATTTTGAGGAGCGGCGCCACATCGGCAAAAGGGGAATCCAGCCTTCGCGAGTGGTACAGTCGGAAATAGGCGGAGAGGGAGAGCCAGAGCAAGAGAACGATTCCCAGGGTCAGAAAACGCTGCGAGTTGTAAGGATTCCACCACGGCCCTGCCGGAGAGGCAGAGTTCGGCTCCACTTGCCACACTAGGATGTAACAAAGCACGGTAATGCTGAGGTCAAAGGAGGCGAGACAGGCGTTGGTGAGATAAGTCTGCAACTTGAACATTTAGATTTCCCATGCCCGGAGTGGTGTTGCGACTGACGCCTTCGAATTCCGCCGCGCGGGCGCTTTCTCCCCGCGAGGATTCCGCCGGAAAACGGCGCAAATCTCCACTACCCGGCCAAACCTAGCATGATGGACACAGACTGCGTGTCAGTGGCGTGTGGTGAATTTGTAAATTTTTCGATCGGCCGCAATGGGGCGGAGCTAATTAGTCCGGGGAATCCGCCGGTTGGGTTGTTGATTGTTTGATGGGTAGGATCAACTTCAGGGTGGTGCCCTGGGGGCTGGTGGTTTCAATCTTCACCTCGCCCCCATGATCGCGGACGATCTTTTGGACCACCGCGAGCCCCAGCCCTGTTCCTCCCTCCTTGCCGGAGGTCACGAAAGGCTGGAAGACGTCCTCCCGAATGGATTCGGGAATACCGGGGCCGTTGTCCGTAACGGAAATTTCCACATGATTGTTAATGCCGCGCGCGGCGATCCCAACCTTTCCCGACCCGGCGGGCGCAGCCTCGCAGGCATTCTGGATCAGGTTGTGAAAAGCCCGGTCGAGCTTTTTGAAATCGAACCAGCCATCGGTTGCGCCTTCGTGGTGGAAGTCGATTTGGATTCCCTTGAACTCCGGCCGCAAGCGAATTGAGCTAAGGGTGTGTTCCAACGCTCCCGCCAAGTCGCCGTGGGTGAGGCGGAGGGACTCCTGGGCCTTTGAGAACTCCAGCAGGGAAGAAATCAATTCCGCCATTCCATCGACTGCCGACCGAATCTCGTCGTACAAAGTCTTCCTTTGAGTGTCGTCAAGATTAGGGTCGGCTTGAAACTCCGCATAAGCGAGGATGGTCGTCAGGGGGTGCCGCAAATCGTGAGAAATGGTGCTGGCCATGCGGCCGATGGTGGCCAATCGCTCCGCATGCAGAAGGTCACGTTGGCTCTTCTGCAACGTTTTCCTCATTCCGTCGAAAGCGGTGGTTAGCTCGGCCACCTCATCGCGACTGCGGACGTTCAGGGGAAAGGCGAAATCACCCTTCTCCAGGGCGCGAACACCGGAAACCAGATTGGCCAGGGGCCGGGTGAATGTGTGCGAGATGAGGAAAATCAACCAACTACCTGCCAGCACTGCCACCAGTCCCACCGCCAGCAGCAGACGGTTTAGATTCTCCAGGAATTGAGTTGCAGCGTCGTAGGATTTCAGGACTGTCAGAATCACGGGCTGGCTTCCTGCCGGAGCCAACACCAATGAGGTGCCCAAAAACACTTCGCCGCCCAACTCGATCTCTTGTGAGCGCGGGGATTCTCTCGCGGTGGCCAAGTTCTCATGCGTTGCCAATTCCTGCTGCTGATTCGACAACAGCGTGCTTACCACAATATCTTTCCCATAACGGAAGGCCACTTGGCAGGAGGCGACCCGCGCCACGGTCTCGGCGAGGTGGTTGTCAACTTCGAACCCCATCGCCAGTACTCCCAGCGCCACGTTATCGCGAGATTCCCCAAAATAGATCGGTTGCAGGAAAACCGCGTAGAGGTGGCCACCCCCATACCACCAATCGCGATTCTGCTCCTTCTCCAAGGTTTGCGTTAAAGAGGTCTGGGCTGCACTGCGGTTATAGCCTGCGGCCGATGTGTGCAGGGCCATAATTTTCCCGCTGCGGTCGGCAAGCAGGAACAGATCGCTTCCCGCGAGCCGCCAGAGGTCCCCCGACGCATCCTGAATGGTAGGCGCATGCTGGGTGGTCATCAGCGCGCGTAGATTCGGCAAATCCGCCAGCAATCCTGCCGATTGGGCAAGGCCGCGCTGCCGCTGCAACTCGAACTGCTGAAAGGTGACCACCGAGTTGTGCAGTGCCTCGGAAATCTCGTGGCGCACATGATTGCGCAGATAGTTCTGCACGATGAACAGGACCGTGCCCGTCAGCACTGTGGTGGTGAGTATCAGGGAGAGAAGGAACTTGGTTCGGAGCCGGAAATTGGCCATGTCCGTGCCACCTTCTCAGCGACGCGCTCGGTGGAGCCTCTCGTCCCACTTTGAGGATCGGCCGGCGCACTCAAGGAACAAACTTGTAGCCAGCTCCATGCACGGTCTTGAAATGAGTGGGGTTTAAGGGATCTACTTCGAGCTTCTGCCGCAACTTCATGATGTGATTGTCCACCGTACGGGTAGAAGGATAACAGTTGTACCCCCAGACCTCGTTCAGCAACTCGTCGCGAGAGATGACGCGCTCGGCGTTCCCAACAAAGTACTTGAGAACTTTGAATTCCTGGGGAGTGAGTGAAACCGCTTCGCCTTTGCGGGTCAGTTCCATCTTGGAAAAGTCGACCGCGATGTCGTCAAAAGCATACTGGTCGGCGATTTTGGGACTACGGACCCGGCGCAAAACGGCGTGCACGCGCGCCAGGAGTTCCTTGGGGCTGAACGGCTTTGTGACGTAATCGTCCGCGCCCAGTTCCAACAACAAAACCTTGTCCACTTCGTCGGTCGAAGCGCTCAGAATAATAATCGGCAGACCAGGTGCTTCATTCTTGAGGGCGCGACAAACCTCGCGGCCATTGACCTTAGGAAGCTTCAAGTCAAGAATCACCAGCACCGGAGGCGCGGCGCGAAACGCTTCCAGCCCTGCCGCTCCGTCAGAGGCGAAATCCAGGGAATAACCGTCGGCCTCGAAGGCGTGTTTCAGGGGCTTGTATAACGCCTTATCGTCTTCGATGATCAGAATCTTTTCCATAGAGATTCACGTTCCAGATCATGATTGAAAAGCCGTGCGAACCGCCAGGTAATAGGCCACGCATTCCCCCTCCCCTGGCGTTCTCTCCCCACTTGCCGACGCTTACTAAACAGACTAACACAACCTTTACAAACTCACTACATCTGCCTGACTTCTGGCCTGTGCCGCTGTGGTAACTCTTTCATAGCAGGCTGATGCAGGAGGGTGCAGAGGCGGCTTTACGCCGCCATGGTGCCTTGAAGGCATTGGAGATTTGGCGGAGTGAACCCGCTGCTGACTCGCGCCGAACGGCTCTTTCCTCAGCCTGTCAGGATTCCGGGAGGAACACGAGCATGCGCAGACTGGCTTCAAACATCAGGTGTCGGACCTTCGGGCTTGGAAAGTATTATTACGCCCCCAGTCTCCGGAAGGCGTTGGTCGCAGTCGTTTCAATGGCTCTGCTGGCATTGGCGCTGCTTGAGGCGCGGCGTGTTGAGGCGGGCACAAATCCCTCGGCTTCATCCGCCGCGCCGGCAAGTCCAGTGGGGGCGGCTCAACCCTTGGCGGAGACTTTGGGAGTCCACTTCGTTCCCGGCTCGTCTTCGACCTTGCTCCTAGAGCGTGATGGAAAAACCTACGTCATTGATTTGGCGGCGCAGACTATTCAGCAGAAGGATCCCCCGGGATTTTCACCCGTTGTAGCGGCGCCGCAGATGACATCGGCGCATTCTTCCACAGAAGACAATCAATTGGGGGCGAAAACATTCGCGGACAAGTGTGCCCAATGCCACGGGGCAGAAGGAAGAGGTATTCCCGCAATGAGAACGCCCGACTTCACGAACCCTGCCGTGCAGGCGGGTCTCACAGAGGCCAGCGTCAGACGGATCATCCGAAACGGGAAGAAAGGGACGGCGATGCCCGCTTGGGGAGGAAAGATTTCCGACGCGGAGATACTCGCGGTCACGGCCTTTGTGCGGTCTCTTGGACCTGCGAAGGCGCCCGATCGAGGAGCAGCCAACGGACAAGCGAAGCAAGCGGTGAAAGCCTACCAACCTGCCGACGATTACCTTTTCAGCTTGCCCACGGGTCGTCGTCTGGATCGGCACGGTTTCTATCTCAACTTTACCCACCGCTTCGCCTATAACCCGGCATTCAGCGGGACAGGTTTGGGCGACACCCTATTTGGGCTCGATGGATTCTCCATTTCCTCCTTTGGTCTGCGATACGGCATTACAAATAAGCTCTCCATTAGCGCCTACCGCTCGCCGAGCCTTATGGGCCGCCCGATTGAGCTTATGGTGGCCTACAATCTGTTGGACGAACACGATGGATATCCTCTCAACGCCGCGGTGCGGTTTTCCGTGGATGGACAGGGAAATTTCTCCAAGAACTTCACTACCAACTTCGAGGGAATTTTTTCCCGAAGTGTAACGCGGCACGCACAAATGTATTTTGTGCCGACCCTCTCTTTGCAAAACCGCGAGCTGATTCAAAAACCCGGCAGCCTGGCGATGGCGCCGCCGAGTCTGCCCGGTTTCAATACGTTCTCCTTGGGCGTGGGAGCCGCGGTGGACATTCGCCCCAGCGTTGCCATTGTGTCGGAGGTCTTTCCGACTCTGGTCAACGGCCCGGTGATGGGGATTCATCGCCCAGCGTTCGCCTTTGGCATCCAAAAGCGGGTGCTGCGCCACGCCTTCACGTTCGGATTTTCGAACAGTCCCGGGACGGTGGTCTCACAGCGCGCCGGAACGCGGGCTACCTTCCTGGGAGACCCGTCCGCGGACACGGGCAGCGGCCTCTTCATAGGGTTTGATTTGATGAGACAGATCTATTGAGTTGCTCATGAACCGTGGAGTTTTGCTGGAAGAACCCGCCATCGAAAACGCCGGAGGGCAGAAGGAAACCCTGCGCGGGTGGAGATTCGCCCTTAACCCGCCACTCGACCGCACCGCCCTGATCCTGGCCCTTTGGTCGGTCCCTATTTCCATTGCGATCGCGGAATCCTTCTTAGCCATCGCAGTTTTGGCGAGGGTATTCCGGATCGTGCGCCGTCAAGGTCACATCTTTCTACCACGATGCTTTTGGTTCTGGTTGGTGTGGGCAGGGTCAGAGGTCGTGGCGTGGTCGTTTTCGCCCCAACCTGCGCTCGGCCGGGCGGAGATCCGCCACTTGTTCCTGCTGGGCGCAATGTTTTTTGTTTTGCCTGCCCTTCACTGCCCAGCCGACTGCCGAATTGCCTGGCAGGGGGTCTTCCTGACATCAACGTTAAGTTCTGCATTTTTAATCGGTGATTTCGTTTCCCGCCTTTTCTATTACCGCCCGGAACTCCGCGTGGGCGGAGACCCGGGGCTCTACTTGCGGTCAGGCGGGCTGACCAACCATTGGATGGTTTACGGAACCTTGGAGGTGATGGTTGTCGCGGCCATGCTGAACTTCTGGTCCGCCTACCCGGAAAAACGGCGCCGATGGTGGCCGGCATTTTTGATCAACGGGGCGGCGATCGTGGTCAGCTTGACGCGCATGGTCTGGATCACCTGCTTTGTACTCCTCGGGATGCATCTGGCATGGCGGAGAAGGAAATGGGTATGGGCTCTTCCCTTACTTACAATTTGCCTGTATTGGCTGGCGCCCACGCCCGTACGGCTGCGCTTGAAGGAGTCCTTTGATCCCAACTACTACTCTAACTTGGAGCGCGTTGAAATGCTGCGGGTAGGGTGGAAAATGGTGCGGGAACACCCCTTGACGGGAATTGGCCCCGGACGGGTCGATCGGCTATACACAAAGTACCTCGCCCCCCAAGACGCCGTTCCAGCATGGCATGGGCATTTGCATAACAATTTGGCGCAGCTCGCGGCACAATTCGGCATTCCCGTAACGCTTGCCGCCATGCTTTTCGTTACGCTGCTGTTCTGCGACCTCTTGCAGGCTCGCCGGGCAGCGCGAGACCGGGAACGCGAGTTTATTGCGCTGACGGGAATCTTTGCGCTCACGGCTTTCGTGTTTGCAGGGCTTTTTGATTACACCTATGGGCATGCCCTCGGCCTCATTCTGTTGAGCTTTGCTGTGCTTCCGGCCCTCGTCGGTGCCCAGCCCGCCGAAGAGCGCAGACCATAGACTTCGCACACGGTGACAATTTATTTGCACATGCGGCATAGAACCGTGACACCTGTTGTGGGGCGCCATCGGTATCCTGTTTGAGGCTTGATCAGGCTTTGTTTGGATATCGAATTTCAGCGGCATTTCGCCGCCGCCCGATCTGGAATCGTCAGGATGCAATTCGAAATTGACCGTGGGAGCGCAAGACCCATGAAAAACAAGGTGGTGCTTTTTCATCCCCCTTACGAAGGCCCTCCACTGGGTCCTCCCCTCAGCTTGCTGAGCTTGGCTTCTCCCCTCCTTGCGGCGGGATTCCAAGTGTCAATAGTCGATGCGTCTATCGATCGCTCGTACAAGAGTACCCTGCTGAGCGAAATTACGGGGGCTCTGTGCGTGGGAATTTCCCTGTTGACGGGCCGCATGATCCGTTCCGCCATCGACGTAGCGCGCCTTTTGCGGCAGGTTCGGCCCGGACTCCCAATCATCTTCGGAGGGTGGCACCCTAGCCTGCTCCCGACACAAACACTTCGGGAAGAGTTCCTGGATGCGGTGGTTCGCGGTCAGGGGGAATTGACCCTGTTGGAGGCTGCCCAACGGCTGCGCGACGGCGCGTCATTTGAATCGGTCCGTGGTATTTCCTTTAAACCCAACGGCACGGGTACTGCGAACCCGGGGCGCCCCGTTGAGAGCCTGGAGCGCCTGCCGATGCCCGCCTTTGGCCTGGCAAATTTCGATGCCTACGAGAAGATTACGGGGATTCGCAAACTTCCCTACGCTTCGAGCATTGGGTGTCCGTACGCCTGTAATTACTGCACGGACCAGGTTTTTTACAACCGGCGCTTCAATGCCTACAGCGCCACCCGAGTGGTTTCCGAGGTTACCGAACTCGTGGCGCGGCACCGCATCAGCGAGGTGGCGCTCCTCGACTCCAACTTTCCGGTGAACGTCAAGAGGGCCGTCGAGATTGCCAGCGGCTTCGTCGATTCCAAGCTGAAGTTTGACTGGACCTTCCAGGCGTCCACGGATCTTTTGTGCCGCATGACGGATGAGGAGGTTTGTTTGTTGGGCGAGTCCGGCGTCTCCCACATGGGGTTCGGCACGGAGTCGGCCTCGCAGGAAGTTCTTGCCCTCATGAACAAGAAACATCAGCGGATCGATGAGATGTTTGAGACGGCCCGCAAAACGGAACAAGCGGGGATCCGCGTGACCTTCAATTTGATTCTGGGCTATCCGGGGGAAACCGAGGCCGACCGGCTGGAAACATTCCGCGTCATGAGCGACATCGCGCGCCAGCACTCAAATGTTGGCTTCTCACCCAACATTTTCACGCCGTACCCCGGGATTCCCATATGGCCCGAACTGCGAAAGATGGGGGTGCGCGAACCGCAATCCCTGGAAGAATGGGCCAATGTCGAACTGGGTAGCAACCATCTCCCCTGGCTGCAAGGTAAGGAACTCAACCGGCTGAAGCGCACGCTGGAGTTCTTCTTGCTGCACAATCAGATCCGGCGAGCGGCGGCAAGAACACCTTGGATTCGCCAGCGATTGCGTCAAGCCATGGGGGTGCCTGTGCGATGGCGGTTGCGAAAGAACCAGTTTGCGATTCCGTGGGAGCTATGGCTGGCGCGGGCCACGGAGCGGCTCGTCACGCGCCGTTCCCTTTTGACGGGACAAGCGCTCCACCAGGGAATGCAGGAAGTCTGCT
>Ga0315282_10012738_pt1 | contig 12822 bp, 13 predicted proteins | sample YL17G07_20_MG_FD_203693 | JGI IMG/M metagenome (GOLD analysis project Ga0315282, IMG submission 203693) | Sediment microbial communities from Yellowstone Lake, YNP, Wyoming, USA - YL17G07_20 | ecosystem: Environmental > Aquatic > Freshwater > Lake > Sediment | place: USA: Wyoming | collected... | reverse complement strand
CGGCCTTTGCGAGCCATCTGGCAGCCATCCATGCAGGTAACGATGGAGGCGGCCTCTCCCGGAATGTTGACCAGTATGGAAGTGATCGACCCTCCATACATGGTGCCATAGTAAATCCCCGAGAGCATGATAATGCCCGAGGTCATGTTCATGTGAAAGGTAACCGGCAGGAGAAGGGCAATGCTCGCCGTCGGCCCTAAGCCCGGCAGCACTCCCACGGCGGTCCCGATGAGGACTCCAAAAAAACAGTAAACCAGATTCTGAGGGGATAAGGAAATGGAAAACCCGAGAATGAGATTGTGAAAAAGATCCACGAAAAACTCCTATTGGATCAGCCAGCGAAGAATTCCAGGAGGCAAAGGCACTCCAAGGCCATATTCAAAAAAAAGGAAGGAAGCGATCGCCGCCCCGCCCGAGAAAGAGAGAGCGATGCTCCAGCGGACACGATCGATGAGCCTCATCATCCCCATGACGGCCAGAAGGGTGCTTAGCAGATATCCCAGGATGGAAAAACAAAGGGCATAAAAGACGAGGGATCCGCCAGCAAAAATAACCCGGCTATATGCCCCCTCCTTCTTGGATGAAGCACCTTCTTCAGCTTCAGCCCCGAGAAAGAAGTTGAGCAGGGAAATCCCCCCCAGGGTCAGGCCGTAGATGAAAGGAGCGAACCCTGCGCCCGGATGCCCCAGACTACCGAGGGAAAGGCGGAGGGATAATAGGGAAATCACCGCTCCCAGAGCCAACAGGACAAGACTGCTCCATTGGTTCTTCGGTTTCATCTCCTCCCCTATTTCTTCTCCACCAGTCCCAGGTGTTTAATCACTTTCTCCATCAAGGCAGAGTTCTTGGCGACAAATTTTTCGTACTCGGCGCCGCTCATATAGGCGGCCACGAGGCCGAACTTGTCCAGCGCCTCGACGAAACCCGGGTCCTCCCAAGCCTTTTTGAAACCCTCTTCCAACTTATTCCTGACCGCTTCGGGAATTTTTTTGGGACCCCCAATCGACATATAAGAGAAAAGAGTAAAATCATACCCTTTCTCCAAAATCGTGGGCACATTGGAAAAATCTTTCCAGCGCTTGCTGCTCATTGAAAGCAGGAAGCGAACCTTGCCGGCTTTCAGATGGGGCAAGGCTTCGCTGGGCGTAGGAGCATGAAAATCCACCATGCCGCCCATCACAGCCACTACCGCTTCAACGCCTCCTTTGTAAGGTACATTGCGCCATTTAATGTTTTCGACCATGGCCAACTGCTCAATCCCCAGATGGCTGGGAGCGCCCACTCCCGTGGTGCTGTATTTTAGTTTGTCGGGGTTGGCCTTAGCATATTTGATAAAATCCTCAAAGGTCTTCCAGGGGGCGTCGTTTTTCACAATCAGGCCGAACGGATACTCCGCATAGGAAAGAATGTGGGCAACGTCCTTAAGCGGATCATAAGGAATGGCCCTCATGTGAGGGATAATCCCCAGGTTGGAGAAGGCAAAGGTCCCGATGGTATAACCGTCCGGCGGCTGATTCAACATATAGCTGGCCCCGAGGATCCCTCCCCCTCCAGGACGATTCTCACAAACTACCTTATGGCTAAAAAAATTGGAGGCCTTGTCGGCCAAAAGCCTGGCCACGACATCCGTGGTCCCTCCCGGGGGATAATTGATGATCAGCTGGACGTTCTTGGTTGGGAAAGCCTGTGCCCAGATGGGCTGAACTCCCACGATGCATCCTAAAACGAATACCACGAAAAACAGCCAACTTTTTCTTCTCCCTTCCATAGCCTGCTCCTCCCTTCTAAATAAATTTGAGGGCTTCAACCCATCTCATTCGTCGTGATCAAGCTCTGGACTGGCGAGGACACCCCGCCTCATCCTACGGAGCCCCAATTTGGGGTCTTTAAACAAGCCTCTTTCCCGGCCGATGCTGCCGGCGCTCATCACCCCGCCCCCCGAGCCTGATCCAGGTTCCAATTGCCCAAAAGACCTCTTCGAGGGGAAGGAATCTGTTAATGAATTTCCAACCCAACACAGTATCCTAAGCCAGGATGCTCAGATTTACGCCTTCATCACTTCTCGATCGTTCGAAAGTGCAGAATGTCCGTGATGGCCCCGGTCCTTCCCTCCTCCCGGAAAACGGCCTGCACCCTCATCCCCACCCGGATCCTGGAAGGATCTTTCTCCTCCAAAAAATGCCAGAGAGTGGCGTCCCCCCCGTCGAGGAGGACGTTCCCCGTGGCATAGGGAACCTCGCGCATCTTTCCAGTCATGGGGTTGATGGTCGGAATAGAAACCACGTCAAAAGAGATAAGCGTTCCCCGATCACTCAACTCCACCCACTCGCCCGCCTCCACATTGCACAGGGCACAGACGATTCTCGGGGGAAGCATCGTCCGGCCGCACTGGGGGCATTTATTGGCCACAAACCGCTTGTTCTCCCTGATTTCCCGCAGGAATCGGCCCATGTAAGGGCCGGTGGAAAAAGTGCAGGGAATGCTCATGGTGATTTGCTTCTCAATCAAATTGGGTTTTTGCTCCATGGCTGCTCCTTTTATATCCCCTTTTTATCCTTTGAGAATAAGCACGGTGTGTAACTGCCCGCAGGGGCCACTGGTTCCATGTGCCAGGGCCGTTCTAACTTTGGAGACCTGACGAGATCCTCCCTCGCCGCGCACCTGAATGGCCGCCTCGATCACCCGGGCCATCCCGGCCACGATGGTCGGACTCCCAACCAGAACTCCCCCCGAAGGGTTCACCGGAATCTGCCCGGATATCTTCGTCGCTCCACTGTCTAAAAGCTTCCCCCCTTCCCCGGGAGGACAAAAACCAAGGCCCTCGGTCCAGAGGAGTTCCTGATAAGAATAGAAAGCCGAGACTTCGGCCACGTCGATTTCTTTCCTGGCGTCCTTGATCCCGGCCATCCGGTAGGCCTTGCTGGCCGCTAACTTCAGAGACTGGCAATCCCAGAGGTCCCGGTCCCCCAAAAAATAGGCGTCGTAGGCATTCCCCATCCCATCGATCCAAACCGGTTTATCGGTAATCTTCTTGGCCTTTTCCTCCCGGGCGAGAATCAGCGCGCAGGCCCCGTCCGTTACCGGATAGGCGTCAAGTTCCCGGATCGGGTCGGCAATCAAAGGAGAGCGTATGACCTCATCCACACTCAGCTCGCGCGCCCTAAGAATCAGGGGATTGCCCCTGGCATTGTTGTAGCTCTTGGCCACCACCCGGGCGCACTGCTCCGGGCTGATCCCATACCGGTCCATGTAGGCCCGGGCCTGGAGCGCGGCCGCCGAAAGATAGTCAAGTCCCAGGGACCTTTGAAAGAATGGGTCGAAAGTTAGGTTGGTGATCAAATTGCGCGAGGCCGGCTGGGACTCTTTGCAATGGGCAACCACCAGGGTCACGTCGTAGTGCCCGGAAAGAATGCCCGCACAGGCATAGAAAACGGCCTGCGCTCCATCCTGGCCAACCTTTTCCTCGGACCGATGGTGGGCCCCGACCACATCGCCGACGGGCGTGTCCGATATGGTCCGGGCATCCCAGATGTCGTCCGAAGCCGTAATGGCGTTATCGATTCCCGTACCATCCTCGGAGAACTTGAGCCCGGTCTGCTCGCGCACCTTCTTGACCACCTCGTAGACCATCTCCTGAACTCGCTGATGGGGTTTGCATGCCTCATAGGCCGTTTGGGCCCAGGCCACAATGGCTACTCGCTCATTCATCTGCCAGCCTCCTTTGCCACAGGCTCGGGCCTGAAATAGAGAATGTCCAGGATCTCCCCCTCGCGCTTCTCCTTAAAAACCGCCCGCAGGCGAAGCCCAGCCCTCAGGGCCGACAGCTCTGCTTCCCCGATCAGGTGCAGCATTCCCGTGTCTGCCCCATCTAACTTGATAAGCCCGAGGACAAAGGGGGCCTGCAGGGGATGAGTAGGCTCGGAGTAACGTACAACCGTGAAACTCTGGAGGGTCCCTGTATCCCCCAATTCCACCCATTCCCCGAGGGGACTCAGGCACCGGCCGCATATGGACCGCGGCGGAAAGAAAACCACCGCACACGTCGGACAGCGAACCCCGAGGATTTTCTTGTGATCCCGGAGCTCGACGAAAAACCGGGATAAAAATTCCCCGGCAAAATAACGATAGGGAATCTCAAGCTTCCCTGAAACCTGGTAACACCATGTTTCTTCCACGTCTCCTCAGACCTCCTTTCAGGCCTCGACCTCCCGGGTCAAAAGATGGAGGATGGTCCATAACGTACCCCCAAAGGAGGAAGCCATGGCCATTCTCACTTCCTTGGGAACCTGATGTTTCCCTGCATCCCCTCTCACCTGTAAGGCTGCTTCGGCCACCCGAATCATGGCCGTAGCCCCGATGGGGTTCGTGGAAACCACTCCCCCCGAAGGATTGATGGGAAACCTTCCCCCAATCTCGGTGGCTCCCTCTTCCACCAAATCGATGTTCTGCCCGTGTTTGAGCTGCAAAAAATACTCCATCCATTCCAGCTCCCACCAGCTGGAGGGATCATACATCTCGAAGACATCAATCTCTTTCAGGGGGTTCTTAATCCCATTTCGCTGATACAGTTTCTTCGCGGCCACATCCATGCTGGGAACGATCCGCTGCGGCCCCCCGCGATAAAAAGTCTCCTCCATATGAACCGTCACATGGTCTTTGATCCAGACCGGCTTTTTGCTGATCTCCCTGGCCTTCTCCGGTGCAGCCAGGATGAGGGCACAGGCCCCGTTGGATTCCGGGCACATATGCAGCAGCCTCATGGGATAAGCTAACAGCCTGGACTTCATCACATCGTCCACCGTGATCTTGAGTTTCAAATGGGCAAACGGATTCTTCAGGGCATTATCGGCCGCCTTCACCCGCAGGCGGGCAGCGGCCAACTCCGCCCGCTCACCAAACTCCTTCACCAACAACCCTGCCCGCACCCCGCTGATCGCCCCGGTCATCAAGGTCCGCCCCCAGAGCGGGTCGGCCATGGCCGTGATCCCGGTGGTGGTATGCCCTTCCTCCTGCTTTTCAAAGCCAACGGCTAAAACCACACCAAAAAGCCCCGAGGCCACCAGATGATCTGCCGCCGAGACCAGAGTCCCTCCCGTGGTCCCTCCCGTGGACAGACGAAACCCCGACTTCAAGAAACCTCCGTCTCCATCCACATGCCACATGTCCGGCTGGTGAATTCCCTCGAAAAGCTCCATATTGCCGTGGACCACACAATCGATGTCCTTCATGGACAGACGGGCATCTTCCAGCGCCGCTCGCACCGCCTCATGCACCAGCTCAACCTGATTCACGTCCGGCCGGTGGGATTTGTGATAGGTCTGGCCGATGCCCACAATGGCTACATTCCTTTTCCGGGACATCCCTCTCCTCCTTAGTGTCCTGAGTCAGAAAATCGCTGCCTTATTTCTCTCGCCGGTCTGATGTAAAAAGTTTTTGGCGCTTGTATTAATCCCTTTTCAAGTTTTCAAAGGGCTCTTCTCGTACTTTTTCAAAAATTCCCGGGCGATGATCTCTTTCTTGAAAGACTTTTTCACCGATTCTTTGAAAGTTAGCTGCGCTTCACTAAAGTGGAAATCCATGGACCCGCACCTCTCGAAATTTCACCCCCCCAGGTAAGCCTGCCTGATCCGTTCGTCTTTGAGAAGGTTATCCCGGTGATCCGTTAGCACAACCCTCCCCATTTCCAGAACATACCCCCGGCTGGCCACGTTCAAAGCCATGACGGCATTCTGCTCCACCAGAAGAATGCTGACCCCTTTTTGATTGACCTCCCGCACGGTGCTGAAGATCTCCCGCACGACGAGGGGGGCCAGACCGAGAGAGGGTTCGTCTAACATCAGGAGCCTCGGGCCGGCCATCAAAGCCCGGGCAATGGCCAGCATCTGCTGTTCTCCACCGCTTAGTGTCCCGGCCATCTGTCTCTCCCGTTCCTTCAACCGGGGAAAAAGCTGGTAGACTCTCTCCTGATCCTCTCCAACTTTTTCCCCCCGGCGCAACCTCCAGTAGGCCCCTAATTGGAGGTTCTCCACCACACTCATATAGGGGAAAAGCCTTCTCCCTTCGGGACACTGGGAAACCCCCATCTTCACAATCTGCTCCGGAGCCATCCGGTCAATCCTCCGTCCCTCGAGCCGGATCTCCCCAGAGCGAGGACGGACGAGCCCGGATATCGTCTTGAGGAGCGTGGTTTTCCCGGAGCCGTTGGCCCCCAAAATGGAGATGGCCTCCCCTTCGGCCATCTCCAGGGAAATCCCCCGGAGAATGAAGGAGTCCCCGAAAAATGTATCCACACCGACCGCCTCAAAAAACACCCTCTCCTCCCAGGTAGGCTTCGATCACATGGGGCTCCCGGCTGATCTCCTGAAAGGATCCTTCGGCGATCTTCCGGCCAAAGTTCAAGACGATAATGCGCTTACAGAGATTTTTAACCACCTTCATGTTGTGCTCGATCAGCAGGACGGTAATCCTCCGCTCCCAGATTTTGAGGATCAACGACATGATCTCTTCTGCTTCCTGCGGATTGAGGCCGGAGAAAGGCTCATCCAAGAGCAGAATCAGGGGCTCTGCCGCCAGGGCCAGGGCAATGGCTAACTTCCTCCGGGCATACTGCGGAATATTCTTTGCTCTTTCCTCCTTCATGGGAAGGAGTCCCATGAACTCCAGGATATCGGCGGCCTTCTTCTGGCTTGCCCTCTCCTCGCGCACAAAAGAGGAGGTCTGTAAAAGCGCCTGGACCCAGCCAGAATTCAGCCAGCCATGGCAACCCGTTCTTAAGTTCTGCCAGAGCGTTTCTTCTCCAAAAATTCGAGTGTCCTGGAAAGTCCTGACAATCCCCTTGCGGGCAACCTCGTGAGAAAAGAGGCCGGTAATCTCCTCATCGCGAAACACGATCTTTCCCCGGGTGGGCTTGAAGAACCCGGCGATTAAATTAAACACCGTCGTCTTGCCAGCCCCATTGGGGCCAATCAACCCCACTATCTCCCCGGAATGGATGAAAAAATCCACCTCCTGCACCGCTGCCAGGCCATGAAAATGCTTGGTCAACCCCTCAACCCGTAGAAGAGCCAGTTTCAACCCCCGCCAAATTTTTTCCTCCAGCGAGCGGCGAGCGACCGGATGCCGCCCATCACTCCATGGGGCATAAAGACAATCGTTAAAAAGAGGAGAACTCCGTAAATCACCATCCGGTATTCCGGAATCACCTGCAGGTACTCCGGGGCCACGGTGAGAAGAAAGGTCCCGAGAATTGGGCCCACCAACGTCCCCACCCCCCCGACCACCAAAAAAATCAGCGCCTCGAAGGAAACATAAAGGGATGAAACTGCCGGAGTAATAACTCCCACCAGCCAGGAATAAAAACTTCCGGCCACCCCTGCAAAAAAAGCCCCCATGGTGAAGGCAAGCAATTTGTACCGCATGGGGTCGACGCCGATGGATTCGGCCAGGGCTTCGTCCCTGCGGACAGCTAAAAAAGCCCGGCCCGTCCGGGAATCCATCACCCTCCGGGTAAAGAACAGAAGAAAGTAAATGGTGACCAGGATCAAATAATACTGAGACTCCTGGGATTGGAAAGTGATCTCCCCCAGGGAAGGCAAAACAATGGGATCGGGCGGGGGGATGCTGGAAATCCCGTTGGAGCCCCCGGTTAAGCTAATCCAGTTGTCCAGGATGATTGTGACAATCATCCCGAAACCCAGGGTACAGATTGCAAAATAAGAGCCTTTCGAACGCAGCGCAGGAATCCCGATCAGGCATCCGATAGCCCCAGCCAGAAGAGCAGCCACGGGCAGGGCCAACCAGTAAGACCATCCTGCCTTCAGTACAAGGAGGGTGGAAGTATAGGCCCCGATGCCAAAAAAGGACCCATGGCAGAGAGAAACCTGGCCGGTATATCCCACCAGTATGTTGAGACTCAAAACCAGGATCGTCCAGATGCCGCTGAGGGCAATCACGTAAGCATAGTACCGTTCCGTGATCATCCAGGGGACGGCGAGGAGAAGAACTGTGATTCCTGCCCACAGGCCCCGTTCAATGAATTTCGATTTCTTATTAGTGCTTAGTTGCATATATTAGCGGATATATCTTGGCAAATTTACGATTCCCTTTTTCGTGGCCCGGGGGCCAGGCCGATGAGTGCGGCAGCATCGGCCGGCGAAAAACTTTGCCCAAAGCTTCAAACTCACTCTCCGCAGCGGGAGGCGCGGCGTCCTTTCCCGCCTCATCCATGGAAAAACCAGCGCCTCATGATGCCAAGCGAAGAGGCTTGGCTCCCGGGCCTGGGGATAAGAGAAAGCGTCAATTCTTGCAACTAAGCACTATAGGTCATCTTTCGGCCCGTCCGAACAACCCCGAAGGCTTAATCGCGAGAACCGCCACCATGGTGCCAAAGGCAAAAAGGTCCTTGTATTCCGCAGAAATGTATCCAGCCCCCAGCCCCTCTACCACCCCGAGGATCAATCCCCCGAGGATGGCCCCGGGAATGCTGCCCATCCCCCCTAAGATGATGATGGCAAACGCTTTAAGCAGCGGGCCCATGCCCATGTGGGGATGAACCAGAAAGATGGGCCCGATTAAAGAACCCGCCGCCGCGGCCAGAGCACTGCTCAGGGCAAAGACCATGGAGCCCACCCGGTTGGGGCTTATCCCTAAAAGGAGGGTCGCTTCCCGGTCCTGCCCCACTGCCCGGATCGTCCGTCCTACCAGAGTCTTCTGGACAAAAAGATGGAGAAGCAAGATGAGCAGAGCCGTGGCCACGGCCATCAAGAGCCTCTGGAGAGTAATGGAAATCCCCCCCAGGGAAACCTGTTGCTCCAGGAGGGGAGGAAATTTGCGAAACTCAGCCCCCCACAAAAGCACCGCCCCATTCTCCAGGATGATCAGAAGGGCCAGGGCCGCAATGAAGGCATTGATGGGGGAGGCTCCCTGGACGGGACGGAAAAAAACTCTTTCAATTCCCACCCCCAGCCCGGCCATGATGATCATGGATAGACCGACGGCCGCAAAAAAATTGAGCTGATAGTCCACCACCAGAAAGAAACTGACATACGCCCCGAGCATGTAGATCATCCCGTGGGCAAAGTTGGGCACGTGGAGAATCCCGTAGATCAACGTAAGGCCTAAGGCCACCAGGGCATAGACGCTCCCTAAGATGACCCCGTTGATCAATTGTTGAAAAAATATGGACATCTCCATTCCTCAATAGCGGACGAGCCGGCCGTATTTCTCTCTCAACTCTGTCTTCAATATTTTCCCTGCGGCATTCTTGGGCAGGGTTTTAAGGATTTCTACCGAAGTAGGTTTCTTGTAACTCGCCAGGTTGTCCCGGCAGAAAGAAATCACTTCTTCTTCGGAAAGGGTCTGCCCTTCTCTCGGGACCACCATGGCCTTAATTGTCTCCCCCCATTTCTCGTCTGCCACCCCGATCACCGCGGCCTCGGCAATCTTCGGATGGGCGTAGAGCACTTCCTCAATCTCCCGGGGATAGATGTTCACCCCCCCGCTCACAATGATGTCTTTCTTCCGGTCGACGATGTAGATATACCCTTCCTCATCCATCTTGGCCATATCGCCGGTGTGCAGCCAGCCATCCCGGATGGCCTCGGCCGTGGCCTGGGGATCTTTGTAGTACCCCTTCATGACCACCGGGCCGCGGATCAGGATCTCCCCGACCTCGCCAGGCGCTACTTCTTTCCCGGCTTCATCTGCCACTATCACCTCATGGTGGCTAAAACCCTTCCCTACGCAGGCAATCTTGAGAAAGGCATCCTGCGGCAAAAGGACGGTGTCTGCCCCGCATGCTTCGCTCAGCCCATAAACCTCAAACAGTGCGGCATTGGGAAAAACTCTGGGGAATTGATTCTTGACCTTCACCGGGAAAATGGCCGCCGCCGAGGTATACATCTTGACTGAAGTGGTGTCGTAAGATTTTAAATCCGGAAGCTGCAGAAGAGACGTAAGAAGAGTGGGAACCATGGCCGTGGAAGTGACCCTTTCCTTCTCAATTGTGCGCAGCACCTCCGGCAGGTCTACCTTTTTTATCAGGATCAGGGTGTTCCCCATCATGACCCGCATAAAAAAGCTGGCCAGACCGCCCGTATGGAAAATGGGAAAGACGACGAGATTGACATCCCCATGACCCAGGCTCATATCCGTCGCGGCGTTGAGGGAGGCCCAGATATAATTGCGGTGGGTCACCAGGACCCCCTTGGGCTGCCCGGTGGTCCCCGCCGTATAGACGATCATCAGGTCATCGTTCTCATCGATCTCTACCCCGGGCTCTTCGGCCGGCAAACCCTCCATCAAGCTCTGATAAGATAAAATCCCCCCGGGGAGGTCCTGGCCGGCCATGATAAACTTATCCACCTTGGTCACCTGAGGCCGCAGGAGGCTGACCGTCTCCCTGAAATCCTCATCGAAAATCACGAACCTGGCGTCGGAATGCTCCACCAGGGAAGCCAGTTCTCTCCAGGAAAGCCTGGCATTCAGGGGAACCAGAACCCCCCCCGCCTTGATGATGGCGAAATAACTTTCAACCATGGCCGGACAGTTGAAAAAGAGGGTGGCCACTTTTTCCCCCTTCTTCAAACCCAACCTAAGCAGCCCATGGGCCAGACGGTTGGACCGGCTGTTGAATTCCTCGTAGGATTCCCTCTTATCCCCGAAAATCAGGGCGGCTTTCTTCGGATACTTGTGCGCGGATTTTGTCAAGAAATATCCCACATTCATTCTTGTGCCCCCTTCTATTTCGCCACCACCACAGGTTTGCCATCGCGCACCTCGGCGACGAAGATCGGGCCCAATCCCTGGCCCGTCTCATCCACGCCGGTCCTTTCATAAACCGCTTCCTTAAAAGGAAGAATTTTCGGAACGGCTTCGCGAATCTTGTACGGGTCGGTGATCGTCCCCGCTTTCTCCATGGCATAAGCCGCCATATAAGTGGAGTCATAAGAGATGACAGAATAAGTTTCCGGCCGGGCTTTGCCACCGAACTTGGCCTGGAAATCGGCGGCAAACTTTAAGTAAGGAGGCCGCTCCAGGTCGACGACTCCAGCAACGAGCAAGGCCCCTTCCACGTTTTTCGGTCCGGCCAGCTCGATCCCTTTTTTGTGGAAGGTCTCGGGAAACATGAAGGGACCCTGCCAGCCAACTTCCCTGGCCTGCTTGATGATCAGGGCGCAAGGCTCATCATGCCCGAATATCATCAGGACATCGGGGTTCAGGGCCTTCATTTTGGTTACCTGGGCATAGAAATCTGTCGTCGACCGATGCTCGTTGAATTCCTGGGCAAGGACTTTTCCCCCTTCCTGGGTGAAGGCCGCACCAAAGATCCTGGCCCCGCTCCTCCCCCGCTCATCGGCGTCAGCGAGGAAGGCCACGGTCTTCCATTTTTTGTAATGGATGGCTGCCTTGGCCAGCATCGGGAGGAAGATGTCCGTTGTCGGGGCAATCCGAACAACCAGCTTGTTCCCCTTCCGGGTAATGTCGGGATGGGTGGCTGTCGTGAAGATCAAAACTCTTTCCTTCTCATTCACACCCAGAGCGGCTAAGGCCATGCCGCTGACCAGGGGTCCCATGATGGCGGGAACCCGATCCAAGGACGCTAACTTTCTCACCCCGGCCACTGCCTTCTCCACCTTGGCCTCATCATCGTAGCCAACCGTTTCCAATGAATATCGCTTGCCGGCAACCTCGAATCCACCCCGGCCGTTGATCTGGGAAACGGCTAAGTCAACCCCCATCTTCCAGTTGGTGCCGAAGTAGGCCAGGCCGCCGGTCATCGGCCCGATGACCCCGATTTTTACCACCACCGCCGCGTCTCCGTATGGTGCCAAGGAAAATCCAAACATTAGAACGATGATCCCCAAAAAAATAAATCTCCCCCTCATGCTTTTTTCCTCCCTTCTTGGTTGGGATACTTGGTCCCGGAAAATAAAATCGCCCATGCCCCTGTTTTCTAAGTCTGGCAGGGTTGGCTTGACGGATGGAGCTGAATCTAAGAATTTCGGGAAAATGGGTTGGAAATTTGAGAATGGCCGCGAGGAAACCAGGAACAGCGATGCCAAAGCCTTCGGTCATAGGACTTGCAGGTTGCAAACTCAACAAGCTTATGATCTGGATCCGATGCATGAACCGAACAGACTCCCTCAGGCCGTCAGGCTGGACTCTTTGACGGAGCCAAAAAATATTACCTGTTCATTGCATTAGCAATCGTTTAACGACTCTTTCCCTTTCATTTTATCCGTTTGAAACCCCAATCGGTTTCCTCCTTCTAAAAGGTTGCTGAAAAACTGGAAAAGGAGGCTTTGAGCGCGAATTATATTTTTTTTCGGTAACAGCGCTTGGCACTGGCCGTTGCGACGAATAAGGAGCAACGCGTCTGGCCAGGCCTCCGAGATGTGAGGAGGCAAGAAGCGGCCAAAAAACTGTGATTTTTCAGCGGAGCGAGTCCATAGCGCTGTCGAAAAAAATATCCTGAGCGGCGAAAAGCCGACCTTTTCAGCACCCTAAGTCCAAGGAGGCCCGATGAGGATATAAAATTGTTTTTAAGAAAAAACAAATCTCGGCCCGCCAGGGTAACTCCCCGGCGGGATAAAAAATAATGAAGTTATTGCCAAGATGGCTTCCAGCCTAAATAATTTTTTAATTCCTTTTATCAAAAGTTTGACAAACTCTCAACCAGTTAAGCGGGGGAATGGATCAGACGATTCCCATGCCTTTGAGGAGGGAGAGCATCACCGCGGCAGCCAGCACCGAACCAATCTGCCCCCCCGTGTTCGCCCCCATGGCGTGCATCAAAAGATAATTCTTCTTGTTGGCCTTCTG
>Ga0315282_10012736_pt1 | contig 12822 bp, 11 predicted proteins | sample YL17G07_20_MG_FD_203693 | JGI IMG/M metagenome (GOLD analysis project Ga0315282, IMG submission 203693) | Sediment microbial communities from Yellowstone Lake, YNP, Wyoming, USA - YL17G07_20 | ecosystem: Environmental > Aquatic > Freshwater > Lake > Sediment | place: USA: Wyoming | collected... | reverse complement strand
CGGAACTTCAAAGCCAAGTAACCCAATCATGGTAACCATGGATGCTAATCATACAGCAACAGCCCACTACATTCTCCAATACTACCTTACTGTAGGGACGGATCCACCTGAAATAACAGCAATCACGGGCAAAGGCTGGTACGATGAATCCTCAAACGTGACAATTAATGCTCCGGCAGTTTCTGGCTACAACTTTGAATATTGGGATGTCGACGGCGTCTCTCGAGGCAGTGAAGTCAACTCAATCACAGTTTATATGAATGTGCCACAAACTGCTACAGCGCATTACACTCAAATAATAACATATACACTCACCATAACAACGACTGAGGGTGGAACAACAGACCCAGAACCCGGAACATACAACTACACTGCAGGCTCAACAGTCCAAGTAACAGCCATCTCAAATGCCAACTACGTCTTTGACCACTGGGAGCTAGACAACGTAGACGTAGGCTCAGTCAATCCCTACACAGTCACGATGGACAAAAATTACACATTAAAAGCAGTATTTTCGCAAGCTCCCTCAGCCTGGTTTGTTCCCGAATGGTTTTATTGGCTTCTGCTGCTCATAATCTTGATAATCATCTTCTTAATTATCTGGTTCTATCGCAGAAAGCGAAGGAAAGAAGCTGAAGAGGCGTTTTATACAGGCTGGACTGCATGGTATTACTGCTACGATTTGCCAAGTAAAACTCGCAAGATTTAAGCATATTTTAAAAAATTTTGAAAAAAACTAAAGGGTAATAGAAGCCTTCTCCTTTCTCCCGCTTGGGCTAAAACTGTATATGGTTGACTCTTTATAAAACGCTTGCTATCCACATCGGCATATATCATTTTTAAAAATATACTCTGTTGCGTCCTCATTTCAGATTTGGAAACTTTGCTTTTAGACTCGTTTAAGACTAGTTATTATTGAGAAGGCTTAAAATGTTTGAAGAAATTGCTTCCGACGCCGTTCGGATGCTGATACTGCTTTTTTGGGTTACAATAGCCTTCATCATAATTAGCGGCGCATTTTGGATGCGCTTTAATAAGAAAGCCTAGCAAATGCTAATTAGTCGTGTTGATAACCAATGAAAAGCACATATTTCCAGTTTTGAGATTCTCAACCATTGATGTATGCATCTACTTGAGCAAATAATTAGGCTAATCACAGTAGAAGCACGAGAAATTCTTTACTAAAAAACGCTCATTAATAGTCTTATGTGCAATTAATGTTTAGAGTTTTTGCTAGTCGTTTTAGATCTTCGTTGCTCATCCATTCAGTCTTGAGGTATTTGCAAATCTTCTCATCGCTTAATCCCAAATTTTTAGCCTCTTCGACCGCATGTCGATAAGCCTCAATCTCAGTCGGCCTGTCAATGTAATCGTAGCGACTGTCAAAGAGTTCTTTTCCTTCCATGAACTGCCTAACGTGAACGAGTTCATGGATTAGGTCTAGGTATATGTCAATTCTATCGCCATTATTCATATAGTAGGAGCTGACTGTGAGATGTCCGTCTGTGCTGCTAACCCACATGTAGCTTCTTACCCAAGTGAACTCGACTCTAAGATTGCGGAGCACTTCTTCTGTTTTTTTGCCAAAAATATTTCTGACAGCTCCAGCCTTCTCCAGACCTTTGAAGTAATCGGTAAATGGATAAGTTGGTCCGTTGATGTGTAGTATTCTGTCAAGGCGTAGTATGCTGATTACTCGTAGTATTCTCATCATTAATAGTTCACGCCAGTCCATCAATGGTTACCTCCTTCTTCTATCCTGCCATCTCAAACAATAACACTACTTTTGTATATACTTTAGCGAAAACTGAAAAACAAATCCGTAACACATAAATGCAATTTTTCTAATCTTCAATTCTGGTCGGGCGGTAGCTCAGCTTGGTAGAGCTTCCGAGCCAGCATAGGCTAAAAACGGGCTTTGGCTGACGGAGACGCTGTAGACACATACCCATGGTAAGTGTCACTTCAGCTACCAAGCGTACATGCAGAAACCGGAGCGTCGCAAGTTCAAATCTTGCCCGCCCGACCAAGCCCCTTTCAAGATTTTCACACAATATTTACCCTAGACCGTTGAGGTAAGGATGATCCGAAACTGCCGTTTGCGAGGAATAGATTTAAAACGGCGTTGTTCATTATAGAGGGGCGTGCAAGAAGCAATTTTGCACTAAATAGTACAAGGAGTTGAAACAGCAAATGTCTGAAAAAGAGATGCATAAGGCAGTTTGTGCTGATTGTGGAAAGGAATGTGAAGTTCCCTTCAAGCCAGACGGAAGCAGACCAGTATACTGCCGAGAATGTTATTCTAAGCGAAGACCACCAAGGAGATATTAGACTCACAAGCTAACATCTATCCTTCGTTCATCATTCTTTTTCTTTTTCACCTTTTTCTCAACGCTTATATCAGTAACCATAATAAGCAGAAGGGCGCACTTTAAGCTCACTAGTGTGAGGTCAAGAGGGAGACGTTGCCTGCAGATTCAGTTTGCGGCGCGATTCTAGATGAAAAGTCATCAAAGTTCAAGATTACTTATGAAGGAGAAACGTACTATTTCTGCAGTATAACTTGCAAAAAGAGACTCAAAAGACACCCAATGAAGTTTGTGAAATAGGCGCACTAAACCTTTTTATATGAGAGTGCAGTTTGGTGAGGTGTCACATTGATTCATGCTTGAATTGAAAAAGGCTTTTGAAGGCTTTTAAGAATTTCACGCAAATTTTGTGACAGGAGAAATGAAGTATATGCAAATACAAAACTTTGAAGACTTGCCGTTGAGTTCAGAAATCATGAAAGGGCTTGAAGAGCTTGGATTCGGTAGTCTTTTCCCAATTCAGGCGCAAGCAATAATCCCATTACTCGAAGGCAAAGACGTTATTGGACAGGCACAGACCGGAACAGGCAAGACTGCGGCCTTCGGAATTCCGATGATTGAACGCCTAAACCCAAGAATCAACAGTGTTCAAGGCTTAGTCTTAGAGCCAACACGTGAACTCGCCATACAAGTTGCGGAGCACATCAGCCGATTCAGCAAGTACGCAATGGTGAAAGTCTCACCGATTTACGGCGGAGAACCCATCCAAAAACAAATAAACGCATTGAAAAACGGCGTCCACATCGTTGTTGGCACACCAGGCCGCACAATAGACCATCTAGAACGAGGAACCCTAAATCTGGCATCAGTGAAAATTCTCGTTCTCGACGAAGCCGATAGAATGCTAGACATGGGATTCATAGACGACATAGAATACATACTCTCAAAGATCCCAGCAAACAGGCAAACAAGCCTCTTCTCAGCAACAATAGACCAACAAGTAATGAACATATGCGACAGATACATGAGAAGCCCAGAGAAAATACTCGTAAGCAAAGATGAAATAGCCCTCACACAGATGAACCAATATTATAAGGTTGTGAACCCCAAGGACAAATTTGAAATCTTGGACAACATATTAGACGAAAACCACATAGACCGAGCCATAATATTCTGCAAAACGCGCACAGAGACAAACGTGCTGGCAGACAGGTTAAGGGCTCGGGGATATGACGCAAAACCGTTGCATGCTGGCTTCACTCAACCCCAACGAGACTTTGTCATAAACTCTTTCAGAAAAGGAAAACTAAAGCTGCTTGTTGCAACGGACGTTGCTGCTCGAGGCCTAGACATTGAAGGCATAACTCACATAATAAACTACGATGTCCCACTGGACGCATTGGTCTATTTTCACAGAATTGGACGAACAGCCAGAATGGGACGCGAGGGAACAGCAATAACGCTTGTGGGTTATGGAGAAATAACAGAATTCAACAGCATAAGAGCCTTAACGAAGACTACGATAGAAGAATTAGAGTAGAGTAATCCACGGATTATTCTCAACATGGAAAACATCCTTTGGCTGTTCTGTTATTTAATTGCATTTATAAAGGAGGCTACACATTACTTAATAGCTGCGTTCTGTTGTTCTAAGGGCGAACAGACACAGTAATGTTGAGCCAAGAGAAGGCGAGAACAGGGCAAAGATGGTTTCAACGATGGAAATAACGCTTACAAGAGGATAGGAAGGACCTTGCGAAATAAAGTATCTGCCGGCGAATATCTCGCGTTTCTTTCTATAAAATATGAAGTTGACCCAGACAAACTTTTTTATGCATTAATCTCTGCAGGGGAAAATCAAGAGTCCACGTGTGGCGACCTTTCAATCAAATTCCGCGATAAACTTCACGATAAAATCGTTTTCTTAATAACAAAAGGTCCAAAAGTTGTTGCGCAATTTCCAATATCCAACGAATTCCTTTCAGAAAAAACCAATCCAATTAAAAATCTCAGTAAAACCAACTTGCTCCGTAGACATCAAATTAAGAAAAACGGTGCACCCTATTTCCTTCATATCATAGATTTGCGAACAGGAATGAAAAAAGTCAGTGTGAAGGCTAGAGTTCTAGAAATTGCAAGACCAATACTTGTCTTCACTAGGTTTGGAAACTACGCCAGTGTAGCTAATGCTTTGATCGCGGATGAAACTGGAACAATCAAACTTTGCTTATGGAACGAACAGATAAACTCTGTCTCTGTAGGGGGCACCATTCAAATCGAGAATGCGAGCGTGTCCACGTTTAGAGGCGAAAGACAGTTGAGGATTGGAAAAAAAGGAATGCTAAGCGCAGTGGAAGAAGTGAATTGCCATTAGAAAAGGCGCAGAATCTGCAAATTGATAGTCTTGGAGAGGTTCGAATTCTTTTTTGGCATATAGGTGCGAAGAATGTCAAGAATTTAAACGCACGTGTAAAGCTACTCCGCCCGACGATTTTGTTAGAAGAAACTTTGAATTAATCAATTTTATGTTTTCTAGACTTCTCCAAGTACTATACCCTTTTTGACTATTTGCCCGATTTTTTCTATTTAGCACGCGCAGCACAAGATTAGTGAATGGGTTAAATCTTATATGACTTTGCATGTGATAATGTTTGCGGAGCAAGCTTTGCAGAATGAAGGTGGAAGTATTGTTCGAGGGTTCTAACAGAGTCAACTTGATAAAACCTTCAGCAATTCGAAGAATGCTTGAGCTCTCGATGGGAATGGAGAATGTTGTTCACTTGGAGCAAGGTGAACCAGACTTTACAACACCAAAGCATATCTTGAACGCAGCTGTAGAGGCTACTAAAAAAGGTTTCACACATTATACAGAAACCGACGGGACGTTAGAACTGCGCCAAGCCATAGCCGAAAAACTTGAGAAAGACAATGATATTGATGCTGATCCCCAAAGTGAGGTAATAGTAACCTCGGGTTCTCAGGAAACCATGTTAATCGCTGCACTAGGGTTTCTAAACTCAGGTGACGAAGCCCTGATTCTCGATCCATACTACCCCGCATATTTTGAAGATACCCTAATAGCGGAAGCCAAGCCTGTCACAGTTCCGCTTGACGAAGGAAAAGACTACGAAATAGAGTTGGAAGTCTTGGAAAGTAAAGTAACTAAGAAGACCAAGATGATTTGGCTGTGCAATCCGTCCAATCCGACGGGACATGTGTTCTCAAGGCAGGATCTCGAAATCATAGCTGAGGTGGCGCAGAGACACGACTTAATAGTTTTTGCGGATGAGATATATGAGAAGATTGTTTATGATGGTGCAAGACACGTCAGTTTAGGTTCCTTGCCTGGCATGAAGGACAGGACGATCACGGTGAACGGTTTCTCGAAAGCGTATGCAATGACTGGGTGGAGGATTGGATATATAGTAGCTGGAAAGAAGCTCTCAGGTATCTTGCGTAAACTGCACTATTACGCTGTATTATGTCCAAACGCGATTTCGCAGAAGGCTGCTGTTGCTGCGTTAACAGGCCCGCAAGATTGCGTTCAAGAAATGGTAACAGAATATAACAGGAGAAGAGAATTCGTTCTCGATGAGCTTCATAGAATCAAGTCTTTGTCCTACACCATACCAAAGGGTGCATTCTATGTTTTTCCAAGCTTCTCAAGATATGAAAAATCAGATGAAGCATCTGCATTGTACTTGCTAAAGGAAGCTGGAGTGGTGACTGCACCGGGCTCGGGCTTCGGGAAAGCTGGTGAAGGGCATTTAAGAATATCATACTCCGTCTCATATGAACAAATTAAGGAAGGAATAAAGCGAATCAGAAAGTGTCTGGAAAATAGGGCATAGACCATATCACTAGTGTGCTAAGATTCCCGCTTTGTTATTATGACTATACCCTTTTCTGCGTTTACTTTAATGAAGTCGCCTGTTTGGATGGTTTCAAACGGATCTCTTTCCAATCTGTCTACTAGAGGAACTTTCACCATAAATGCACTGACGATTAGCACCGTTTCTACATCTTTAACTATCATTGCTTTGGGAGCATTGTTGTGTGATGCTAGTTTAAAGAGACCGTCAATCTGAACCACTGAACTAGCCTTTCCTGAAGGAAATACGAGCACCTTGTTTGCAAGATTTTTTCCAGCCAATTCATGGCTTCTCTCTCTAACTATGCCTGTCTTGGGATCTGTGAGGTAGAAGCAGATGGGTTCATTAGAAACCAGAGCCTCACCTTCCCCGTAGCCACCCACAATTTTGTGACATTTTAATGTAATTTCCAAATTTTTCATCCCCATCTCCCCTCAATCGCGGCTTCAACGCAATCCTGCTGTCTCGTCACCATAGCCTCCTTAAATCTCCGATAGTAGGCACATTTGGGTGAGTCGGTCATACCCACCTTATTTTTGTATGCAATCCAACAGGGTTCATCTATGCACGTGTCTACAACGACATGCCCGCCAGCCCTCTTTATGGTATCTACGTAGCCGTTTCTCTCGGCCAAGACTTTAGCCGTCGCCGATGTGCAAACCCAAAACGACACGCCATCATGTATCTTTTTTCCGTTCAAGAGTCTTGCAACTTCTCCCACCTGCTTGAGCGTGTAATGCGGGCACCCAAGCATGACAAAGTCTATTTTTCCACTAGTCGTCTGGAGCTCTTCGTAGCACTGTTTAAGTTCGTAATCTGTCACAGTAATCTTGTCCTCTGGGCTGCCGCCCTGAAAAGCTTCTTCAACAGTTGAGGCTTCAACAGTGAATCCTGGTATGTAAAACATGGATATGGCGCCAGGCACGTTTGACATTGCACAGAAGTTGATGAGTTCCTCCGTACTCGGCTGCCTCTTTATCCCTGTGAACACGGGTATTCCATAGCCTATCTGTTTGCCGACGTAGTACCCCAGAAGTGTATAGTCAAACTCATCCTTTAAGGTCGCTTCTACCTTGACCAAGTTTGTGCCTTTCCGATTTTCTTTTATATGCAGCCCATACTTGGGAGTCTTGCCGATAACTCCTGCAGCTAATGCACTTTGGGCTGCTTCGCGATTTGTTCTTGCGCCGATAACAGAATTCACGTAGGGTGTGGCGCTTGATTCGGAAAATGCAACGGTTTCACCATACAATGGAATATTTTCTGCCATGTATGGTATGCAACTCCAGCTGAGTATAGCGCCTACCCGCTTATAGGCTTCCATTACTCTTCGAGCTACTTCAGCCTCATCCTTTGGAACTTCAAACAGATTATCAAAATATTTGATGTCATATACTGGATTTGTGCTAGTAAGCACTTTACAATAGGCGCCACCCTTAGCCAAAAGCTCAACGAAGTACAGGTCTCCCTCTTGACCACTTGAAGCAGCATGCGCACGGCTTATGGGGATCATTTTTTCAGCATCATATGCATCTCCAATGGCTACGAGTAATTCAAGCGCCTTTTGGGTTCCTTCCCCGAATTCACCATCAAGTATTCGTTCTTCTTCTCTGGTTAAGTACATCTTAACTCACCCTTAATTTTGAAACATTAGCCTTTGCCCCGCGTTAGCAAGCATGTTGCGGATGCCCCTCCAAGAACTTCACAACATTATCGATGCAAATATCAGTACATCTCTTTGCCGCCTCGACAGTATGGAACCCAATGTGAGGAGAAACTATCGTGTTGTCAAGTTTGAATAAGGGGCTATCTTTGGCTGGAGGTTCCTCTTTGAACACATCTAGGCCAGCAAAAGATATTTTACCTGATTTCAACGCATTGATTAAAGCCTTCTCGTCAATTACTTTGCCTTGAGACGTGTTGACTATAAGCACACCGTTTTTCATAGCTTCGATTTCCTTTTTCCCAATTAACTTCTCCGTTTCCGATGTTAAAGTAACATGTAAAGTTATGAAGTCGCTTTCTGTTAGCAATGTATGAAGGTCGACGTACTTCATCCCGATCTCTTCAGCTTTCTTTATGTTAGGGTATTTGTCGTAAGCCAAAATTTGCATCTTGAAAGCTCTAGCTATTTCAGCAACTCGACAGCCAATTGATCCTGTGCCAATTATGCCAAGAATTTTTCCATACAGTTCCGCGCCACCAAAAGGTCTCCAATCGAAATCGCCTTTTCTGACGTGCTTGTCAGCTAATGGCAATTTTCTAATCGCCGCCAACAACAAGGCAAAAGTATACTCAGCAACAGCTTCTGTGGCATAGCCCGGAACATGTGTAACCACGATTTTCCTTTTCTTGGCTGCGTTGAGATCTGCGTAATGACAAGTAGTAGCCCATATCGAAATCATTTTAAGTTTCTTAGCAGATTCAATGATGCTCTTGGTTAAATCACTCCAGCCAACTATTACTATGTCAGCTTCCTTTATTCTTTCTTTCAATTCATCAGCTGTTTTAGGTGGATCCTCGAAAATTTCTAGAGCACCAATCGATCGTAATTTTTTGATGTGCTCTTTTTCTAGGTAAACATGATCTGCGACTACGATCTTCATTTTTCATCATTTTTGAGAAGATAGGCGGTTACTTAAGTTTTGCGAATAAAAAAATGTTTTCGAAAAATCAAGCGCGCGTTTGCTTTTCATACTTATACTTGCGCTCTGGTTGCCTTTCATTTGGGTTTTTCATGAGAAGTCTATGGTGGGCTGGAATTGTATTTCTAATCATTGTAGCCTTGTCAATACTGAAAAATTTGCGGTAAACGCCATTTATTTTTAAAATTGGCTGGAAAAATTGGGAATATGATTAAATTGCCTTTAAATTTAAAAATAGTTTTTCATAAGACTTTTATATTTGATGGGTCGTGGATATGAATGATTAATGTAAGAAAACTCTGGTGCATGCATGGAACCTAGTAAAAAGCCATTAAACGTGCTTGTTAAGCAGTTAAATGCCGGCATTGCGGTTATGTTGAAAAACGGATGCGAATATAAGGGGAAAATGATTAAGTGTGACGGGCATATGAACATACTTCTTGAAGGAGCAACAGAATCCAGAGATGACCAGTTAATCACTAATTATGGAAATGTCTTGTTGCGTGGAAACAACGTACTTTACATAGCGTTGGATGTTCACTAAAAAATACCTATTTTGCCCGTTCCAGTCACATAACTCAAGGCTTCATTAAGTTTAACCTTTAACATATACTTGCGTTTAAAATAGTGCAGAATGTTTTTAACATCCCGTGTCAGAAGCTCGTTGGCATTTGGATGATCCTTTGTAACGTATTGGGGCCAATCAATAATTAGAATATGCATGTCTGGCTTTAAAATAACGTTATATTCGCTTAAATCCGCATGGATAACGCCAGCCTTCAAATAGACCTTTCGAACGTTGCGCAGTATTTCTTTTAGAACCTTTTCTGGCTTACGAATTTCTTTCCACTCTGCAAGTTCTGCCCCTTCAATCATTCCCATGACTACTACGTGACGGTTTTGGCTTATTGGCTCCGGAACAGCCACTTTATATGGAAAGAGAAGCCTTAGGGCTTGAAATTCTTTTTCCGCCGCAAGTCTAGACTGAAATAGCCAGCTGATATGCTCGGTTGTGTAGCCTCTTTTTCGCATGGTTTGGCGGAAACTGATTCTGCCCAGTCTATGAAATTTTACGGCTATTCTTTCTCCTTTCGGGTTTAATGCGTCATAAACGTCTGCTTCTTTGCCCACGCCTAAGGGTTTTCCAAAGGCTTCAAGCACTCCGGCTTTAACGAAGGCGTTTATTGCAAGGCAATCGTAACCCGTATAGTTCAATGTGTAGCCAACATACGCGCCTCGCATTCGATATATCAAGCCCAACTTGTTAAGGTGGCTTAATCTGAAGTCTGTGTCCCGCGCAAGGTCGAGTTTGGTGAATTTTGCAATCTCTTCTTTTGGAACGAATTCATGTTTGCTCATGCCGGTCTCGATGACTTGCAGTACTCTAACGTCTTCATTTTCCAGTGTGCGAAACACTCGAACCGCAACTTCAGCCGACGACATAACACATAAAAATAGTTCATTGTGTTAATAAGTCATATCAAGTCTAAACTGTCACAATTTTAGCTGCTTTAACAGATTCCTCAACCATCTGTCCTATGTCAAAGTTTTCCTCAGCTTTTTTTACAATTTCCAATTTCGCTTTGGTGGACGGCTTAGTGGGTGCGGCACTGCAGCTCTTAGCTTTTTGGGTTGAAATTGTGAAAGTGCCGATTTTTCTGGCTAACTCTGTAGTCTCTGTTTTGTCAAAGCCTAAGAGTGGGCGATGTATCGGGTATTTTGCTGAGGCTTCATCTAAGACTTTTAGGTTTGTTATTGTTTGACTTGCTTGTTCGCCTATTGCTTCGCCAGTTACTATGCCCTCTACTTTTTCTTTTTCTGCTACTTGTTCGGCAATGCGGTACATCATGCGCTTACATAATATGCATGTTAGCTTTCTTGGAGCATTTTTAACAAAGTTTTCTAGGTTTTTCCCATGCGGCACAATGTAGACTTTTCTTGGAAAGCCTATTGACCATTCGAAAAGTTTCTTGGCAACTTCTAAGGCTTTTGCTGTAGTTGTTTCATCTGTTAATGGCGCATTATCAAAGTAAACAGGGATGATGGGGCATCCACGCTTCATTACTAGCCAACATGCCACAGCAGAATCTATGCCTCCGCTTAGGAGGCAGAGAACTTTCGACTGTGAACCAAGCGGGAATCCGCCTGTACCCTTCAAATTTTCTGAAAAAATGTAGGCGTTGGCATCTCTAACTTCAATGTTAATGGTAAATTGAGGGTTTTTTAGATTCACCCGCAACTTCCTATCTTCCAGACTTTTCAAAACTTGTTGTCCAACTTCTTTACAAACATCCATGCTTGAATATGGATGCTCTCCAACCCTACGGCAACGGACTGCAAAGCTACTTTCTTTTTCAATCGTGTCAGATGCCAGGTTGACGGCTGTTTGTGCAATGTTCTCCATGCACGAAGGGGTTTGTATAGCAGGAGAAACTGAAGAGACGCCGAAAACTTGTGTTAGTTTAGAGGCTGTTTCTTGGGGATTTTTCGTTTTTATGTAGATTCTGCCTCGTTCTCGCAGGGTTTTCTCGTAAACAATTCTGTGGTGTTCTAAAACGTTTTTTATGTTTTTTAGTAACAGCCGTTCGTAAGTAACCCTTGTCCTTTCGCTTTTTATGCCTATTTCTCCGCCGAGCCGAACAATTACAGAATCAAATTCCGTGATTTAACTCAACCCCAAATAAGCTCCACAAAAAGAAAAGAAGCAAATAGATTTAACGATTATGCAGGAGATATTTAGAATTCTAGGCGTACAAGTGGAAAATCGTCTTTGTCATTTTTTATTTTGAAGTTATGGTTTAAGTAAAATTTTAACGAACCTGAAGGGTTGTCTCCGGAGCTTTTTCTTGCGAACGTTTCAACGGCTTTAAATCCTCTCTCTTTAAGCTCAACTATTAAATTTTCAAGCATACTCGTTCCCAGTCCTTTTCCACGCGCTTCCTTATTGGCTATGTAGAGACATGCAATGAAGACAGCATCTTCACTTGGCGGTCCAGAAGCATATTCCTTCACGCATGGGAAGAATTTTGCTGGCGCATACTGTATGAACCCTATTGAAACGCCGCTGAAATATGCAAGTTTTATGCAGCTTCCAAACTCTTTGGCCACTTTGTTAAACCATTCCCGCTTTTTCTGCGACATCTCCGGTTTAAGCATTTTTTCATCAAAGGGTTCGCTTGTTTGCCAATAAAGACACTGTCTGCATGGATTGGGAATGTCCCCAAAATTGTTTTCATTAACGTTTTCAATTTTGAGCAAAGCATTTCCCCATTTTAACTCTTATAACTACCGAAACTTATCGCTAGACGCAGTGTTAAAAGTGTTTCCCATGCTTATTGTGAAAATTGGGCATAAAGCAAAAATCATGTTTCTGTAATAAGCCTATCTATGTCTCAATTTGACATAATATTTCTCGGAACTGGTGGAGGAAGATTTGCAACAATAACACAGAAGAGACGCACAGCAGGTATTCGAATAATTAGCGAAGGCTTAAACCTACACCTAGACCCTGGACCAGGAGCACTGGTACATTCTATTAATGAGGGGTTAGACCCGCAGAAGCTTAACGCCGTTTTTGTTTCTCATTGCCACCCAGATCATTACACGGATGCTGAAGTTTTGATTGAAGCTATGACGAGGGGCATGACTAAAAAACGTGGAGTGTTAGCCGCTGCTAAAAGTGTCTTAACTGGAAACAACTTGTGTGAAGCTTCGATTTCAAAATATCATCAACAGATGCCGCAACAGAAAATTGAAGCCGTGCCAAACATGAAATTTCAAGTTGGCGATGTCAACGTTTTAGCGACAGAAGCAAGGCATACAGACCCTGACACAGTGGGCTTCAGATTTGAAACTGCAGACTTTGGAGACTTCGCCTACACAAGCGACACAGAATACTTCGAAGGAATAGGCAAATACTATGAAGGCGTGAGGCTTCTCATCTTATGCGTTATGAGGCCCGCTGGAAAACCTTGGAAGGGACATATGACAACAAAC
>Ga0315282_10012735_pt1 | contig 12826 bp, 10 predicted proteins | sample YL17G07_20_MG_FD_203693 | JGI IMG/M metagenome (GOLD analysis project Ga0315282, IMG submission 203693) | Sediment microbial communities from Yellowstone Lake, YNP, Wyoming, USA - YL17G07_20 | ecosystem: Environmental > Aquatic > Freshwater > Lake > Sediment | place: USA: Wyoming | collected... | reverse complement strand
AAAAAATACTAAATCAATTTGTTTCTAAAAATTATAATTATTAATTTTTAAATTTTTCATTTAATCTAATTCTCTAAAATAATAGCGGATCTTGTTTTCTTGTTGTCTTGTCTATCTCAAATTATACGTCCCAGTTACATATGTCAAATTATACGTCCCCTTGACATAATCAACCTATAACAGTAACTCTTGCTAATCTTTCCCTTGCTCTAACCTGATCAAAATCCGCAAAATAAATCCTTCCAAATTCTCCAAGCTGCATCTCTCCATTAATTAATGGGACTGTTACAGAACGCCCAAGCAAAACAGAGCGTAAATGTGCATCAGTGTTAAGGCTCCAGAATGCTTCCTCGCCACGTTCTCTTTTAGCAATTTCTATATGTTTAGGACCAGGATGAAGATATTGGCCTTCTGTTCTGCATGTTGGAATTATTTTCTCAAAAACGTTTACTAAATCCTGTAAAATAAATTGCTCTCCCCAATAATTTACATCATCTGATTGCTCTTGAATCAATACACTACAAGTAGTATGCTGAGAGTAAACTAAAACCAAACCATCTTTTATTTGGCAATTTTTAACTATTCTTATAACCTCATCTGTTAAATCATGAAAAGTTGGTCTTCTATCTGAAATTACCTTTATTTTATCATGAAATACTGTCACTTAAATTTCCTCCCCCTAAATAAAAAACTTTTTAAAAATACATAACCATTTATTTTAAATTTTCTTTATTTGCTCGTTCATCCCAAGCTTTTCTTAATGAGAAAATCATCTCTTCCAGCACTTTTACAGGATCATCTGCCTTAACAACACCGCTTGTGCAACCAGTTGCCTCTGCTCCAATTGAGATTATATCATACACATCTTTGCCACTATAAATACCTGCACTATGAATTATGTGAATATCCGGATCTATAGCTTTTACTTTTTCATTTATTTCCTTAATATAATTTCTACTTGCTATATCATTTTGCTGCTTACCAATCTGACTTTCAGGTTCGGCAAGTATGATATTTGGATGCATTTGAGCTATAGATAATGCTTCAGTTAAATTATCTGCACATACAATAGTTGCAAGCCCAACCTCATCTGCGCGCTTTATTGCTTTTAAAATGTCACTAAGGGTCATCTTTTTCTCAGCATGATTTAATAATGTTCCAGTAGCTCCGGCTGCTTTCAAAGATTCAGGTAAAACAGAACCTATGCCTCTTCCAACTTCAATAGGATCCATATGTTGCGCAAATATATTTATATATTTAACTTCTCTTGCAATGACAGGTATATCTACATATTGCGGTGTATATATGATATTTACATCATATTTTTGCGCAATTCTGTCCGCCTCCAATGCAAGTTTTAATGAAGCTTCACCATATAAATATGCCTTGGGTCCAAGCTCAAAAAAGGGCGGCTTAATTTTAAATCCTTTATACAAACCAGTTTCCTCTTTTCATTTTTTCAAACAATTTTACCTTAATGTATTTAGATATAATAAATAACTTGCGTTGTAAATAAAAAATAATTTTATAGAATTTTATAGATAATATATGCTTTATTATTTTATTTCAATTTTATAAATTATTATACTTCAAAATATTCGATATCAAGCATATCACAAAGCATCTTCCATCGTGAAGTAATATTTCCAAGATTTATAACTTCATGATGAGTTCCAGCATTTTTTACCCAATTTTCAACACAAGCTTCAATTCCAGATTCAGGACGGAAAAATATATAAGGCATCTCACATTTACGCATATCGCTCTTTGGCAATATTTCTCCTTTTGCAATTATTAGCCTGAATTTATTTCCCTCTATTGAAGCAAGGGAAGTTAAAGTTGCAGGCCCATATTGAGGCGTAAAAATTGGTGTTGGTGGATTTTCAAGCCCTCCTTCACCTAAATACCTGTCAATCAGCTTTGGTTTCATATCTTTTCGGTGAGTTGCCCAGTTACCTTCACCAGCATGACAAAATATAATTGCATTTTCAGAAAAATCCATAGTATACATTTCTGTAAAATTACCATCAACATTACCAATACAATGAGCTGCAGCAACCATTGATGCGCATACGAAATCTCCTTCAGCGGCATATCCATAACCATCAGCCATTAAATGTGAAGCAGCCATTAACGGAAGCTGTTTAAAACGGCCATCTGCAGAAAAAATATCAAATTGTGCTGTAAAAGCACCGAATTGATTACTTTCAAGGTATTTTTTAAATCCGAGGTACTCTCTTGTAGCATAAGCATGTGATTCATAAGATAATTTGCTATCAATATCAAAAATTTCATAATCTCTTTTTATTGATGCTTTTATTTCTTCATCAGTTATCTGTTCCATAAATTTATAAACAGAACCAATCGTATCATGACATGGTTCTGGTCCTATTTTACGATAAAATGCCATATCATCTGTTAAGATATCACTCATACCGCTCATTCGTCCAATTACTGCAGTTCGAAGATTACGTAAAAACTTACGTGTCTTAGCAGCTTTTGCAAAATCTTCTACAAAATTTTTAAAACGATCTTGGTGGCGATTTCCTGCAAAAAACTGGCACTTTATACCTGCACGTATAATAGCATTTGCATTATCCTGTGCACCATGTATGCCCTGATTAACTGTTAAATCAAGCTCCTCCCAATCATCTTTAACCTCCTGATCAGGTTGCACTATTGCCATAGCAATAGGCAACTTATTATCCTGAAGAGCATGAACAACCCACGTTCCCTGACTGTAAGTCAGAAGAATTATTAAGATTCCATCTAGCTGCATTTCATTAAATTTTTTTACAGTCATTTCAATTTCCTGGCGATTCTTAGCTGCTCCAGGAAAATAAATATCTGCTACGGATGATAAGGATTGGACTATTTCATTTGCATAATTTTCCTGCCTTTTAGTAATTCCTGGAAAAATTGGCTCATATCCGTCAGTCATTAAACCTAATAATCCTATTTTTGGTTTTTCATGATAATAAGATTTAATATTTTTTTCTTTGTTATTTAGATAGGTATTATTTTCATTCATAATATCACCAATCATTTTTTATATTAATAATTAATTAAATTAATTTATTATTTTATTATTTACATTTATAAGAATTAAATAAGCCTGGCAATTTATAATTTAAATTATAAATAAAATTCTTTTAAAAAATTTTTAAAAAGTACAATATTACTGCTCTTTAAAAATCGCCTTTTAAAAAGTGTCATTACATCTTTTATATATTTTTTATATTATTTATTATTAGTTATTATTAGTATTATATATTTATTATTATTTTGATGAACCTGCACCTATCCCCTTTATTATATATTTCTGGAAAAAAGCATATACAAGTATTGCGGGTACTGATGCTAAAATTAAACCTGCAAATTGAAATGTCGGATCACCAGTATAGCGAGACATAAGTGAAGCAAGAGCAACCATAACTGTACGAACATTCATATCCTGCAAAAGAATCATTGGAGTAAAAAGATCGTTCCATGTGACAATAAAATAAAATATTATAACAAGAATTATAGCAGGTCTTCCCATTGGAACTATTATATAACGAAGTATATCAAAATATCCCGCGCCATCAAGTTCAGCAGCTTCAATCATTTCATCAGGTATGCCTCTAAAAGTTGCTGTCATTAATAAGATAGCTTCAGGTATGAACATCCCAAGATAAGTAAATATAACGGACCAGTAAGTGTTTACCAGATGAACTTTTGAATATAACATATATATTGGTATGATAGTTACCTGAACAGGTATAAACATTGTTGAAATAATTAAAAAATATATAAAACCTTTACCTTTAAATTTAATTTTTGCAAAAGCATAACTTGCGATAATTCCAAAAAATAAAATAAAGATGATAGTAAATACTGATATAAATAATGTATTTTTAAATAAGTTAAATATTTTAAACTGGCTAATCATAGTTATATAATTATCCCAGGCGAGCTTTAAGCCAGGCAAGCTGAAAGGACTTTTCAAATAATCCGCATGAAACTTAAGCGAGTTCATAAACATAAAAAATAACGGATAAATAAACGATATGGTAAGCATTAATAAAACCATAAATATCAAAAATCTTGTGAGATTTTGTCTTTCTTTACTAAACATTTTTTCTTTTATCCTATTCCCATTCACTTACTTTATTTGTAAAACGCATTTCAGCAATCGTAAATATAAGAATAATTATTAACAAAATTACCGCCAGACCACATGCAAAACCATAATTTGAGCTAGCCTGATAAAACTTTGTATAAATCATATAATCAATAGTGGAAGTTTCATATCCCGGACCGCCATTTGTAATTGAATAAATAAATGCAAAAATACTTGTAAATGTCCAAACCATTGACATTATTACTGCATATTCAATAGTTCTTGATATCATTGGAACTACTATATAAAAGGTCCTTTGCCAGAAATTTGCACCATCCAGCTTTGCTGCTTCAAAAACAGAGGGTGATATTTTTGACATACCGCCAAGAATAACAATTGCCTGCCAGCCAATTGAAAACCAGGTAAGACATAAAACCAGAACAAATAATGCAGTAGCAGTATTGCCAAGCCATTCTATTGCTAAAAAACCAAGACCAATCTTTCGAAGAACAATATTAATCGGGCCATCAAGACCAAATGCAATACGAAATAAAAAACCAATTGTAACAGCTGAAATTATTTGAGGAACATAAATTATTGCCCTAAAAAATCTCCAGCCGGCAACTTCTTCATATAATAACACTGCAACTATAAGACCAATAACTACCTGAAGAGGAACACTTATAAGCATTACCATATTATTTCTTAAAAGTGTCCAGAAAGGGCTGTTAGTAAAAATATCTATATAATTTTTCAGTCCTACCCAGTCATTTCTATATAATCCATCCCAGTTTGTAAAACTTCTGTATATAGCTGCAATCATGGGATATAAACGAATAAATGAAATAATTATAATTACAGGTATAATTGATAAAATTCCCTGTAATGCTTTAGATCTGCTTATTTTAATACTTAATAACTTTTTCATAAAATATAATTTTAATTATTTTTAATTTAAAATAAATTCAATTTACTTTATTTATTATAATTTTCGTAAACATTTAAATTTGAAAAATTTAAGTTATAAATTTATAAAAAACACTTATTAAATATATATTTAAATTTAACTTTTTTTTGTATTTTATATTATGAATTTATATTATGGGGTGTTGTTTTATAAAACACTCACACCCCATAATATTTTTTTTTATAACTTTTTATAACTTTTATTTCTGTGCTTTATCTTTATCAAGCTGTTGAGCTAACTCAGCTGGAGTCATTTTACCAACAAGAACAAGAGGTAGAAGTTTGTTAAAATCATCTACTACCTGTGATGAAAGCGAATTATCTACCCAGAAAACGTAATTTTTACTCCAGTCAAATAATTTTGCACCTATTGAACCAGGTTTTAAGTTTAAATCTTTTTCTGTTAAATCTTTACGAATAGGAACCTTTGTTTGTGTTTTGTATAATTCAAGAACTTCAGATTTTGAATTTAAAAAAGACATAAATTTAACTGCAAGTTCGGGATTCTTGCAATTTTTTGAAACTACCAGACTTTGACCAGGTCCACCTATAGTGCCATTTTTAATTTTAGCGCTGTCAGATATATCAGGAGGTAGTATTGCTCCAACATTATTTTCCCCTAATGCGTCTTGAGCATCTTTTATTACTGTAGAAACGTTAGGAAACATTGCTACCTGTCCCTGAAGAAACTTATTCCATGAATCTCCTGATGTTGCAGCATCCTGATTCATGTATCCTTTTGCATAAATTTCATGATACATGTCAAGAGCACTCGTAAGTGCTTTATCATCAGCAAATTTGGTTTTACCTTGATCACTAGCTAAAATTGGTTCTATGCCATTTTGCTGTACCCACCAGTATGCACCAATATAAAAGAAATAATACGGATATCCTGCACCTTCATCAGCAGCCATTGGAATATATCCTTTGTTTTTAATTATTTCCATATCTGCTAAAAACGCATCTTTTGTTCTTGGTGGATTTTTTTCAAAATCCAGTCCGCAATCTTGAATAATTTTCTTATTGTATAAGAAGAAGCACATCTGGTTATCAGGAGTAGGATAACCTATTATAGGGTTCCCTTGTTTAAAATCAAGGGTAACAGTATCCCATCCACTTAAATTTTCAAGATCTTCCTTTGGAATATAATTAGTTATTGGCGTTATTACATCTTTTAAAGCAAATATAAACTGGCCTGCCCACAAGTTTGCTATATCAGGTGCATTACCTGCAAGACCTGCAGTCTTAAATGTCTGATGTGCCTGCATTGCATCAGGAGATACAGTTAATTCAACAGTTACACCAGGATTTGCATCTTCAAAACGCTTGATAGCTTGTGAAATGTACCATTTATCTTGTGCCATTTTTTGTTCATTAGGGCCAATAAAGCTATCTCTACCGTTTATCCAAATGCTTAACTTTGCAGGTTTTGTTTCCGCCTTCCCACTTTGACTGCCTGATGAACAGCCAATTACCATTAATGCCATAACTGCTGCAAGAAGTACGGCAATTAAGGATTTTAAAATATTTTTCATTCTTGGTTCACTTCCTTTCTTGTATTTATTAATAAGAAATTTATTTAAATAAGAAATTTATTTAAAAATTTTTGAATTTATTTAATTTTATATAGTATTATAATTATGATATTGCAGGCTAATTTTCATATCAATGTAATTGCTATACTTGTTTCTGCCTTTTATTTACTATTGCGAAAATATATTTATTAAATATATTAAAATATTGCGAAAATTTGACATAAAATTGCGAATTATTTACTTTTTAGTATGAAAATTATTTGAATAATTGCTAAATTCTTTTTATTTAAATATTTTGTTATAGGTTATCGAGGGAAAATTTTTATAGTTTTTGTTTTATAAGTTCTTTAAACTGTTTTGGTGTTATACCTGTATATTTTTTAAATATTTTAAAAAAATGACTTTCTGAACAAAACCCTATTTTATCAATAATTTGGGAAGTATTATAGCCGGAAATAATAAGTTCTTTTGATTTTTCTATCTTTGCAGAGATTATATAATCTTTAATATTTATTCCTGTCTCTTTTTTGTAAAATCTGCTCATATATGAAGTATTAAGATGGACAACACTGGAAATATTTTCTAAAGTAATATGCTCATTTATATGCTCATTTATATAATTATTAATCAGTGATATTATCGTTTTTTCTTTGCCTTTAATTTTATTTAAATAATAATCTCTTATATTACTGAGTAAAGTTATCATTTTATTATTTAATTCTTTTAATGTTTTTGGATTATCTATATATTCGATTGGATTAAAGGAATCTCCCATTATATCAGCAATATTTATATCTTCATTTCGTAATATATTTTTAATATGATAAATAATTTCCATATAAACTGATTTTAAATATTTTGATGAAATACCATAGCAAGACATGGCAAGTTCCTCAATATTTAAAAGACTTTCAAAAATTTTATCATTTTCTATTAATGAGACTATTTTATGAATTTTTTCATTTTCCCTCGAAATAAGCTTATAAACTTCATTTAAATTATTTACTTGAGCATCGATGACATCATTTACATCTGAATAAAAATAAGTATTTCCTAATCCATGAGTATAATAATTTTTCATTACATCAAGTGCATTCTCATACCCTTTATGTAAATCCATAGCATCGTTAATTTCATTACTGATTCCAAAAGTTATAGTTAAACCAAACATCTGATTTATATTTTCTTTTATGCGATAACAAATATCTTTTAAATATTCTTTTATTTGTAGTAATTGGATATGCTGTTCAAAAACAATAAAAGCAATAAAATTACCTTTATCATTTGTAATTATATGACTATTAACTATTTCGCTATTATCAAATATATTTTTAGAAATATTAATAATTGATAAATCATATTTTCCTTCATATTCCTGCTCGTATGTAATATCAGCATAATCAGCCTTAATAATCATAATAAAAGCATATTTGTTTTCTAAACTTATATCATGCTTTATTAAATACTTATAAAAATTTTGCCTTGGATCTGTTTTCCCATGAACAATAAAATTTATAAATTCTTCTTTATCATTATCTTTACCTTCAACTATTTTATCCTTTGCAAATTCATTTCTTTTTATCTGTTCAAGACGTATTTCTTCGGAAATATTATTAACAGCCTGTAAAATTTCCTGAGGGGTTAAGCAGCTTTTCTGAATATATTCACTTACTCCAAGTTTAATTGCCTTACGATAAAATTCTGCATCATCATGGCAACTGAAAATAATAAATTTTGAAAAAGGAAGCTCATGTTTTATTTTTTCTATAAAATCCAGTCCATCCATCTCGGGCATAACTATATCTGTTAAAACAATATCAGGTTTATATTTTCTGGCAAGTTCAAGTGCTTCAAAACCATTAGAGGCTTCCCCAATAACTTCATAGCCATGTTGTTCCCATGGAATAGCATATCGCATTCCCAGTCTTACAATTGTTTCATCATCAATTATCAGTATTTTCATTTGATAATTCTCCTTGCATAGGGTCAAATTTTATAAACGGAAGTGTAATTTTTACTTCAGTTCCTTTGCCCTGTTCACTTATAATTGTTAAACCATATTCATCACCATAATTAAGTTTAATTCTTTGAATTACATTAGCAAGCCCGATTTTTCTAATATTAGGGTATTTACTAACCGATTTATCAGTTTGAAAAATCTTTTTAAGATTTTCTTTTGAAATCCCCACACCATCATCGGTTATTGTAAATACCAGTTTCCCGTCAATCTTTTGTCCTTTTATCGTTAGCGTCCCGAGCCCTTTTTTCTTTTCCAGACCATGGATAATACTGTTTTCTATAACAGGTTGTAAAATAAGTTTTAATATAGCACAATCCAAAATTTCATTATCAATTTCAATTTTAGAAATAAATTTATTTTGATAACGTAATTTTTGAAGATATATATATTCTTCAATATGCTTTATTTCCCTTTTTACAGGAACAGCTGAATCTTTGATATCATAATTATATTTAATCAGGCCTGCAATTGAAACAAGTGCCTTGCCTATACTCGGCACTTTCATCATTTCCGCCATCCAGCGAACTATATTTAAAGTATTATAAATAAAGTGTGGATTAATTTGCGATCGTAATACACTTATTTCCAGTTTGCGTTTTATCTCTTCTTTTTCTTTAATATCTGATATGTTTTGCTTAATTTTTTCCAGCATATTATTAAACATGAATGCAAGTTTACCAATTTCATCCTTACGATTATAATTTGCCCTTACATCAAGATTTCCTTCTTCTGCCTCTTTAGCAAATTCATGTAAACCAATTACAGGATTAATAATATGTCTGTTTATTAGCATCATTAAAAATATAACAGCAATAATTGATAATCCCAACATTCCTAAAATAATATAGTTTATATAATTTACATCTCTTATTATATCTTCTGCAGGAGTAATCATTATTATTTTCCAGTTTCCTTCAGCCCCACCAATATATAAATTTCTGAAATTTACAAATACTTCTCTTCCATTTATTTTATAATTTATGGATAATGACTGATCATCATATGTTTTATTTATAATATCCTCCGGAACCTTATTAAATGGAATATAATTACCTTCACCTTCCACCATGCATTCATCTTGATTTACTATAAATATACTGCTTCTTTCACTCATGCGAACATTTTCCAGAAGTTTTGAAATATAACTTTTATCAACCCCTATTAATAATATTCCAGAAGGTTCCATATCTTTAATAATATTTACACAAATATATAATTGGGGTTCTGATCGCGGTGATAAATAATTTGGTTCTGAGCTGATTATAATCTTTTGAGTACGTGAATATAATAGTGAATTATACCAATAGGTTTTTGAAAATGTTTTTAATAATTTTTCTTTATCATCATCATTTAAATAAGAAAAATTTGTAAATATATTATTATCTTTAGTAATAATTATGTATTGATAAGGGTAATCTGTGTGTTTAATAAGTTGTCTGTTAAATAATTCATAATGTATATTATAGAAAACCTTTTGTTTTTGTTCATCATTATATAATTTATTACTAACAAGCGATTGCAGTTCTTTATTTTGAGAAGAATAAAAAGCGATATCAATAAATCCCTGTAAATCTTTTGAAACCAGTAAGGAAAGTTTATCTATTGTTTGTTCAGCCATATAATTCATTTTTTGAACTAACAATCTGCTTGTTAATACATTTATAATTATTCCTGATATAAGCAGAGGCAATACTCCTAATAAAATAAGAATAATGAAGGCTTTATTTTTTAAACTTTTATTTATCCAGGTAAACAATTTTTAAAACCTTTCAAAAGATAATTATTTTATTAATTTTTAAAAAAATTTAAAACTGTTATAAAATACTGTTATAAAATATGAAAATTTAAAAAAAATATATTAATTTTGATTTTGCTAAAAATTTTTTTTAAAATACAAAATTAAAAAATTATCATTTTCTGCTCATTTTGAATAAAACAAGTGCAATGATGCAATAAATTATTAATAATTATATCATTTTAAATATTTATTAATAAAATATAGGAAATTTATTTCAGTAATTACTTTTAAACAAATCAAATCTATAATATAAATTAGCATTATGTAATTTATAAAAAAATTATTTGAATAATAATAATTTTGAAAATATTAAAGCTTTTTAAAAATGAAGAAGTTGTTTTTAAAAATATTTTAAGAAAATCAGGAAGGATATAAGATGCAAACAAACAGTTCATCAAAAGACGGATATATTATGGGGCTTGATTTTGGGACATCAAATCTTAAAGGTGCATTATATGATTTAAACGGGCAGGAAATTGCTTTTGAATCAATAGAATATAATCTTTTAACCCCGTCTCAAGGAATTGTTGAAAATAATGTAAATAATTACTGGGAATTACTTAAAATTATTTTTAAAAAGCTTCTTGAAAAAATTAATAACGATGCTGAAAAAATTATTGCAATTGGTACTACATCTCAAGGTGAAACAATAGTTCCTGTTGATAAGAATGGGGACCCGTTAAGAAATGCCATAGTATGGATTGATACACGCTCAGTCGAAGAAGCCGAGGAAATCAGACAGAATTTCGATAGCTTCGAAATGTATAAAATCACAGGACAGCCAGATGCAGATACTTCATGGCCTGCATCACGAATAAGCTGGTTAAGAAAGCATGAACCTGAAATTTTTAAAAAAACTTATAAATTTTTATTGCTTGAAGACTTTATTGCCTACAAACTGACAGGAGGTTTTTTTGGAGAAGCAGGGGTGTATAACTCTTCATATTATTATGATGTAATAAACTTTAAATTTATAGATAAAATGCTTGATTTTCTTGAAATTAATTCTTCCAAACTGCCTGAAATAAATAAACCGGGAACATGCATCGGTAATATTTCAAAAAAATGTTCAGATGAAACAGGACTATCTGTTAAAACAAAAGTTATCATGGGAGAAATGGATCAGATTTGCGGTGCTGTGGGTGCAGGAAATATCGAGGCTGGAATTGCAACTGAAACTACAGGAAGTGCTTTTGCAATGGTTATAACTACTGATAATCCTGTAATTAATAATGATTATAAAATTCCTTTTCAGATTCATGCTGTACCGGGACTTTATTCCCTTATGCCTTATAGTGTAACTGGTGGAATGGTTCTTAAATGGTTCAAGGATACATTTTGCCAACTTGAAGAACAGCAGGCAAAAGACAGAAATACAAGTATATATAAAATACTGGATGAACTTGCATTAAATGTTCCTGCTGGTTGCGAAGGCCTGATTATGCTTCCGCATATTTGCGGAGCCTTTTTTCCCGAATACAATTCAAATGCAAGAGGTGTATATTTTGGGATAAGTATAAACCATTCAAAGGGATATTTTATAAGATCAATTCTTGAATCACTTGCATTTATGATGAAACAAAATCTTGAATTTATAAGCAAACTTGGAGTCAATGTTAAAAGACTCATATCTACCGGAGGAGGAGCAAAAAGTAAATTGTGGTGTCAGATTAAATCTGATGTATGCAACATAAATCTTGAAGTTCCAGAATATACCGAAACAGCTTTATCAGGTGCAGCAGTAATGGCTGCATGGGGTTCAGGAATCTTTAAGGATATTAAATCTGCAAGTAAAAATCTTATCAGGATTAAAGAAACATATATTCCTGATAAAAATAACATAGATATATACAACATAAACTATAAAAAATACAAAGAGCTTTATAAAAGTGTTAAAAAACTCTTTTAATCCCTATTTCTTTTAATTCTTTAAATTTTACAAATGATTTATTTGACCAATTAACTTTTTTATTTTATTTGAGTTGCCTTTGAAATATTTCTAGCATTTTGGTTAACTAACTCTTTTAGTTTATCTTATTTTTTAATTTCTATTAAAACATCTCTGGGAAGTGCAACACCAGCTGCAACCTGCATGGATTTAAACATACCTACAGGGACTGCACATGCTGAACAAGCACCTTTTAAATTTTCCTTTATAATTTTATAAAATTCTCCATCAAAGCCATCTCTTATTTCGTTATAAGCATCAAATTCCTTTTTGCTTAACAATTCTGCGATTGCGGAAATTTTTTCACATGAAGAATTGGCTTTTAATGTTACAAACTGATAATCTCTAACTTCTGCTTCAATATCTGCAATAAAACCGCAAACACCTGGATTTATCTTTGTTTTTACCATTGCATTCCTCTATCGTTTTGCTTTTATAATTTTTTTTCTTTTTTTAT
>Ga0315282_10012734_pt1 | contig 12827 bp, 10 predicted proteins | sample YL17G07_20_MG_FD_203693 | JGI IMG/M metagenome (GOLD analysis project Ga0315282, IMG submission 203693) | Sediment microbial communities from Yellowstone Lake, YNP, Wyoming, USA - YL17G07_20 | ecosystem: Environmental > Aquatic > Freshwater > Lake > Sediment | place: USA: Wyoming | collected... | reverse complement strand
TGATCTAAAAATCCCCCTCCATCCCCCTTTGCTAAAGGGGGACTTGCAATACTTCCCCTCTTTGGCAAAGAGGGGTTAGGGGAGATTTTATTAAATTCAATTATCCCCCTGTCACTGAATGTACATAATAATATCCTTTTAAATATTACAGAACTATTTTTATAAAGATTATAAAATAACTCGAACAAAATGCTATACTTTTGTCAATTATAGCATCAATAGTATACATTTCGATGATCACCTTCAGGAAAGTACACTTAGATATTAACGGTCTCATAATTGAATAGACATTTATCAGAAAATCTCCCCTCGCCCCTCTTTACCAAAGAGGGGGAATATCCCTCCCTTTAGCAAAGGGAGGTTAGGAGGGATTTTATAATCAATGTCGTTATTATTATAAGACTGTTGATAACAATGAGATTATCGCTTTGATATTAATTATAGCGGCATTGGGGAATCATTGTAGTAATAATAATAAAAGATTCAATTAGAAAAAGCGGATATTATTAATGGAGATTCCATTTTTTAGATGGTATGCTGCGATTGCAAGACGCAGGTCTCGACGTCTATTTAGCCCTAAGCCAGTCGAACCTGAACTGCTCGCAAGACTTAATACAGTATGTAAGGAATTCAAACCTTTCACAGAGGTCCGATCTGTCATTGTAACCCACTCACCCGAAAAGGTCTTTAAAGGTGCCATTGGCCATTATGGCAAGGTCAAAGGCCATCCTGCATTTATTGCTTTTGTTGGAAATATGGAGGACCCAAATATCCAGGAAAAGGTTGGTTATTCAGGAGAGGGTATCATCCTGGAGGTTACATCCCTAAACCTCGGCACTTGTTGGGTTGGCGGGTTTTTCAGGCCGGAAGTAGCTGCCTTTCTTGCCTTTATCAAAGAAAACGAAAGGGTTTTTGCAGTAACACCTATTGGGTATGTTATGGATGAATGGTCACTTGAAGAGAAAATCATGACAGGTTTTGGATGGACGCATAAGCGCAAATCCCTCACCGAACTGGTGACAGGGATGGAGGAGCAAAAGTGGCCTGTGTGGGTAAAGACATCTTTGGAGGCAGCCAGACTCGCTCCTTCAGCAGTCAATCGTCAGCCATGGCGATTTAAAGTCGAAGCTCATGGTATTACTATTTCCGTGGATAATCTTAAAGATACCTTCAATATCTCAAAACGGCTGGACTGTGGTATCGCTATGCTTCATTTTGAAGTAGCTTCACTTTACTGCGGTGTACAGGGAAAGTGGGAATTTTTAGAACCTCCTGAAGTAGCACGATTTAAAGTCGAGAGATTTGATAAGGGATAGCAAACAAGAAAAAGCAGAGAGTGATGCAATGGTTTGTTGTCAGAAGAAAATAGGGAACACATCCCAATTTTATTCATTATCCAGATTTTTTCTCGGTCTTCCTCTCGGTCGCTGCAAGAGCCTTCGTTCGAGTTTCTCTTCGATTTCAACAACAAATCCCTCGTTACGGTGTTTATTGCTTCCTGAAATATTTCATGGATAGTGTCGTCTGGATCGACTCCAGTACACATAGAAGGCGATGCACGCTCAAGAATAAAGACCTGACCCCAATTCGTAAGCAGGATAAAAAGAAAGCATGAAATTCCGCTTCGTGCATTTTAAATTTTTGTCATTTCTGCTAAGATATCCAGACTTCAAAAAAGAAGATATTCAGTTTAAAAATAGATTCTCTATGCCAGGAGGGGGAGTATGAAAGCATTATTAGTGGGCGGTGGTGCAAGAGAGCATGCCATTGCTGACGCTCTTTTTAGGAGCGGTGCAGAGCTTATAGTTGCAATGTACCATCAGAATCCCGGCATTCTAAAAATATCAAAGGAATGGTTACAATGCAATGAAAGGGAGATAACTAGAATTGCACAATGGGCTCTTGAAAAGAAGGCAGATTTTGCTGTGATTGGATTAGAAGACCCTCTTGATGCTGGAATTTCAGATGAATTGCTTAAACACGGAATTCCATCCGTTGGTCCGCAAAAGAATGCGGCAAATCTTGAAATATCTAAATTATTTACCAGGAATCTAATGCAGAAATACAATATTCCTGGCCAAGTGCAGTTTCATTTGGTTATCGAAGTTGATGAGCTGAAAAAAATCATTTTAGCTTCTAATGAAGAATTTGTTTTAAAACCTATAGGATTAACTGCCGGTAAAGGCGTTAAGATTATGGGAGAGCAATTGTTAACAAAAGAAGACGCTATTAAATACGGGCAATTGGTTATTGAACAAGCAATAGGAAAATCGAACTCAATTATGCTCGAAGAAAAGTTGGAAGGAGAAGAATTTACAGTTCAATGTTTTGTCGATGGTACACATATCGCACCCATGCCTGCAGTACAAGATCATAAGAGAGCCTTCGCGGGGGATATCGGCCCAAACACGGGAGGTATGGGCTCGTATTCTCAAGCAGATGGGTTGCTCCCTTTCTTATCTGCAGAGGAATATCGTGAAAGTCTAAGAATTATTGAAGAAGTAGTATTAGCTGTTAAGAGTGAAGGCTATGAGTATAAAGGTATTCTCTATGGCCAATTTATGTTAACTGGTAAAGGCTTGAGGGTAATCGAATTCAATGCACGTTTTGGTGATCCTGAATGTATGAATGTTTTACCTTTGCTGAAGAATAATTTTGTTGATGTATGTTGGCATATAATAAATGGATCCTTAGATAAAGCAAACATAGAGTTTATGAAAAAGGCGACAGTGTGCAAGTATATTGTCCCGAAAGGTTATGGGATAAGTCCGCTAATTGATAGAGAACTTATGGTTGATGAAGCTGGGATAAATAATTCTGGCGGAAGACTTTTTTATGCAAGAGTTAATGAGAAAGAAGGAAAGTTATTAACTACCACTTCTCGATCTATCGGCATTCTGGGAATTGCTGATACCATCGAAGAGGCCGAAATAATATGTGAAAAATCAGCTTCCTTCGTGCGCGGGGATTTTGAAATGCGGCACGATATCGGCAAGAAAGCATTACTTGATAAACGAGTCAAACACATGGAAGAAATTAGAAAGGGCATATTGAGATCTAGTCATTTAAGTCAGCAAATTGCTCCGTCTCAATTTCATACTCTAAGTTAGCGAGTAATATTATTCCTCCCGCCGAAGGAGACCCACAAGCCCAAGTTGATTTTTATTATGGGAAGACACCGCAACCGCGGCTGACTCATGATAGAACGGAGCATCCCGTAGATTATGTTTTTTTATTAAATAAAGAGCACCAGCCAAATTACTTAATACAAAAAAAGGAACAGAAGATACCATACGAAATTGCTTTTGATGATTCATTACCTGATAATTTTTTTGAACTTTATAAAGAGAAACCTCCTGTAACCTTTTCTTGTCCTGTCTATGAAGTGGGCACAAAAAATGAACCGATAAAATCTAAGGAGTTAATAGAATCGGTAATAAGAACTCCTGGCAGAAAATAGGATATTGCGAAGCTACAAGATAGAAGCTACAAGATAGGAAGGACATAAAGAAAAAAACTCTCCTATATCGACAAGGAAATGTCGTGCATCATCCCGCCATGGTTGCCTGTGAAAACAGAAAAGGGGACGGTTGTTCTACTTTTAGTTTTCCAACAAATAGCCACATGGCGCCTGCAAGAATAAAGACTTGACCCCAATTCGTAAGCAAAAATCAATCGTGAATACTGCACATTTGTCTATCATGGCATTGTGGCAACAAGTTCAGCTACGATCTTTGCCTTAACCTCGCCGAAACGACCTTTTCCCGTCTTTTCACAAGCAGCTCCTCTCACACAGATTACATCAACGCCTGTGGTCCACAGGTCGGGCAGTTCTTCCTTTGTAATCGAACCCGCGATCCAAGCTTCCTTTCCAGCCTTATGGCATTTTGAAACAAAGGACTTTAGTTCTTTAGTGGTGCAGTAATCCAGAAGGCATTTACCAACGGCCTTATTGAAAGTATCGATTAGTATGCCATCGGCTTTTATTTCTTTGATCAAGTCAACCCCCTCCGAGAAGGGATCAAAAGCCCTTCTCATATCTTCGTCGACAAAGACAGCGGGAATGACTTTTTTCTTCGGGAAGAATTTCTTCATCGACCTGACCATCTGGTCACCGAGATAGACCGCAGGCTTAAAACAGAGTTCTGCCATGCCACACTTAATGATATCTGCACCGGCTGTGGCGACGCCAAGTGCCGCCTGACAGGATGAAGCGCGGACTCCGGGGACTTCTCCGATGTTCGTTGAAACGGGGATTTTCTTGTATCCGGCTCTATTCAGTCTATTACGGACGGTCATGATATTAAGCGGGTAAGGTGTGCCGAGAGCAGACGCAGGATATTCGACATCGGCGATATGGGCTCCTCCCTTTATCGCCGCAAGAGCTTCTTTCGGCCCCCTGATGCTCACAAGCAATCTCTGCACTATTTCCCCTCCTTTTTCTTTGTTCTTATAATTGCGTCCTGCCACTTACCAAACGCCTGTTGGAACTTTGCGTATTTTGGCTTAAATGTCGGACGTCGCTTATTTTCGATGAAGTCGAATAACTCTGCCTCAGTCTTAAAAACATGGTTCGCGGGTACATAATTGTTGCTCGTAAATGGACTCCCTCCCCCAACGGGAAGGAGCAAGTACCTGTCCTTTCCGTAGGCTCGCGCATGCCCAAGCTCGTCCATCATGCCCGTGCTCAAAGGCGGCATTTTATCATAGGGATGGAAAGCCACTACGGCATCCACTTTTTGAACATCCCAGCGCAGGTCTCGGCAGACGGTATAGGCAAAAACTGTAGATTCATGTTCTTCTTTCACATTAGCGCCCAACTCGATCGATGCCGGGTCGATGACGACGCCATAGGCTCTCATTTTCCAGATCAGTGAGTTTATTTTTTTACGGATCGTTTCTGTCGCCACGGTCATCGAATAGGAAGTATAAAAGGTCGGAATATCCTTTTGAGTGATGAGCTTGGCGAACCCCTCAACATCGCGAACATAGTGCTTTCTGTTCTTATAACCGGGAGTCTCTATGCCAAAGACGATGTGCTCTACTTTCTTTTTCGTCAGGTGACTTGCCCACTCAGCCCAATCTTCGCTGATGGATACTTCAGACGCCAGCCACTCCAGTATTTTGGGGATAGCCATTTCCTTACGATGCGTGATCACCCTCAAGACATGCTGTCCGTATTTGCCAGATAGATGGTCCTTTATCTTCCAATCGGCATTTATGAGGGTAACAATCAGGTCCGGTTTTATTACTTCCGCTATGATCCGGTGGTCTTTGAGGATAAGGTTGAATCCACGCCATTCTATCGAGGCTGGCGTCCTTATGATGACACTGGTATCCTTACCGATCCGTTCGATTTTTCTGGCGAGAGACAGATATGCCTTTTCCCTCATGCATTTAAACTGGTATTCATAGCCGTTGAGCAGATTGCCAATATGCAGGATTTCTTCATAGGCATTGCGAGGCTGTATTCCGTTATGATCGAGGATTTCGCTAAACAGATTGAAGGCTACTACTTTTTCGCTGACGGCCTTTGCAAACTCTATTGTTTCATTGATGAAGGCAGTCGATTTCAGCCCAACAATTGGGCCGGTGATTATAGCCACTTTTTGGGGCATCTTATCCCTTCTTAAAACATAACATCACAGCATTTCTATTGCTAAAACCCCTGAAAAATATTATATTATTTGCAAGCTTTTGGCAACCGTTACCCGGCAGTATTGTTTGCAGAGTTGATTGCTCCATCTTTGATGCCTTTTCCAGTGAAGGCGGGGAGAATATAGTTAAAGTGAGAGTAATTATTTGTGATCTCGAGAGAGGCAAAGAATAAACTTATGATAGGTTATCGATTCTTTAGATGCATGCCTAAATAATTAAAATGATTTATATAACCGATATATCGATAGAAAATATTCGCTGTTTCGAGAAACTTGATCTTCATTTCTCAGGAGAAGATGGCCAGTCATTTTCTTGGAATATTATTGTAGGAGATAACTCAACGGGCAAGACATGCTTGCTGCGATGTATTGCTATTGGTTTATGCGATGAATCTAGTGGCGTAGCTTTGATAAAGGAATTAGAAGGCTATTTTCTTAGGAAAGGAAGAAGCAGCGGCAAAATAGAGATCACGCTCCACGATATGAAATATGGTCAATTCAAAATAATAACAGAAGTTTACAAGCAACAAGGGGTAGAGAAAGTTAAACAACGCTTTGAACCATCTAAAAGCCATAAATTAAGAAGTAAAATATTTTTTTGTGGATATGGCTCACAAAGAGCGGGAGATAATAACAATAGCTACAGTAAGTATCAGCCTATTGAAGCGGTCTACTCACTTTTTAACTATAAATCCGATTTGCAGCATGCCGAGCTAATAATTCGTAGACGCTCTGGCAATAATCGGAAAGTTATTTTGGGAAAACTTGAAAAGATATTAATGCTAGATGAAATAAATAATACGAGCAAAAAACCAAGAATGAGATTAACACCTAATGGAGTCGTGGCAGATGGCCCATGGGGAACAATGCCAATGGCAGAAATGAGCGACGGCTACTGGAGTACATATTCTTGGCTGGTAGATTTTATTGGCTGGTTTTCGTATAAGCATCCAAAAGCTTCTCTTGCTGGTAAACAACTGCGCGGCATTGTTTTGCTGGATGAACTCGACTTACATTTACACCCGAGGTGGCAAAGATTTATCGTTATGCGCCTCTATAAACAATTTCCCTATATACAATTTATAACCACCACTCATTCTCCCTTAGTCGCAGCTGGCGGTGCTGATTTAAGTGAATCCGCTCAATTAACTGCGCTTAAATTCTATAAGGATCACGTTGAAGATAACAAAAACTTGCCCTCCCTAAAAGGAATGCGTGCAGATCAAGTCCTTACATCTGAGGTTTTTGGCTTGCCTAATGCGATTAGTGGAGCCACCGGAACAAAGATGGAGCGGTTCAGAGAGCTTTTCCTTCTAAAACGTTTATCAAAGGATGAAAGAAAGGAAATTGAATTCTTACGAAAAACTCTCAATGCAGAGTTGCCTGAGACGGGCGAGATTGAAGAGGATAGAAAAGTTCAGCGTGATATTAAGAGCTTGCTTATCAAGCTTGAAAAGCGCATAGAAAATAAACATAATGATAAAAATAGCAAATAGGCAACCTGAGCCTGCCGCTTTGAGATCAAGAAGAGTGGAGCAGTTGAAAAGAGAAATTACAGATAAAATTGCGGCTGGTAATCGAGTGACGTCAGATGAATATACCCCATATTGGCTTGACGATACAATCAGAAAGTCTCTTTGGGAGTCTCAACAAAAAAAGTGCTGTTACTGCGAACGCAAACGTGAACTCAAAAGAGAATCGGACGTGGAGCATTATCGGCCGAAAGCTAAGGTTACCGAGGACCCTTCACATCCGGGTTATTGGTGGTTGGCATATGATTGGACTAATTACTTATATGCCTGTAAACCTTGCAACGAGGCGCATAAGAAAAACCACTTTCCATTACTTATAGACGGGATTCGGGCAACGGGGCCTGATGACAATCTGAATTCTGAGAAACCTGCTCTAATTAACCCAATTGATGATAACGCGGAGGAATCTATTGGGTTTGCCTGGAAAGGGAGCGACAATAAATTTGTTAAAGTTGTTGGTTTGGATAAGCGTGGTGAAATTACGAAGGATCTAACCCAATTAAATCGACCCGAACTCGTTGAAGAGCGGGCAGAGCATCTTTTTACTTTGGATTCTTTGGCCCGAGCGATGAAGGTAGCTGAAAATGCCGGAGATAGAGAAATTATCAATAAATTTGCTGACCAAATTCGCGATATAACAAAATCAAACAACTCATTTGCGGGATTTAAAAGAGCTTTTTTCCATGCGCATATGTTATCCGATTATGTTTCAAATGATTAATATATTTATTATCGCTATAAAAGGACTCCATGATAGCAGTTGACAACATAAAAATTGAGACTCCAGCGTTCATCTATGATGAGAATATTATTCGTCTAGCACTTAACAACTTGTCCGGCATTCGAGAAGGATCTGGCTGTAAGGCTCTTTTTTCTTTGAAATCTTTTTCAATATCTGAAGGCTTATATCTGATAGCACCATTTCTTGATGGTTTTTCAGTAAGTTCCCTTTTTGAGGCAAAACTTGCACGCGAGGTTATCGGTTCCACTGGAACTGTGCACATGGTAACACCCGGATATAAACCTAACGAAACAGATGAGATTGCTGAAATATCTGACCGCATCAGTTTCAACTCACTATCCCAGTGGGAACGGTTTTCGAAACAGGCATCCGAGCAAGCAAGCTGTGGGTTAAGGGTAAATCCCCAGTTATCCTTTGTCGAAGACAAACGCTATAACCCTTGCAGAAAACATTCAAAGCTCGGGGTTCCGCTTACCCAGCTACAAAAAGCTCTGGAAAAGAATAATCGGCTCTGCGAAGAAATAGACGGTATCCACTTCCATACAAACAGCAACTCGGAATCTTATGGGCCTTTGCTTGCAACTGTAAAACATCTGGATCGTCAGATACCTCGGCTACTGTCGAGTATCTTCTGGATCAATCTTGGGGGGGGATATTTTTTCAACGAGGCTAATCCTGCCGACCTTTACGCGGCTATAGGGCTTTTGAAGGAAAAATACAAACTCGATGTTTTCATCGAGCCCGGCCAAGGCGTAGTCGAAGAAGCCGGATACATCGTTTCGAGTGTTATCGATATCTTCGAGAGCGATGGAAAAAAAATCGCGATTCTTGATACAACCGTAAACCATATGCCGGAGGTCTTCGAGTACCAGTATAGGCCCGAAATATTGCAGGAAGCTCCGGACGGCACACATGAATATATTCTGGCAGGGTCAACATGCCTTGCGGGCGATGTCTTCGGCACTTATAAATTCGCAGAGCCGATCGAAATAGGCTCTCGGATTGTTTTTCAATACATGGGGGCCTATACTTTAGTAAAAGCCCACATGTTCAACGGCGTAAATTTACCGTCCATCTACGCGTATACGCAGGATGGTCGGTTGGAGTTAAAAAAAGAGTTCGGATACGAGGATTATATTTCACATTGCGGAGAAATCAAGAATGTTACTTTATGAGCAGGAAGTTTCATTACCAGTCAAACATAAACATAACGGGCTACTGGAATATCTCTCGAAAGAGGTCTTAAAGCAGATACCGGTGGGGAAAATACCGGTACGTTTTGTTGTCACGCGGACTGATAGCAAAGAGTATCATTGCGAGCTTGGGGTCATGTCGGACATTAAGTACAACTTCGTCCCATCGCAAAGCTCGATCTTCGAATTTTCCAGGAAGAACTATGAGAACACAGATCAATTCAACGCAGTCTTGCTCATCCCGACCGGCATAGACGCTGCGATAGGCGGCCATTCCGGTGACGGAGGTCCGGTCGCACGGCTGCTGGGATCTGCTTGCGATACCCTTATCACCCATCCAAACGTGGTAAACGCTGCCGATATCAATGAACTGCCTGAAAATGGACTTTATGTTGAAGGCAGTATAATCGCCCGACTACTAATGGGGACTGTTGGCTTACAAAAAGTCAGATCTAACAGGCTGATGCTTGTTATGGACAAACATGAGGACGAGTATTTCTGCGAGGCAACCATAAACTCAGTTTCCGCTGCAAGGGCAGCTATGGGTCTTGATTGTCCGCTTATTGTCAAAATGGATGAGAAGATTAGGATGGACGCCCTACTTTCAAGCTCAGGTAGAGCTGTTGGGAAGATAGAGCATCTCGAACGGCTATGCGAGCTTTTGACGGACTATCGCAACCAATACGACGCCGTCGCGATATCATCCCTTATCAATCTTACGAATACCACCCACCTGGAATATTTTTCTCAGGAAACTATTAATCCGTGGGGTGGGGTTGAGGCTATGCTTACGCATGCTGTTTCGATGTTGTTCAATATCCCTTCGGCCCATTCTCCTATGATGGAATCAAAAGAGATAATGAATATGGGAATAGGCATTGTCGAGCCCAGAAAAGCTGCGGAAGCGATTTCGCTAACCTTCTTGCACTGCATCCTGAAAGGACTCCACAAGAGTCCGCGAATAGTCACAAACTCTTCTGATTTTGGTAGGTCGGGTGTCTTGAGTGCTGCCGACATATCATGTCTCGTCATTCCAGACGGATGCATCGGTCTTCCGACCTTGGCAGCGTTAGAACAAGGAATCCCTGTGATTGCAGTGAAGGAAAATAGAAATCGCATGCAGAACAAACTTGAAGATTTGCCATTTGCGCCCGGCAAACTCTTTATCGTTGAGAACTATCTCGAAGCTGTTGGTATGATAAATGCGTTAAAGGCTGGGGTATCCCCGGAATCTGTTCGACGGCCACTGAATCAGACAGCCGTAAAAGAAGTTGATTCGGTAACAAGACTTCTTCGTGAGAAATCAACGTCTGAAATAATTGAGTTTATTACAGAAAAAGATAAGAAAAAAAAGTCAAAAATATCCTAAACTGATTGTCTTGCAAAGAAGAACTTGGTTCTTTTAAAGGTGTAACATGGTTAATGATTTGACGTTTGCTTTGATCACAGGTATTGTTAGCGGTTTTTTAACATCCTTCCTATTATTTATTGGATAAAAATATTGGAACGCTGTTGTTGTCCCCTGGTATGAAAATCGAATATATAAGGATATAAAAATAGAGGGGGAATGGAAAACTATAGGTATTGAACATGGCGAAAATTTTGAAGAGAACGCAAGAGTAAAACAAAATGCTCATAGAGTATGGGGTGACATCACATATAAATCCTCTTCAGAGTTTATCGAATATCAGTTTGAAGGTGAATTTAGAAACTTAATTTTGACAGGTAGGTACTGGGTAAAAGGGGAAAACAATTTAGACCGAGGAACATTTACTTTAATGACTAAGAATAATGGCAGAACGTTAAAAGGTTATTATGCCTGGTATTTAGCAGGCGATAATGATGTCGTAAGTGGCAGCTACGAGTGGAATAAACTATAGAAAAAGAAGAAGGGTGCCATTTAATGAGCCGATATTAGGATGGATATAGAATATCATTACTATATTACATACATTATCGCCCGCAGAGCCGGTTTCTCAGGAGACGAAGCTTACAAAATTGCCTATGCCAGCCAATATGTAGATGATAATAAATTCGATTACAATATCCATGGTGTAGATGAGATATTTGTAAATGCAGTTAGTCAAACTGAAGATATAACGAAGCCTAAGGAGAGTCTGCTTCGGATATACCCACTCTTTCATTTCCTACCGGGGACGTTAGATGAGGTCGTAGCTCATTATAAAAGGTACCCCCGGAGGGACGGCAAACTCCATATTTTTAACACAATCCCTGGAAATAGCAATGCAAAATCCCTTATGGAAACGGCGCTACACTCCTCCAATTTATACAGAATAGGGATAGCAACTCATATGCTGGCGGATACATTTAGCCATCAGAACTTCGTAGGAATCAGGGACGAGTGCAACGCAATGACGGGCATTTTAGTAAAGCTCTTGCCGGCGATTGGCCATGCAAAGGCAAAGTTCCAACCAGATTGGCCTGCTCATGAATGGACAGATGATAGATGCATTGCAGAATGTGCACATGTCGTTAATAAAACCCGTTTCCTTGAAGCATCGGAATGCATCTTCGATCAATATTGCAGTCATACTGCATTGGCAAATGCTGAAGACATCAAAATGACCCTAAAGGCACAATTGTCTGAAATGATCGGCGAGAAAGATATCAATAACAAGAAAAGCAAAGATAGGCTTGCGCGTTATAAAACCAGCATAGGAGAAGAATTTAAAGAATATAAAAAAGATACTTGGTTTGATGAAGCAATAAAGTTCGAAAGAGACCCTATGACAGTTGGCACATCAGAGGTTCAAACGATCTATTCTTGGAGAGATCAAGATACTTTTAGAGGCACAGACTGGTATCAATTTCAGGAGGCAGTTAGAACACATCAGAATGAAGCAGAAAAAATTCTTCAACCAACCTTTGCTATGTCAGATATTGCATAATATAGCATCTGATCAGGGACCTGTATAAAGTACAATAAAAACACCTCCCATTGATTTTTACTGCGGACCGTTATGATCACAGATACAATTGACTATAAATGAAAATAATCATTTGTTATTATGTGATGGAGGCGCGCATTAGCAGGTGTACAGAGTATTCATACAAAAGAGGGCACACCTCTCAATTTCAGGAAGAAAGCATTATTTCTCACATTTATTTTTGATGTTTTATTTTCAGCCGCTTTGAGGCAAAGAAGGGGACGTTCTTGACTAATTAAACTTATCATGTGAGAATCTAAGACTTGATGAATAAAGGACTGCGACGGCATGCCTTCGGCACGGAGTGAATTAGAGAGTTAGAGTTGATTAAATGCCTTGATATTGGCTGGTTGAGCAAGGAGGTATTTAGGGATCGAGAGGGAGGGATAGAGGAGATTATGAAAGAGTGTTAATTTACTGAGAAGATTTTGCGATGAAGGCATCGGCACGGAGGATTTTCATTTCTTAAGGTCTGCAATAAGGTCTTCTACGGTATCGAAGGATTTTGTTTTTCCTGCAGCTATCTGGTTGTCAGCTTCTGCCTCTGCCTTTGTCCAATCAAATGATCTGAAATATGGTGGTATAGTCAGAGCATACTTGACCAATTCTGCAATAGCTTCTTCAGTGCTTTGTTTTTGGGTGTCAACGCAAAATGAAAATGTCACCTTTTTGCAAAATGATTATGTCACACCACAGAATTCAGTCTGAGGCTCTACCTTCTTTCTTAAAAAATCTTTAAGTTTAAATCTCTTTGG